>Ga0272441_10000398_pt1 | contig 99712 bp, 88 predicted proteins | sample SSMProp6N_FD_193582 | JGI IMG/M metagenome (GOLD analysis project Ga0272441, IMG submission 193582) | Marine sediment archaeal communities from Little Sippewissett salt marsh, Falmouth, MA, United States - SSM-Prop-6N | ecosystem: Environmental > Aquatic > Marine > Wetlands > Sediment ...
ATACCGGTGCGCCATCAGACGGCGGAACGCCACCTCCACCTAGCGATGAAGCTGCGTACTGGGACTTCGAGGACGCGCCGGACTTAACACTGAGAGATCAATCCGCGAATAGCAACGACGGGACGATCTACGGGGCGAGCTGGGCGACAAGTGCGGATGGCAGTGGCGCGTTATCGTTCGACGGGGTGAACGACTACGTCCGGGTCCCGGAGAGTACGAGTCTGGACATCACCGGCGCCTTAACGATTGAAGCGTGGGTGAAACTCGACGCCGGGTACGATGAGTTGGGGCTTGTCGTAGCGAAGCGAGATGGAACGTCGGCTCATTATGGTTTGAGCATTCGAGACACGCGAAAGGTCCGGATCCATGGATGGACGAAGCCAATTCAGGCACTGGAGTCCAGTTCGGTACTTCCAACGGATACCTGGGTTCACATTGCTGGTGTGATCAATGGATCGACAGCATCTATCTACATTGACGGTGTCTTGGATGCAACAGGGCCGATTACGCCCATCATCTCCGTTTCGTGCGACGTGTTCTTGGGAGCATTGGAAGACCATGGGACGCAGGCGAAGCACTTCGCGGGCACGATCGACGAAGTACGTATCCACGATCAGGCACTGAGTGCGGGCGAACTGACGCTGTTGCCCGGAGGCGGCCCCCCGGCGGCAACACCTCCCGCCCAAGTCACCGATTTCGCGGCAACGGATGACGAGGATGGGCAGTCGAGCTTGAGTTGGACGAATCCGAGCGACGCGGACCTGGCGCAAGTTGTGGTCCAGCGCAAGACGGGCAGCTACCCGACCGATCACACAGACGGGACAACCGTGTACGACAACGGCTCTCCGACACCGAGCGGGACCGTGAATACGACGAACACAGGGTTGACGAACGGCACGACCTACTACTACGCGGTATTCGGCCGAGATGCGAGGGACTGGAACGACACAGTGACCAACGGGAACAACGCAGATACCGGTGCGCCATCAGACGGCGGAACGCCACCTCCACCTAGCGATGAAGCTGCGTACTGGGACTTCGAGGACGCGCCGGACTTAACACTGAGAGATCAATCCGCGAATAGCAACGACGGGACGATTTACGGGGCGAGCTGGGCGACAAGTGCGGATGGCAGTGGCGCGTTATCGTTCGACGGGGTGAACGACTACGTACGCGTTCCTGAACATGCCAGTCTTGACATCACAACGACCATTACCATCGAAGCCTGGGTCAAGTTGGACCCCGAATACGACCAAGTAGGGTTCGTTGTCGCAAAACGGGACGGCAGTGCCCGCCAGTACGGTCTGTCAATCCGAGAGGATCGCTACATCAGAATCCATGGGTGGACGTCTCCCATGCAGGCTCTTGAGTCAGAAACGGCCCTGACGACGGGTACATGGGTACACATTGCCGGTGTCATCGACGGCGCAACCGCAGCGATCTACATCAACGGTGCGCTTGATGCAACAGGGGCCGTCACACCAATTACGGACGCATCCTGTGATATCTATCTAGGCGCGATAGGATACGGTGCATCTCGGAAGAATCTCTTTGATGGAGTGATCGACGAAGTGCGCATTCATGACAAGGCCATTGCACCGGGCGCCTTCACGCTGCTTGCCCCCGACGTGGAGCCGCTGGCCATCGATTCGCAGTCTGGAGAGTCAATCCAATACTGGGCCTGGCCGATTCCCACACGCGGTGAAGCTGTCACGTTCTCTGTGTCCGGATTGGATGCAGTGTCGATTCGATATGTTGTGTACGATCTCTCTGGGCAGATTCTTGCCAGTGCGGACTGGACGGCCGGCGATACCACTGCTTGGGATCTTCTTGACGACTACGGAAGACGCGTTGCCAACGGGGCCTACATCTGCAGAATTCACACGAAGGATCAGAGCGGATGGATCCACGTCGGCCCGTGGACGAAGCTCTTCGTTCTCCAGTAGCGAGCGCGGGAAGAAGCACTCCCTTTGCTGCGATCTGGGGTTGGCGAGAAGGCCGGTTGGCTCTTGCGCCTAGTTTCCCTGCGTTGTATGGTGTCCGTGAAGGAGCATGCATGCGAAGAGGAAGTAAGATAGCGCTCTTTCTGCTTGCGTTCCTCTATTGCTGTATCGTGTCGATTTCTGTCCAGAGAGTTGTCCTACCGTATCTTGTACCCGCGTGGCATGCTGGCGATGGACTGATGGTTGGCGGAGACTGGTTGGGTTACCACGAACGGGCGGTACAGCTTCGAGATGAGATCGTAGAGACGGGCTGGAGCGCGTGGCATCTCCGGAGTCGCAGCGAAGCCGTCAGTGGTATCCTGGCCGTGCTCTATGTGCTGATTGCGCCCGAGCCTTGGGTCTACATTCCGCTTGCGGCTGCGCTTCAGGCATCTGCCTTCCTCGCAATGTGCGTGTTCCTCTTCCGTCTTGTGCAAAGCCAGATGCTCGCCGTTGTGGGAGCGTTGCCCATCCTTGTGTTCCCTACGGCGCTTCTGTGGATCACCATGCCCCTAAAAGACGCATTTTCCCTCTGTGGGTTTCTGCTCCAGCTGGGCTCCTGGTCGCTGATTCTCGAGCTGATCCGACGTCGCCGAGCCACTATTCGGGAGTTCGGAGCCTCCCTGGGCCTTCTCGCAGTCGGACTCGTGCTTGTCTGGATTGCTCGTCCGTATCTGCTCGCGCTCTTCCTGATTCTCGGTGCGTTCACCTCCGTCGTTATGGCTCTCCGTCTGTGCTATTTGCACTGGAAGGGGCGGCTTCCATGGCGCTTAGGGGAAGGGATTGTTCTCGTGCTTGTCGTGGGATTGACCCTGGGGTCGTTACTGCCAATGAGACTGCCGAAAGACTTGTCGAATCCGGGGACATCCATCGTGGGGATCGACTCCACGGAATCAAGCGAGAACCAAGGACGCTCTCGTTTGTACGGTCAATGGAAGTCATCGGCTTGGATTCCTGCAAGCGTGGATCACTTGCTTCTGATGTTCAGTGAGCAACGGGAAGCCTCAAAGACGAGCAGCTTCGACTCTGGGAGCGCGCTGGATAGCGAAGTGACATTGCGCAGCGCAGCTGACATGCTGTTCTACATGCCGAGGGCCATTCAAGTTGCTTTGTTTGCGCCGTTTCCTACGATGTGGTTCGAACCGGGGAAATCTGCAGCCGGGTCGCTGATGCGAAGAATCTCGGCCTTGGAAATGGTTTTCGCGTACCTCATGATTCCATGTTGTGTTGTCGCGGGCTGGCGATGGCGGAGGCGACCCGAGTTGCTGATTCTTGTCCTCTACGCGGGTCTCGGCTTGGTCATCCAGCCCTTGTTTGTGGCGAACGTAGGCACGCTGGTGCGTCTCCGTTTCCCGTACTTCATGTGCTTTGTGTGCCTGGGATTCAGCTCGCTTCTTCTGTGGTTCTCCAATCGGCGTGCCACGTGCTGAAAGGGCGACGTGTAGTCCGGTCGAGTCGAATCTCCTGGATCTGCACGTCGAAGCCGCGACGTTCGAAGCCCTCGCTGTTCAAGAAGCAGTATGGTATTGTAGGGGCATCGAATTGCGACTGAGGGGATGGCGATGTCTGAGGATCGTTACCTGGTAACAGGCGGCGCTGGTTTCATTGGCTCTCACATTGTTGAGGCGCTTGTTGCCAAAGGGTGCAATGTTCGAGTTGTGGACGATCTGTCCACGGGGAAGACAGAGAACCTTGCCGCTGTTGCTGACCGAATCGACTTCCAGGAATCCGATCTCAGAGATCCCGACGCGGTTGAGGAGGCTGTTGCAGGAATCTCGATCGTCTTCCATCAAGCCGCGCTCGCGTCCGTTCCCCTATCCGTCGATGACCCCTCAATGAGTAACGAAGTCAATGTCACGGGGACATTGAATTTGCTTGCGGCGTCTAGTCGAGTTGGAGTCAGGAGACTGATCTACGCGTCTTCCTCATCGATCTATGGTGACACCCCAACGCTTCCCAAGGTCGAAACGATGATACCCAAGCCGCTCTCGCCGTATGCTGTCTCCAAGTTGGCTGGGGAGTACTACTGTCAGGTGTTCTCTCACCTCTACGGATTGGAGACCGTCTCGCTTCGTTACTTCAATGTGTTTGGTCCGAGGCAGGATCCCAATTCGCAGTACAGCGCCGTGATCCCGAGATTCATCTCGACGTATCTGCGCGGCGAGGTGCCAACGATTCATGGGGATGGCGAGCAGACGCGCGCGTTCGCCTACGTCGACGACGTTGTCAGCGCCAATCTTCTTGCAGCCGAAGCAGAAGGCATCTCCGGGCACGTATTCAATGTATCTGTGCATTCGAGGGTATCGCTGAATCAGCTTGATCGAGCGCTTCGAGAGATGATCGGAGTCGAAGGCAGCTGCATTCCGCTGTATGGTCCACCGCGCGTCGGGGACATCAAGCACTCGTATGCGGACCTTTCGCGCATCCAGGAAGCGTTGGAGTATGTGCCTCGTGTGACTACCCAAGCGGGGCTCGAGAAGACCATTGCATGGTACCGCCAACGGCAATGAGCGAGAAAAGGAAGGCGCTGCAGCTCTGCGCTATAGGACTCACGGCACGCTACTTCCTTCGGCCGTTGATCGAGCGCTTGGAGGCAGAAGGATACGAGATGCACCTTGCATGCTCTGCTGATCGTCATGCAAGGCATCTGAAGCAGGAAGGGCTCCGAGTTCACGAGATCGAGATCAGCCGATCCCTCCTGTCCATCTCGCACGTGAGATCATTCTGGCAGATCGTGCAGCTTCTGCGGCGAGAGCAATTCGATGTCGTTCATGTTCACACACCCATTGCCTCCGTATTGGGCCGAGTGGCTGCTCGCATCTGCAAGGTCCCTTTCATTGTCTACACAGCGCATGGGTTCTATTTCCACGAGGGGATGAAACGCTGGATGCGTCGACTCATCATCTGGATCGAACGCTGGCTTGGTTCGTGGGCAACCGACCTCCTGCTCACCGTGAGCAGGGAAGATCGCGAGACTGCTATCCGCGAACGCATTATGCCCAGTGACTCGGTGGCGTGGATCGGCAATGGCGTGCGGTCGGACCGCTTCGCCCCAAGTGCATCATGTGATCGAGCCGAGTGGGGGCTCAATGCAGCAGATCTCGTGGTTGGCTATGTCGGTCGATTTGTTCGCGAGAAGGGGCTTGTCGAGCTCCTCGATGCAGTGGCGGAGCTCCGACGCACTCGAAAGGAAGTAAAGCTGTTGCTGGTAGGCGGCGAGGCTGTCGGCGACCGAGGCGGTGCGGTGGGGAGCAAACTGAAAGCTTGGCTCAGAGCACGGGGGCTTGTCGATGCGACGGTCATCACTGGGTTCCAAGAGGATGTTGCGCCGTACTACGGCATGATGGACATCTTTGTGCTTCCTTCCTATCGAGAGGGGTTCCCTATGACGATCCTGGAGGCAATGGCATCGGGATTGCCCGTGGTCGCTTCCGAGATTCGAGGCTGCCGTGAGGAAGTCATTCACGGCAAGACAGGCATTCTCGTCCCCCCTGGCAGCAGAGATGCACTGGCGGATGCCATCGAAAGGTTGCTCTCCTCCCCTCCCATGCGAGCGAGCATGGGTGCCCTGGGACGTGCTGTGGTGCGGGAGCAATTCGAGGAAGCAGAAATCGTCGAGCGTCAGGTCCGTTTGCTGGCGAAGCATCACGTGGGAAGCTGCAAGAGGGACTGAGATGGCATCGAGACTTGACCGGCACGGTTCGCGCACCCTAAAGAGAGGCTTCGACTTCGTTCTTTCTTGCATCGGGCTCGCAATCCTCTGCATCCCGTTCTGTTTGATCATGGCAGCGATCAAGCTGGATGACGGAGGGGCCGTCTTCTTCCGGCAAGAGCGGATCGGCAAGCACCGGAAGCGCTTTCTGATCTGGAAGTTCCGCACGATGGTCCAAGACGCTTCCCGCAAAGGACTTGGGCACACTGTCTCGTCGGACGATGCGCGCATCACTCGCGTCGGGTCGTTCCTGAGGCGCTGGGGGCTTGATGAGCTTCCACAGTTGTTGAATGTATTCACCGGTGAGATGAGTCTTGTCGGACCGCGCCCTACGCTGGCGTACCAAGTGGAGCGATACACACCGTTCCAGCTCCGCCGCCTGGATGCAAAGCCGGGGATCACGAGCTTGGCTGTCGTGTCCGGGCGCAATGCGCTGACATGGAAGCAACGGATTCAGTTGGACGTACGTTACATCGATGAGTGGACGTTTGCATTGGATCTTGCGATTCTTCTGCGTACCTTATGGTGTGTGCTGGTGACGAAAAGGGGGTTGTACGGTGAAAACGGGATCAACGACCCGTTTGTCTCGCCGCCGACAGAGGACAAACGATGATGAATCCGAAGCCTGAGCCCCTGTTGCTAATTGGCGCTGGCGGGCACGCGAAAGTGGTCCTTGATGCTGTGCTGATGAGCGGGCGCTTCGAAGTGGTTGGCCTGTTGGATGCGGATCCCAAGCTACGAGGAACGCACGTGCTGGGTTTCCCGGTGTTGGGCGATGAGGGACTGCTTGAGGAGACCGCATATGCCGGCTGCGGAGTGATTGTCAGCATCGGAGACAATCGACAACGGCTTGCAGTTGCTGCGCAGTGTGTGCCCATGGAGAGAACCTTCGCGATCGCGATCCATCCATCAGTCATTGTAGGGAGGAACGTGGAGATTGGGGAAGGAACGGTTGTCTTGGGAGGTGCTGTGATCAATCCCGGAGCCGCGATCGGCGCGCACTGTATCGTGAATACCAGTGCCAGCATTGACCACGACTGCGTTCTTGGAGATGGGGTGCATGTCTCACCGGGTGCACACATCGCGGGCGGCGTTCGGATCGATCGAGCGGTGCACATCGGGATCGGTGCGAGCGTGCTTCCCGGGCTCCATGTCGGAGAAGCAGCGGTTGTTGGCGCCGGCGCGGTAGTGGTCGACGACGTTCCGGCCGGCGCAGTGGTTGTCGGCATTCCCGCTCGCCCGGCGCAGACATAGAACGGAGACGAATGGACAGCATCAGGATTCCACTCGCGGGTGCCGACATCGGACCCTCGGAGATCCAAGCAGTGCTCGAGACCCTCGAGAGCAAGAGGCTTGCGCTTGGCCCTCAACTCGAACGATTCGAGTCAGTCGTTGCCGACTACGTGGGGGTTCCGCATGCCGTTGCGGTCAACAGCGGGACCAGTGCGCTTCATCTGATCCTTCTTGCCCTGGGGATCGGACCTGGGGATGAGATCATCACGACACCCTTCTCGTTTGTCGCCTCTGCGAATTGCGCGTTGTTCGTGGGTGCGAAGCCGGTTTTTGTGGATATCGAGCCGGAGACCTTGTGCATCGATCCTGCGCGCATTGAGTCCGCGATCACTCCGAAGACCAAGGCAATCCTCGCGGTTGACGTGTTCGGGCATCCGGCGAATTGGGATGAACTGAAGAGGATCGCCGCCAAGCACGGGCTGATGCTGATCGAGGATTCGGCGGAATCCCTGGGCAGTGCATGGAAAGGCAAACGATGTGGGGGATTCGGCAGCGCCGGCATCTTCGGCTTCTACCCCAACAAGCAGATCACAACTGGCGAGGGCGGTGTCGTCGTCACCGATGACGCGCGGCTCGCTGCTCAATGCCGAAGCATGGCCAACCAAGGGCGAGGAGAGGACAGCGAGTGGCTCCAGCACGTGCGATTGGGATTCAACTACCGCATGGACGAGTTGTCGGCGGCATTGGGCGTTGCGCAGATGGAACGAATCGATGAGCTGACGGAGAGCCGGCGCGCCGTTGCCGAGACCTACGAACGGGCATTCCGAGACTGCGACGCCGTGATTGTCCCGCACGCCGCCTCCGGCGCGGACGTGAGTTGGTTCGTCTATGTGGTTCGCGTGGCGGATTCCGCTGACGTCTCGACGCGCGACATTGTGCTCGCAGGTTTGCGGGATCGAGGGATCGAGTGCCGCAACTACTTCGCTCCGATTCACCTCCAGCCGTTTTATCAGAAGACGCTGGGGACAAAGACGGGAGATTTCCCTGTGACAGAACACGTTGGTGGGCGAACGATCGCGTTGCCTTTCTTCAACGGACTCTCGGCCGCCGAGATCGAAGAGGTTGCGAGCACGGCGAAGGAGCTGCTTCGATGACTAAGCTTCTGAGACGTGGTCTATGGGTCACCCTCGATATCTGCGTCATCGGGCTGGCCTTGTGGCTTGCTTACATTATCCGCTTTGATGCCGCCATTCCGGCCAGAAGGATCCCGGAGCTTCTCCTCGTGTTCTGCCTTGCGATCCTGATCAAGGTGCCGGTCTTTTCGCTCTTTCGGCTCTACCGATTCAGCTGGAGACATGCGGGGATCCGTGAGCTGTACAACATCGGGCTTGCATGCTTCCTTGGCAGTTCGGCGCTTGCCGCCTTCCTGCTACTTGCCAGGGACTACGTAAACCTCTCCCAGTTTCCCCGCTCCGTGTTGGTCGCCGAAGCAGCCCTTTGCCTGATCGGGGTGGCGGCCATACGTTTCTCGTGGCGATTGGGCAACCTCTCTCGGCAACGGTTGCGCGAGTCTCGAGCCCAAGACGCCAAGAGAACGATCGTTGTTGGGGCAGGGGATGCGGGAAGCCTGCTGGCGCGCGCCATGTCCGAGGACCCGACATCGCCGCACCAGGTCGTGGGCTTTCTGGATGACGATCCCGCCAAGCAACGGATCTACATCCACGGGATTCGGGTTCTTGGGCCAACGTCTCAGTTGGCGCGCTGGGTATCTCGCCTGGACGTCTGCAGCGTTGTCCTTGCCATGCCGTCAGTCTCCTCGGGTGTCATCCGCGAAACGGTGGATGCCGCCAAGCATGCCGGGGTGGGCATGATTCGAATCCTCCCCCACCTCAGCCAGCTGTACTCCGGACGGATCTCCGCTAGCGAGCTTCGCGAAGTCCGGCTGGAGGACTTCCTGCAGCGCGATCCGGTACAGATTGAGAGTGATCAGCTGGAGAGATTCCTCCGGGACCGGTGCGTTCTGGTCACGGGCGCGGCGGGATCCATTGGGTCGGAGATCTGTCGCCAGGTGCTGAGGTTTGGCGCAGGGCGTCTGATTGCGCTGGATTTCAACGAGACCGGCCTGTTCGACCTGGAAGCGGATCTGCGACGCCAATTCCCAGAAGGAGGCATCCACGTTGTTGTCGCAGACGTCCGCGATCGGCGTGTCATCGACAGGATCTTCGAGCGCGAGCGGCCGAGCGTCGTCTACCATGCGGCCGCTTACAAGCACGTCCCGATGATGGAGGCATTCCCCGCGGAAGCCGTGAAAGCAAACATTGTGGGCTCCCGGAATGTGCTGGAGGCTTCGTGTCAAGCACAGAGCGAAGCGTTCGTGCTGATCTCAACCGACAAGGCAGTGGAACCGACGTCCGTGATGGGGGCGACCAAGCGCGTTGCGGAGATGGTTGTGCACGCGCACGGAGGAACTTCCGCGACACGCTGCGTGGCCGTGCGATTTGGGAATGTATTGGGCAGTCGAGGAAGCGTGCTCCACACGTTCCAGAGCCAAATCCGCAACTTCGAGCCGATCACGATTACGCATCCGGACATGACTCGATATTTCATGGTGCTGTCCGAAGCCGTTCAGCTCGTTCTCCAAGCGAGCCTTGTGGGATCGGACGGGAACGTGTTGGTGCTAGACATGGGAGAACCCGTCCGGATCGTCGAACTGGCGGAGGACCTCATTCGATTCCACGGCCTCAAGCCGCATGAAGACATCCCTCTGGTGACTGCGGGAATCCGGCCCGGCGAGAAGCTGCACGAGAGCCTATTCACCGAGGATGAAGTGAAGCTGCCGACGTCGCACTCTCGGTTGTTCGTTGCCAAGATGCAGCCGCCGACCGCCTCATGGGAGTCGCTGGTGCAGAAGCTGATGGACGCGGCAAACGGCGGCGATCGAGAGGCCGTGATGGAGAGGCTGGGGGCCATCGTACCCGGATACCGGCCACTGAAACCCTAGCGAGAGTGTAGCGACATGCAGAAGACTGTCAGAGAACGCGCACGCGCAATCCTACCCGAGCGGCTTGTGTCAACTGCTAAGCATGTGGAATCAGCGATTCGCCGTTCGACATGGTTCTTTCGCCCATTGCCGAACGCGATCATCATCGGTGCGATGAGGAGCGGGACGACATCACTTCATCGCTGGCTTACCATGCAACCGGAGATCCGAGGAGGCGCAAACAAAGAGGTTCACTACTTCGACGTGAACTGGCATCGGGGGACAGCATGGTATCGCAGCAAGTTCTCGATGCGGAAACACGCTGTGCAGTTGGAAGCAACGCCCTACTACATCTTCCACCCGGAGATCCCCCGTCGGCTTGCCGCAACCATCCCGCACTGCAAGCTCATCGTGCTCTTGCGGAATCCGGTCGATCGGGCATATTCTCATTACCGTCATTCGGTTCGCAACGGCCACGAGCAGCTCGGATTCCGGGACGCAATTCGTGCGGAGGAGGAGAGACTTCGCGACCTCGATCTGGGCAATCTGGAGCACGTGCGCCGTCACATGCGATTCTCCTATCTTGCACGTGGGCGCTATGCCGAGCAACTGGAGAGGTGGTTCGCCGTTTTCCCACGCGCGCAGATTCTCATCCTGCAAAGCGAGCGGCTGTTCACGGCTTCAGAGGAGCAGCTGAAACGAGTTCTGGACTTCCTTGGTGTACCTTCCTGCTCTAGTCTGGGATTGCGCAACGTGAACCCAACGGCTGCATCCAGCCTCGACCCCGCGTTGAGGAAGGCGCTTGACGGCTACTTCGCTCCCTACAATGAGAAGCTGCGCGTGCTGTTGGGCCGGGAGTTCGGATGGTGCGAATCTGCGACAGGCACTGACGGAAGTCTCTTCTGTTCATGAAGTTGTGAACTGCCACCGATTGTGACACGATGTAGCGACGTGGCGTCCCGGATTCCGGGAGCATGCAAAGCTGGCGTGGTGGGGGATCAGGATGGGGAGATTGAAGGTGGGCTTGCAGCAGCTTGTGTGCCGGATTGTCGGAGCGGCCGATGAACTGGAGCGTCGCCAGTTGGTGTCATTGCTCGGCCAATCCACGGGATCTCTCGCCCTGCGCGTGGGGTTCATCGGTCTGGGATTCGCGCTGAGTATCCTGCTCGCACGGACGATGGGCGCTGTGCAGTATGGCTACTACGCCTATGCCCTGACTTGGATTAATGTGCTTGCAGTACCCGCCAGTTTGGGAACCGACCGACTGCTTGTCCGCGAGGTCGCAGTCTACCGAGGAAGCAATCGCTGGGCTGAGATCAAAGGGCTCTTGCTGCGTTCGAGTCAGGGAACACTGCTTGCCAGCCTGTTCTTGATGATTTGCCTTGGTGCTGTCGTGCACTTCGCGGTTGGCGGTGCGCTGCGGGCCGCCTTCTTCTCGTGTCTTGCGATCTTGCCTTTTGCTGCCTTGTCGCGTGCCCGCCAAAGCACGATGCGAGGGTTTGGAAAGGTCGTTCTCGGGCAGATGCCTGAGAACCTCATCCAACCGGCCTTGTTGATCGCGGTTGTGGCTGGAACCTGGTTGATCTCGCGGCACTCGCTGACTGCATCCGAAACGGCCCTAATGCACCTCTTCACCATGGTGGTCGCCTTCCTTGTTGGATCGATTGTCGTTTGGCTGCAGATGCGCGTGTCAGCACGAGGACTTGCTCCGAGATACGAGACAAGGCGATGGGCTGCCTGCGTTGTGCCGCTCATTGCGCTGGGTGCCATGGGAATCATCAACACGCGGATCGATGCGCTGATGCTTGGCCTTCTGGATGATCCGGGCGTGGTTGGCGTCTACCGAGTGGCTTGTCGAGGCTCAGACCTGATTACGCTCGCGTTATTCGCCGTCAACGCAGCGCTCGCTCCTGTTGCTGCGCATCTCTTTGCCGCCGGGCAGCTCGCCCGACTTCAACGCACGATTACGCGTACAGCAAGAGCTATCCTTGCGTTCTCCCTGCCCGTTACGCTGATCCTGATCGTGTTTGGCCGGCTGCTGCTATCTGTCTACGGTGAGGAGTTTGCTGCCGCTGTCCGAACGATGCGCATTCTCTCTGTGGGTCGATTCGTCAGCACCGCAATGGGTTCTGTCAGTCTTCTTCTGGTGATGACGAACCATGAATCTGTCGCAACGCGGGTGATTGCGTTGTCTGTGGTCGCGAACGTTGCCTTGAATGCCTTGCTGATCCCACGTTGGGGACTCGAAGGAGCGGCTGTGGCAAGCGCGGCGAGCATGATCGTCCGCAATGTCGTGCTTTCAGTGCTTGTTCACCGGAGAACGGGGCTTCATTCGACGGCGCTTGCCGGGCTGTTCCGAAGGGGCGGGCGGGATAATCGCGGGGATTGAACGGTATAATCCCGGGCAAGGAGGAATCTAAGTCTTGGGTGTGAAGAAGGAACTCCCGTTTGTCTTCATCGGGGGACTACGACGATCAGGGACGACGATGATGAGCGAAGTACTCACAGAGATTCCGTACGCATTCATCTTTCGGGAGCCTGGGCTTGCAAGAGGGACGTTCAACGTGAAGGCAGGAGATGCTACGCAATTTCGCGCACTAGGAACGGACCTGGAAAGCTTCCGGAGGCAAGAGATACGGACTTCTGGAAACCGACTGCGACGAAGGTTGGGTTTGTATAGAGGACAACCGGTTCGCCAGTTCCGGGATCACGTACTTCCGCAGCTCCTTCGGATTGTGCAGCAGATCGGCGTGAAGGAGATTTGCCATGCCGGTTGGCATCACTACGTACGCTGGTTTCCAGATCTGCGGATGATCCACATCGGACGAGATCCTCGAGACATCTACATCTCGCTACACTCCCGTTTCATGCGCGGGAAGTCGGGCTGGAAAGGTTCGTTCACGCCGAAGACGGTCTCTAGACACCTTAACCGGGAGTTCTCCTACTTGTGTTCGATGGAACAGTCTGTGGAGTCAATGCGTGTGCGCTATGAGGATGTCTGTCAGGATGAGGAGCTGTTGACTGAGGTCATGAAGTTTGCGCGGAGTCCGATTCCAGGGATCGGAGCTGTTGGCGGATTTCTCTCTACGAATGAGAAACGCAGGAGCGAACACGATCTTCACGGATACGCGATAACGGATCGCAGAGTCGCACGATGGAGGCAGTCAAAGGATGACACACTCGTCGAAGCCGCACATGACTGCATGCATCGAATGGAGGGCTATTGCGAGAGCTGGGGGTACCAGTGAGGCGACCGGACTTCTTCCTTGTCGGGGCGCCGAAGTGCGGAACGACGGCGATGAACGCGTTTCTGCAAGAGCATCCAGAGATCTTCATTCCTGAGCGCAAGGAACTCCACTTCTTTGGGAGTGACTTGGAGTTGCGGCGGGGAGCGATGCCTGTGGAGGAGTACCTACAGCACTTCCGCGGTGTCGGCGACGAGATTCGAGTTGGCGAGTCATCTGTCTGGTACTTGTACTCAGCAAGCGCCGCGGAGGAGATACAGGCATTCAATCCGGAGGCAAGCATCATCGTCATGCTGCGGCACCCCGTGGATATGCTGTATTCGCTACATAGCCAAATGCTCTACACCGGAAACGAGGATATCGAATGCTTCGAGGACGCATTGTCTGCGCAGCATGCCCGTGCAGCTGGACGCCGCATACCGAAGACCGCACGCAATCCGAAAGGGCTGCAATACCTAGCGGTTGCTCGCTATGCAGAACAGATCAAGCGCTACTTTGACACGTTTGGCAGAGATCGTGTGCACGTGATTCTCTTTGACGACTTCAAGCGCGACGCGCCGGGAACCTATCGAGCCCTGTGCGCCTTTCTCGGGGTATGCCTGGATTACCGGCCAGATTTCCGTGTGATCAACCCGAACAAGCGGGTCCGGAGCCGACGGATTCTCCGCCTGATTAAGTCTCCGCCTCCCGTGATACGGACGATTGCGCGTAAACTTGTTCCCGACTGTGTACGCGGGAATGCGATTCGAGGACTGCAACGATGGAATACGAGTTACGAGCCGCGGAATCCAATGAATGATGCGGTACGCGTTGAGCTGAACGAACGATTGCGGCCCGAGATTCTTAAACTTGCTGCACTGCTGGATCGGGATCTGTCGACTTGGCTCGAGCCAGCGGCTGAACCAAGGGCTCGGGAGACGCACTGTGCCTGACACCGAACAGATTCCAGTCATCTACATTGCGGGGTGTGGCCGTAGCGGATCGACATTGCTGGATATCTTGCTTGGCATACATCCGGACATCGAGAGCACAGGTGAGTTGACACATCTGTTCCTCAGAGGGTGGATCAAGAACGAATACTGTGCTTGCGGTCGACGCGTCAATGCTTGTGCTTACTGGAGCGGCGTCAAGGCGCGATGGCAACGTCATGGCGGTTGGGATCCCGAGGAAGCGTCTGCGCTGCAGTGCGCGTTGGAGCGAACACGTCACATTCCCATTCTCCTCTGCAAGCGCGCGCGAAAGCGGCGGAACGCCGACTTGTTTTTCGAGATGACACACGCTGCGCTTGCCGGTATTCAGGAGGTCAGCGGCAAGACGGTTATCGTGGATTCCTCCAAAGGGCCCGGGCGTCTGCTGGCGCTGGCCAAGAACCCACATGTCAAGCTTCAAGCCATCCACTTGGTTCGTGATGGGCGAGGCGTCGTGTGGTCGAGGATGAAGTCATTTCGCAAGAACGAGGAAGCGGGGATTGAAAGGGATCTGCGCGCCTGGCCAGCCTGGCAATCTAGTCTGGATTGGCTCCGAGGAAACCTGCTGACGGAGTTGACGCTTCACCTCGGACGGATCAAGCATATCCGGATTCGGTATGAGGACCTGATTGAGCATCCCGACCGAACCCTGACGAGGATCGGACAATTCCTTGGGATGGACTTGGAGCCTGTTGCTGCAGCGATCCGCTCGGGTGCAGCGATCCCCGTAGGCCACAATGTCGCAGGGAGCAGAATCCGAATGCAGCGCCGTATTCGGCTCAATCCAGACTACGCGTGGAGAGCACGCCTGCCTCTTGGTGCAAGAAGTGTCTTCTGGTCGATTGCCTGGCTTGGAGCGATCCGCTATGGCTACCTCCGGAAGCGGGCGTGCTTGGCAGGGGAGGCGGAGAGACCGTGAGAATCGCGTTGTTCTTAGGATCTTTGGGTATGGGAGGGGCAGAAGCCGTGGCCGTGAGCCTCGCAAACGAGTTCCGAGCTCGCGGCTGCCACGTCAACGTAGTCCTTGCAAGGGAGTCAGGGCCGTTCGCGGAGCGCCTCGGCACAGGAATTTGCGTGCACCCGCTTCAGTGCAAGCATGTGCGTCAAGCGGTGGCTCCGCTGATCACATATCTTCAAGAGACTAAGCCGGACGTGCTGCTTTCGAGCCTAACGAACTGCAACATCGTTGCGCTTCGAGCACGCAAGCGCGTTGACTACAACCTTCGGGTTGCAGTGAGTGAGCACATTGTCGATAGCGAGCACAGGACCAATGCGGTCACGACTGCCAAGAGAGTCATGATGCGCTACCTCGCCAAGCGAGCCTACCGTGATGCAGATCACGTGATTGCGGTATCTTCCGGAGTGGCGGATGATGTCGGCGGAGCATTCGACGTCGAACGGCATCGCATTGAGGTGATCCACAATCCGTTTGAGCTTGATGAGATCCAGAGTCTCTCCGAGGCGCACGTTGAACACCCGTGGTTGGGGAGTACTGAGATCCCTGTGATTCTTGCTGCAGGCCGGCTCACACGGCAGAAGAGCTTTGGGACCCTTCTCCGTGCATTCTCAATTGTCAGACGTGCAGTGAATGCGAGGCTCATCATCCTTGGAGAAGGTGCTGATAGAGAGGAGCTGGAAGCGCTGCGCGATGAACTTGAACTGAGTGATGTTGTCGACTTGCCCGGGTTCGATCCCAACCCGTATGCGTACATGGCGAAAGCCAGCCAATTCGTACTCTCGTCGGCATGGGAAGGATTCGGCAATGTGCTCGTCGAAGCGATGGCGTGCGGTTGCCCGGTGGTGAGTACGAACTGCAGGAGTGGTCCAAGCGAGATCCTTGCCAATGGTCGCTATGGACTGCTTGTTCCGGTTGGCGATCCTGATGCACTGGCCCAGGCAATGAAATCGACACTTCGAGCGCCAGTCTCATCTCGCAAACTGCGAGATCGAGCAGCAGACTTCTCATCCGATCGGATTGCCGCACAGTATCTCTCCGTTCTGTGCAAGGGCATGGAGATGTGATTGGTTGTCGAGTTCAATACTGGCGTTGACGCCAGTAGGCAGGAGGAATCATGAGCAAGCCCATATTTGGGTCCGAGCCGTTGTTTCTGGTAGGTACGGGAAGATGCGGATCAACGGTCTTGCATCGCATGCTCGCGGAACACCCCCATCTGGCATTCATCAGCCGTGTACTTACGCGGTTCCCGACGCGACTCGATCTGCAGCGCGCTGCGCTTCGGCTTTGGGATTTCAGCTTGCTCCCCAGCCGACTCCGTGAACGCGTTGGGCCGACCGAAGGATGGCCGTTCTGGGACCATCACATTCCTGGATTCAGTACCCCGTATCGTGACATCCGACGTGATGATGTCTCCGCGAAGGCAGAGGCAACGACGCACAAGCTCTTCGCGGAGATGACCGCCGGTTCACGCCAACGGGTACTGGTCAAGTTCACTGGCTGGACCCGGCTCGGATTCGTCAAACACGTATTCCCTTCGGCTAAAATCGTCCACATCATCCGAGAACCGCACCCGGTTGTGCGATCGATGCTTGATGTCTCGTGGTGGCATGGGTGGGGCGGCCCCGAGAAGTGGCGGTGGGGTCCTCTGTCAGAGGGTGAGCAACGCGTTTGGGCGAGTCACGGGCAATCCTTCGTGGTGTTAGCTGCAATCGAATGGGCAAAAATCATGCGCGCATACCGAGAGTCTCTAGAGGTCCTCTCGCCGGAGGATCGTGCTGACGTTCTTGAGGTTTGCTACGATGAGCTATGCAACGCAAGAGAGGAGACCATGTCGAAGCTCTTGGACTTCGCGTCCTTGCCTGACGACACGGGATATCGAGCGCGGCTCGATCACTTCGTGCTTCGAAGCCAGGACGGCAAATGGCGAAGTGATCTCTCCGAGACGCAGCAACATTCGTTGGAGCATGCATTGGACGAACTAGGATGGCAGGAGTTGATGGGCAAGCGCTGAGATCACGCAGATGGCTGGGGGTGCATGCCTTGCCAAGGCGACTGGTACACCTCATTCCAAGTGTTGACCGCGGGGGTGCTGAACTTTCGCTTGTCCGGCTGCTTGCGCGAACCGATCGAAGGCGGTTTGAGCCGGTTGTTGTCACGCTCCTACGCCCGGGAGCCCTGGAAGATTCCATACGAGCGCTGAACGTCGACATTCACGCTGTCGGGATGCAACGCCGGGCAGGGGCCGTGGCGCAGTTGCCGCGACTGCGCAAGATCCTTCGAGGACTTGCTCCCGATGTCGTCCATTGCTGGATGTACCACGCGAACGCGCTTGCAAGTCTGCTATGGAGGACGGTGGGGAAGCCCCGCATTGTATGGAACCTCCATCACAGTCGCCTTGATCCAGCGTTGGAACATCGTACAACGATCGCAATCGCCAAGGGCTGCAGGTTTCTCACCAGACGTGTGAGTTCGATTGCAGCCTGCTCAAGGACGGGACTTGAGATGCACCGCCGGTTGGGATACCCGCGGGACAAGCTCGTCTTTGTGCCAAATGGATACGATACGTCCGTGTTTCAGCCCGATCAGCTTGCACGAAACAGGATCCGCACCGAACTCGGGATTCGCGATGACGTGCTCTTGGTTGGGATCACAGGCAGATACCATCCGTACAAGGGACACGAGGACTTCCTCAAGATGGCCCGGCTCGTCTCGAACGAACTGCCGGGAAGCCTTTTCCTGATGTGTGGGCGTGACGTGACTGCTGAGAATGGGGAGCTGGGGGACAGAATCCTGGAAATCGGCCTGCAAGGCCGAGTGCGACTTCTGGGCGAACGAGATGACATTCCTCACGTGATGGCTGCTCTTGATGTGGCAGTCTCATCTTCATTGGTGGAGGCCTTCCCCAATGCCGTTGCCGAGGCGATGGCTTGCGGATTGCCTTGCGCAGTAACGGATGTTGGTGATTCGGCCTTTCTTGTTGGCAATCGCGCGCTCGTCAGTCCTGTCGGCGACTTCGGTGCGCAAGCCAAGATCGTAAGCGACTTGCTGAGACTCCCCTCGCATGCTCGTTTGCAGCTGGGAGATACGCTGCGAGAGCGTATCAGAGGGCAGTTTTCGATCGAGCGTATGGTGCATGCGTTCGAGGCGATCTATGAAGGCGCCAGTCCAGGCTGGCCTTGAGTCTACATCATCCTGCTGAGAAAGCGCTTCATAGCCAAAGACAGCACCGCTGACTCCCTGCATCGAACCGGGGAGGAGGAATCTAGCTGTCTTCTGCTTCGGCGGGCTCTTCCCAGCCGTCCACGGCCGTGTAGTTGCGCCCCTCGTAGGTGTAGCCGACCTCCAGGATATGTACGCGCAGCTTGCGATCATACATGACCCATGCCCATGCGCGTTCCTCATGATCGTAGTACTCGGGCTCGCCACGCTGCCGAGCGTGGTTCCACTCCCTGTACGTGAATGGGGTATCCCAATGAACACACATTGTGTACTTGGCCTCAGCCCACGAAGGAATACGATTCATTGCATCCTCTAGAGGAATATCCTCACTGGCAGCCCAATCGGTTTCCCAGATCCATTGTTCTTGCTGCATGTGCGTAGACACCTGTGCCTGGACCAGTTGCTTGGTCATCTCAAGGACCTTCTCCTGAGAGACCGACGCACAGCCGACGCACAATCCAAGTGTCAAGATAACCGTGACGATGTGACGATGCTTCACAACGACCTCCCGATCTCTCAGTTTGCCGATCCAAGCATACCTCGCGCTTTGACTCTGAACGAATCCAACGCGCTCCGCAGCGTCGGCGATTTCAGTACCCAGCCTGGCTAGGTCTCTTCTGCAGGTTCGGCCCAGGCATCGACGAGTAACGCTTCTCCAGCTTCGGTCTGCTCGCCATCTTCCGTTCTTGTCCAGCGCGCGCCAATCTCTGCAATGTGGTGCTCCAGCTTGCGATTCATCAGAATCCAACCCCATCCGGTTCCTTCCACGAGATGAATGAGGTCTTCTCCCCGCCTCGCTTCTTCACGTCGACTCGTGAACTCAGCTTCCCAGTAGATGCACATCGAGTAGCGATCTTCCGTCCAGTCTGGAAGCTTGCTGTTGTCGATGATCGTCTCGAAGTTTCTGTCCCACGTGGTGCTCCAATAGAGATCCAACTCATCGTAGCACGCTCTCCGAACTTCCCGTTGCAGAAGCAGTTCTCCTCCTCCCCGCATATCGTTGTCGGAGACTCGGTTGCACGAAGCTCCCGCGACTACAAGGAGCAATACCATGGCGGGCAGTGCGACACGCGCATGTAGCAATCGTCTACTCAAGTGTCTCCTCCCAAGCATCCACGTACAGCTTCTCACCGGAGTCGATTTCCTCTCCGTCTTCCAACTCCTGCCAGCGCAAACCAAGTTCAGCGAAGTGAAACTCGAGCTCTCGATTCATGAAGAGCCAGCCCCATCCCGTGCCGTTGCGCTCGCGGGTCCCGTCCTGGCCTCGACGCTGGATTGCTGTCTGATAGAGGAAGTCTGCCTGCCAGCAGATGCAGACGGAGTATTGTGACTGTGCCCAGGTTGGCAGACGATCGTTCTTGAGTTGAATGCTCCCATCATCTAACCAAGGAACGTCATAGCCATAACCACTGTAGAACTCTTCTCTGTACGCCTCCACAAGCCGGTCTTCGATCAAGAGACTTGCGGCCGAAATGAGCTCCTCTTCCCCGATTCTTGAACACCCAGTGGCTGCCAGAAACAGCGAAAGCAATCCCAGTGCAGCAACGAAGGTTGGTCGATTCATCCGTCCTCCCGAAGCCTAGTCCAGCTCTGCCGTTTCCTCCCATTGGTCGATGAATACGTAGTGCAGCCCATCATCAACATCGAAGGTCAGTTCGAGGAAGCGCAGCTCACCGTGGCGTGTGGCAAGCATCCAGGCACGAGCTGTGCCCCATTCCGTTTGACGGATCGCGCGATAGCGCTCGTACTCGAGACGACCTTCCCAGTAGAGACAGTGCTCGTATTGACGGGATGCCCAGTCGGGCATGCGATCGTCTCGGATGACGGCCTGAGACGTCTCCGCGTCGAGCCACTCGGAGTGCATGAGAAACTGAAACTCTGCTTGAATGTTCTCTAGCGCGCGATGTGGCGCGACCAAATTCGCCACTTCCACGGGATCGATCGAAGATCTGGAGCACCCAAGAGGGAGAAGCACGAGAGCGGTCAACAAGGAGAGCGTTCGATGCGATCGGTGCATGGGACCTACAGTGTACAGCGAGCTGGCTTGTCTCTGCAACGGCTCTCACACGGAGACACAGAGACACCAGAGGCAAGGTAGCAGGGAAGATTCCGAGAGTCCTCGAACGCTGCGAAGAGAAAGCAAGATGAGAATGAGAAGAGGGGAAGCCACGTAGCTGTAACTCGCACAGAGCCACAGAGCCTCAAAGGTCAAGGCAGCAGGAACGGTTCCAAGCGCGCCCCACGCCGATAGAGAATGGGCCAAGAAGGGAATGAAGTCATCAGTCCGTGCTGCTCGAGATCCCCATTGATGACGCGGGTGATTCCTTCTTTCATGATCGGTGCTCCGAAATTCAAGACCTAGCCAAGCTTCATCCCGGAGAGCTTGAGGTAGGTCAGAACCTGCTTCATATAGACGGGCTTGGCAGCCTCAACGGACTTCAGCTCAAGGATGACTTTCTGCTCCACCACGAGATCTGCGCGAAATCCTTGATCGAAGACCTTGCCGAGAAACTCGATTGGAACGGACACCTGCCGCGCCACTGACAGTTTTCTCGATTCAAGCGCATGGGCAAGCAGTGTCTCATAGACGCTTTCAAGAAGACCTGGCCCTAGGGCTTGATGAAGCTTCAGGGAAGCATCCACAATGATTCAGCCAATCTCGTTCTCGTGCATGTCAGATCGATTCATTCTCATACCATACATCAGAATAGGGGGATATGGGGGCTATGTACAGAGCGACGAACAGAATGAGGCGAGCTGCATGCTTCGTGTCTCTGTGTCTTTGTGAGAGTGCCTGCACTTCATGGCTTGGATTGTGAAGGGACGCGAACGCGAGACGTTCGCGTGTGTGTGAAGTGTGCAGTTCTCTTGGAACCTGGAACTCTGAGTTGATCACTCGGAACTTGGGCTATCCTAGCCCCTAGCCCCTGCGCCCTGGATTCTCACTTTGAGTCCTTCACGTCTCGATCGAGGTTGATGCCACAGGTCGTGCAATCGTCGCCCGCGATAACCGCGATCAGGATATCTTCCTCAAATCGGAAGACTTCCTCGCCGTAACGTGAGGTGTTGTAAAACCAGTCCACGAAGGTTTGCTCCTCAGTTCGAGGTTTGAGAATCCTCCGCGGCTCTCCAATGCTTGCGAGCACCATCTCGGTTGTCATCCCCAGCCGAATATCATTGCGGACGATGTGTTTGCAAATGTCACGATCCCAGCCAGGGTGCTCTGCTTGACACGTATCCACGAGCCGATCGAATGCTGCGGAAATGGACAACTCAGGAATTGCATCGCGATCGAGCGTCAAGAACAGCACCCCGGCAATGCCGACGATGAGAATGAGAAGCAGCGGTTTGAGTGTATCGATAGTCATGGAGTCCTCTTCTTCCCTGGTCAGACGGTTTCCGATCATGATACACGATCTTGGCGGGCTTCCAGACCGGGTTCTTGGGTTGGCCAATAGGGATGGCGATTCCGCGACTAGCTATTCGCACCCTCGCCCAACGCAAACCCGCCAAGAAGCGTTGCCCCTTGGCGGCTTTGCGCCCGGAGATGAGTTTGCCCGGTAAGGATGCGTCCTCAATCTACGATTGAGTACGTCGGAGTTTGCACCGATGGGGTGGGCAAACTCCTGGCGACTTCCGCTTCGAGGAGAACAGCGAAGCCGCTACGCGACACATATACGCGTAACGGCTTCCCTGCGCGCCCGGAAGGATTCTGAACCTGGCTCCGCTTCGCGTAGCTTGGGAGTTCGCTTTGCGAACTCTACGAAGGGTCTCACCCTCCACAAACGCAAACCCGACAAGGGACGAATGCCCCTTGCCGGCTTCGCGCCCGGAAGGATTCGAACCTTCGGCCAGCGGCTTAGAAGGCCGCTGCTCTGTCCTCTGAGCTACGGGCGCAGGCCTGCGCGCTTTCGTGCGCGCAGGGATGAGTTTGCCAGTCATCCACTCGTGAGGCAAGTCATGAATGGCTGACAAACCTCATGTGGGTGAGGTGTGAATCAGCGTGCAATGAGACATCCTGCAATGGATTCGTGCCAACCCCGTGTGTGCGTATGAGTTTGCCGGTCATCCGTGCACAAGGCAAGTTGTGAATGATCGGCAGGCGACGTCATGTGGGTGAGATAGAGAAGCAGGATGCACGGCGACGTCTTGCGACGGCGTCGCGACGAACCGTTGCGTACGCAACACGTTCGCACCTCCGGCGATATGACTCCGCCACGGCCCCAAGATAGATCAACGGACCCCCACAGGGCGTTGAGGTCCGTCCTGAGCGAGAGACGGGAATCGAACCCGCATAGCTGGCTTGGAAGGCCAGGGCTCTACCATTGAGCTACTCTCGCGGCCTGTCGGAGAGGCCGGATTCGAACCGGCGGCCTCAGCGTCCCGAACGCTGCGCGCTGACCAAGCTGCGCCACTCTCCGTGCTGCCCCTATTCGTTCAGCGTGACGAAACGCAAGCTTCCGTCTCGATAGATGGTGAGTGTTGCCGTCGCATCTTCTTCGAGCGCGGAGACCGCTTCTTCCCAAGCTACCACCGATACAATCCCCTGGTGGTCAATCTCAAGAATCACGTCTCCTTCGGAAAGCCCGGCCTCTTCGGCTGCACTCCCGGGTGCAATCGACATTATCACTACGCCGTCGGTCGAATTCAATCCAAGATGATTCGCTACGACCTGCGTTAGCGCTGTAACCGTGATGCCCGCGAATCGCTCATCGCTGGCTGGCAGGCTGCCTTGATAATCGAGGAGTGCCTCTTCGCTTGGCCGTGTGCCAAGGGTTGGAGAGAGCGTGAGCGTCTCCCCGTCACGCAGCACGAGGATGTCGATGGTTGTTCCCTCGCGGAGCAGCCCAATCTCACGATTCAGATCGTCGCTGACCTCGATCGGGACATCGCCGACTTGGAGGATGATGTCGCCCTCCTCGAAGCCTGCCAATGCTGCGGGGTCGCCGGGAAACACGTACAGCACAAGAGTACCCGTCTGACTGGGGTCAATCTCGTAGGCTTCAGCGACATCCGGGGTGATGTCCGCGTGCTGGAGCCCAAGCCATCCACGGGTGACGGTGCCTGTCTCTACGAGCTGATCCAATACGTCGCGAATTGCGTTGATCGCGATCGCGAAGTTGATGCCCTCAATTGCGACGCCGCTGTTGGTGCCGCGCGCGATGACGGTGTTGATTCCGATGACCTCTCCGCTGGCGTTGACCAGCGGACCGCCACTGTTGCCCGGGTTGATAGCGGCGTCCGTTTGGATGAGGTTGTCAAATCGACCGACACCGGTCGGCTTGTCGATGTCGCGATCCAGTGCACTGACAATGCCAAGGGTAACGGTATAAGAAAGCCCCAATGGGTTTCCGATTGCAATGACCCAGTCACCAATTTCCGCGGAATCCGAGTCCCCCAGATTGGCGGTGGGTAGGTCCGTCGCGTCCCCGACAAGCCGAAGGATCGCGACATCGATCACGGAGTCGGCTCCAACAACCTCCGCCTCCCATGCATTGCCTTCAATATCTGTGACATCGATGGTGTCGGCATTCTCGATGACATGGTTGTTTGTGATGACGAGCTTCTCTCCCTCATGCTCAATGACGACACCGGATCCGAGCGATCGTGTCGTGCGCTCTTGCTCTTCGCCATCTGGAGTGTTGAAAAAACGGCGGAAGAAGGGATCGTCGAACATGTCTGCAAACGGGTTGCCGAGCGAGGACGTGGCGGTAACGTCGATTCGAACGACGGCCGGACCGGTCCCAGCGATCGCTTGCTTGATCGCATGCTGGCCGGAGTCTGTAATGTCCTGTTGAACGGTGTCAGTTGCATCATGCGCGCCTTCCTGGGCATGTGCAGGCACCGTTGCCAATGCCAATTCCCCCTCTTGCTCGTTGAGCCAAACGAACGTCAAGCTCGCGCCGACCAGGACGACAAGCGTAAGTGCGGTCCATAGAATCTTTCTCATCCGCAGTGCCTCCTTTGAGTTCCTAGACAATGATTGCGCTATGATTATAGATCGACTCGTGAAGGAGCTGTGAAGGATGAGCGGCAACGGCGTGAACCGTGATAGGATCAAAGCAATCGCCGCATTTTCCGGCGGATTGGACAGCATTTTGGCTGCCGTGTTCATGCGCGAGTTGGGATTCGATGTCACACTGCTCCACGTCCAGCACCTGTTTAGCGCGAACGCGGAAGGGCAAGAGAAGCTTAAGCAGGCTGCGGCGCGCATCGGTTTGCCGCTGCGCATTGTCGATGTATCGGGCGAACATCTCGAGACGATCCGGCATCCAAAGCATGGCTACGGAAGAGGCATGAATCCTTGCGTCGATTGCCGCATCTTCATGCTGAAGATCGCGAAGCGTGTGATGGAAAAGCAAGGTGCCGAGTTCGTCGTTTCCGGGGAAGTTCTAGGTCAACGTCCGAAATCGCAGCACCAGAAGGCAATGCTGCAGGCTGCCGAGGAATCGGGGCTGGGGGATCGCCTCGTTCGTCCGCTCTGTGCGCAGCTTCTACCGGATACGCTACCTGTCCTCAAAGGATGGGTGAAGCGAGACGCATTTCTCTCGATCCACGGGCGGAGCCGCCACGAGCAGATGAAGCTCGCAGAGACATTCGGCGTCGTGGATTATCCTCAACCTGCCGGAGGCTGCGTGCTGATCGAGCGCACCTACGCAGATCGCGTCCGGGATGCCTTCGATCATCTTGGCGCGGAGGCTGTCGATGTGAACCAGTTCCAGCTGTTTCGGCTTGGACGGCACTTTCGCGTTTCCGAAAGCGTCAAGGCGATTGTAGGGCGGAACCATGCTGACAACCTCGAACTTGCTGCACAGGCAAGGGATCGGTGGCGGATGGATCCAATCGAAGTCATGGGGCCGACAACGCTGATTGAAGGGGATCCGACCGATGATGACATGGATCTCATTGCCGGATTGGCGGCTCGCTACTGCGATCACGCTGGGCGCGAGGTGCAGATGAAGCTCGTGCGCCACGGGGACGAGCGAACGATCTCTGCGATGCCGCTTGATCGCGATGACCCCAGGATCGACGAATGGCGGATTGGGTAGTCGATAATGGGAGTTACGAGTGCCTGCGTCGCAGCGCTCCGCAGGCACGAGTTTGCGATGTGCTACACCGCAAACATCGTTCGGGTGACGCAGAAGAGTGGGGCTGTATGCGGTTCTTCCTGGAACTCGGAGCTCCCAACTCGGTGGGCGGTACGCCTAGCGCAAGAGCGCCAATGCTTCTGCGCGCATGGCTTGGTTCTTGTAGAAGCTGCCACGGATCGCCTCAGTGACCATCTTGGAGCCGGCCTTCTTGACGCCGCGCAACGTCATGCATTGGTGTGTCGCTTGGATACGGACCATTACACCCAGAGGGTCGAGCTTCCGTACAACGGCGTCGGCAATTTGCTGCGTCAAGCGTTCTTGGAGTTGTGGTCGACTGGCGGCGATGTCCACTGCGCGTGCGAGCTTGCTTGCTCCGACAATACGGCCGTTCTTGGGGATGTAGACAATGTCGGCCTTCCCCACGAAGGGGAGGAAGTGGTGTTCGCAGAGAGAGAAGAATTCGATGTCCCGCATCACGATCATCTCCTCGTAGCGTTCTTGGTAGACGACCTCCAAAACGTCCGCGGGATCCTGATCGATGTGCCGGAAGAACTCGCCGTACATGGCAGCGATCCGTCGTGGCGAGTTGGTGAGCACCTCTTCGTTTAGGCGTTCTTCTCCAAGGGCTTGAAGGAACTCCTCGATTGCGCGTTCCATCCGCTTTGCGTCCAAGTTGACCCCTTCCTGGGGTAAGGATAGAGCACGCTTCCTGTGAGGACAACCGAACGGACTCGGATCGGGCACGGGTTGAGGAGCTTGCTGCGCTTACCTACACTTGAAGTCCAACAAGCCAATCGAGTCCCGTCTGGGATTCCGAGGAGGGGCAAATGGCAATACCCGACGGCTATCGCGTGCTCTCAGAAGCCGCATTCGACGAAGCACCTGTGGAACGCGGATACACCGGCAGAACGCTCTACGTTGATGTAGGTTCCGGAACGATTGAATCAAGGCACGTATCACAGCAGATGAAGGACGTCTTCGTCGGCGGACGTGGATTCGGCATCTGGCGACTGTGGAATGCAGTGGATGAGAAGACGGAGTGGGATGATCCGAAGAACGAGATCGTCATCTCCTCCGGTCCAGTGGGGGGAACGACCAGCTATCCCGGCTCCGGAAAGTCCATTGCAGTGAGTCTTTCCCCGCTCACAGGGAATGTCATCGACTCGAATGCTGGGGGATACTTCGGCCCATACCTGAAATTCGCCGGCTGGGACGCTGTCGAGTTGCAGGGCAAAGCGGACGAGAACGTCGTGGTATTTATCGACGGGATCGAAGGCAAGGTTCAGCTTCTGACCTGCGCTGCGAGGGACATCAATACTCACGTGTTTGCAGACGAGCTGATGCATGCCTTTGCAGTCTCGGACTCGCCGCGGGACATTGCCGCGATCTCCACAGTGTCCACGGGCATGGGAGCCGAGAATACTCGATGGGGCTGCCTTAACTTCAGTTTCTTCGATCTCAAACGCCAAGCGGTCCGCGTGAAGCAAGCAGGACGGGGCGGTACGGGTACCGTCTTCCGCGACAAGCACATTGCAGCGCTTGTCGTACGAAGTCCTGCGGTCGGGCCGCAGTCCAACAGCCCTGCGGATCCGAAGCGCGTTCAGGAAGTGGGCGCACGGATCAACAAGGAGATCCTCGAATTGGACGAGAGCCAATGCGATATGCGCCGGGTCGGCACTTCACACTTGGTTGAAATTATGGACGAATACGATCTGCTGCCCACACATAACTACAAGTTCGGGCGACACCCGGAATCCTGCAACATCTCGTCACCGGTTTGGCGGGAGCGATTCGGTCAGAACATGCCGGACAGCTGTTGGATTGGCTGCACGATGTCTTGCTCTCACGCTGTCGATGACTTCCCGCTCACCACTGGACCGTACAAAGGCTCCAAGGTCTTGGTCGACGGCCCCGAATACGAAACCGCGGCAGGCAGTGCGAACGTGGGCATCTTCGACCCCAACTTCGTGCTTGAGATGAACTTCTATTGCGACACGTATGGGATTGACACGATCTCGTTTACAACGGGGTTGGCCTTTGTCATGGAGTGCTACGAGGCCGGGCTTATCGGATCAGAGAACACCGGAGGGCTCGACCTGCGATTCGGGAACGTCGAAGCTGCCCTGGAAGTGCTGCATCAGATGGGGCGTGGCGAAGGATTCGGCGTGATCGTCGGGCAGGGCATTCGACGGATGAAGGAGACGTTTGCCAAGGATTTCGGTGCCGATTCTCAGTTTATGCAGGACATTGGCATGGAGGCAAAGGGGCTCGAGTATTCCGAATATGTGACCAAAGAGTCGCTGGCCATGCAAGGCGGCTACGGCCTTGCGCTCAAGGGACCACAGCATGATGAAGCCTGGCTGATCTTCATGGACATGGTGAACAACCAGATTCCGACATTCGAGGACAAGGCCGAAGCCTTGCACTACTTCCCAATGTGGAGGACCTGGTTTGGATTGGTCGGGCACTGCAAGTTGCCATGGAATGATGTCGAGCCTGCAGATAATGCTCAGACTGCTGAGCCTGCGAAGGTGCCGGAGCACGTTGATAACTACTGCAACGTGTTCGCGGGTGTCACAGGGATCGAGGTTACCCCTCAGGATCTCATTCTTCAGTCGGAGCGCGTATACAATTTCCAACGGGCCTTTGGGGTGCGCATGGGCTTCGGTACGCGCGTGCATGACGCGATTCCCTACCGATCGGTAGGACCCGTCACGGAAGAGGAATACGAGTCTCGAATTGAGCGCTATGATGGGCAACTCAAGGACCTTGTCGGCATCGACCCGACGGGGCTGAGTACGGCTGAGAAAGTCGCGGCGCTGCGCAAGCATCGAGAGAGCCAATATGAGCAGCTGAAGGATGCCGTATACAAGCGCCGCGGGTGGACTCCGGATGGTGTTCCAACGATCGCGAAGCTAGAAGAACTCGGCATTGCATTCCCGGACGTGGTTGAGGTAGTTCGGCCGCACCAGTAGAACAGGGGGGGACAGTCCCCCCCGGGGGGACTGTCCCCATTTCTGTCCCCATTTCCGGTTCGTGATGCGAGATCGCTACTCGACGTCGGACAGCGACCAATCCCGATCCCTTCTCGGCAGAAGCACCAGATAGGCTGCTGCAATGGCCAGCATGAGCACGGATAGCCAGATGAGCACGCGATCCACGCTGCTGGTTTCGACAAGTGCCATCACAACGGCCAAAGCGACTGGCTGCAATACGCCGCCCAGGAACCCACTGATTCCGTTTACGCGCCCGCGAATCTTGGACGGGAGGACTTGCTGAATGAGCGTAGAACCGTAGACACGTCCACCCGCGATCCCGATCCCGAAGAGGAAGTAGGCAATCAAAGCGATGGTCGCTTTCATGTGCAAGCTCAGCACAAGGAAGGAAAGCGCAATGAGGAAGTTCCCCCCGATCCAGAGAAGAAACTTCGGCCACTTCGCGCCGATGGAGGACGCTAACAGGCTCGCGGCCAGGACGCCGCCGAGTGTCAAGCTCTGAAGGAAGCCGTAGCCTTCGGAACCTAACCCGATGGCTGTGGCAACCAGTGCGGGAAGGAAGAAGAGCGGTGCGAAGACGAGATCACTGACGAAATCCAGGCAAATGACTCTCCGCAACAAGCGCTCCCGAAGAATGTAGCGAACCGAGATGCGTAGATCGCGTATCGGGCGCCAGCGCTCTCGATTGCCTTCGGAATGTGGTGCTCCGGCTTGCCTCGGCACGAAGAACGCTGCAGCGGCTCCAACGAGGAACATGACACCTGTGAACAAGAAGATGGGCGTAGGACCCCAGATGGCAAGGACGATCCCACCGGCCGCAGCCTCGACGAGATTGTCCGACATTCCCCATGAGCTGAGCAATCCGTTGACGCGCACCAGTTGATTCTCGGGAACAAGGTCCGGAAGCAGTGCGGCAAAGGCTGCGCTGACCGGGGTTCCAAGAAGCGCTTCGCCAATTAGGAACAGCATAAGGTGCCACATCCGAAGTGTTTCTCTCCAGGCGAGTACGCCCACTGCGATACTCAAGACAGCCAACAAGACCTGGAAGATCGCCAAGATACTGCGCCGGTTGAATCGATCGACAAAGGGCCCGGAGATCAGCCCCATGAGGGCCGCGGAGAGCGTCCAAACGCCGCCCAGTTCCGCGAGGGAGAGCGCCGTTCCTGTTAGCTTCAAGCCAGTCCAGAACACAGCGATCTGCGTGAACATGTCGCCGGCATTGCCCAACGCCGTCCCAACGAGAAAGGGGACGAGTCTTCCTCTCGAAATGGCCCGGCTACCTGTGCCCTGGTTCACGATTAAGCCCCGCTTGCCCGAAGATGACTATATGCTGGTGTACGGATTTATATGGATCTTACAGACACCGCGTTATCCGCGCAACCCAAACCTCTAGGATTGAAATCCAAACAGCGTTTTGATACAATTTCATCGGGTGGTGAGATGGCTACGAAACCTCAAAACGCACCGGCATACGAAGCCGATCAAATCAAAGTTCTGGAAGACCTCGAACCCGTACGCCTGCGCCCGGGCATGTACATCGGAAGTACCGGCCAAAGCGGACTGATGCATCTCATCGAAGAGGTTGTTGACAATAGCATCGATGAGGCGCTTGTAGGCGCTTGTACCGAGATTCAGGTAACGATTCACGAAGACAACAGCGTAACGGTCACCGATAACGGCCGTGGGATGCCGATTGGCATCCATTCTGAAACTGGAGTTCCTGCACTGGAATTGGTCATGACCACGCTACATGCTGGCGGCAAGTTTGACAACAAGAGCTACCACGTTTCTGGCGGTCTGCATGGTGTCGGCGTTTCTGTGGTCAACGCGCTGTCAGAAGCGATGTCTGTGGAAGTGCACAAAGATGGCAAGATCCATCGGCAGACGTTCGCCCGAGGAGAGAAGCAAACGGACCTTGAGACTGTCGGGAGCACGAAGAAGACGGGGACGCATACAACCTTTCTTCCGGATCACGAGATTTTTGGAGAGATCAAGTACAACTTCCCGAAGCTGTCACACAGGCTAAGGGAGCTCTCCTATCTCAACGGCGGACTCAAGATTACCCTGGAGAACGCTGCTGCTGGCGTCAAGCGCACGTTTCAGAACAAGGGTGGCATTGCTTCCTTCGTTCAAGAACTGGCTGAGAAAAAGGAGCCGATTCATCCCAAGCCGATCTACGTCAAGGGCAGTGATTCCGGCATCGAGATCGAGCTTGCGATGCAATGGACCCGGGCGTACGACGAATCGATCCACGCGTTTGCCAACAACATCAATACGATTGACGGCGGAACCCACTTGACGGGGTTCAAGTCTGCGCTTACCAAGTTCATGAACGAGTACGGGCGAGACAAGAAGATCCTGAAGAAGAACGACAAGAACCTACGTGGGGAAGACATTCGCGAAGGATTGGTCTGCATCATCAGTGTGAAGATCCCGAATCCGGAGTTTGAGGGGCAGACGAAGACCAAGTTGGGGAATCCCGAAGTTGCCGGAATTATGGGAAGCCTTGTTCAGGAGCAATTGGGGCTCCTGTTCAAGAAGAAGCCAAAGATTGCGCGCATGGTCATAGAGAAATCCGTCTCTGCAAGTCGTGCGCGACAAGCGGCGGCCAAGGCGCGCAATATGGCGCGACGAAAGGGACCACTTGCAGCAAGCGCACTTCCTGGAAAACTTGCCGACTGCTCAAGCAAAGATCCCGAAGGCTCGGAGCTCTTCATCGTCGAAGGTGATTCCGCAGGTGGCAGTGCCAAGCAGGGCCGAGACCGGAACTTCCAAGCAATTCTCCCGCTCAGGGGAAAGGTGCTGAACGTCGAGAAGGCGCGCCTTGCGAAGCTGCTCGACAACGCGGAGATCAAAGCACTGATCACCGCGATTGGCACCGGCATTCGGGATGAGTTCTCGCTGGATCGGCTGCGCTACAATAAGCTCATCATCATGTCGGATGCGGACGTGGATGGCGCGCACATCTGTACGCTCATTTTGACGTTCTTCTATCGCTTCCTGCCGAAACTGATCTACGAAGGACATGTCTACATCGCAAAACCGCCGCTGTATCAGGTCAAGAGCGGCAAGCAGGTTGCCTACCTGCATAGCGATGAGGAACTCGAGGAGTACCGGAGCGAACACACCGGCAAATTTGCCGTGAAGCGCTTCAAAGGGTTGGGAGAGATGAATCCGCGCGAGCTGTGGGAGACAACGATGGACCCGGAGAAGCGAATTCTGAAGTTGATCGAAGTTCGCGACGATCTGGAGGCCGACGAGATCTTCTCCACGCTCATGGGAAGTGACGTCGCGCAGCGCCGTGACTTCATCTGGGAGAACTCCGACAAGATTACCACGCTCGATATTTAGTCGTGCAGGTACGAAATGAAGGGGGGATCATGAAGACGACGATACGATGGCTCTCGTGTGCGTTCTTTGTGGGTTGGATCAGCGTTTCCGCCTTTGCAGTCAGCGCAGGATTGTCGGCGGGCTTTGATCCAACGGGCTTGTGGCTGCTGGGTGCGGTGACGGAAGTGCCGGCCATGGAATTCCTGGATATCCGAGCGCAAGTTGGGTTTGCGACGCAGAGCATCGAAGGGTTGATGCTCGCGACCCTGTCTGTACTTCCCCATTGGCTCGTTCCGCCGGTTGACCCGTTTCTTGGGCTCGGAATCGGTGTCGCCATGACGCCCCCGCCGTTCTCGACGGGGTTCGTGGTTGAGGGAAGCGCGGGTGTGCGGATTGTACCTGCCGATTCCGTTTCACTGTTTGCGCAGGTGCGCTATCTGATGCGCTATTCGGCAGGCGTTTGGTCCACAGGTCCCGTCTACGAAGGCGGCATCGTCATCAACTTCTAGATGGCCTGGATCGTTGGCGCCGTTGCTGGGGGCATCACGCTCTTCTGGTTGGCATGGAATCTAACCTTGGATGCACTTTGGCAACCCACGGATCGTGTCACGGTCCAACGGATTCTTCAGCTGGCGGAGATTCACCCCGGCGAACAGCTGATCGATCTCGGATGCGGCGACGGGCGGATCGTTGTGCATGCAGCCAAACGGTATGGCGCGCAAGGTGTTGGTGTAGAGATTGACCCCTTCCGCGTACTCTATGCTCGAATCTGGTGCCTGCTCGCAGGCGTGTCCAGACGAACGCGTATTCTCCAGGCGAACATGTATACGGTTCCGATTGAGGCCGCCGACGTGGTTGTCCTGTTTCTTTCCGCAACTGCCAACTTCAGGCTTCAGGAGCGCTTGCGCAGGGAGCTACAGCTCGGCACTCGCGTGATCTCCTATTACCATCCGATGTGGGGTTGGACTCCGGATATCGTTGGAGAAGGGCGGGACGGCTACCCCATCTATGTCTATCGTATCGGTGAGTCTGTTGGCAAAACGACTCGCTGATCTGGCTGCTGCACTTGGATGTTTCGTGGATCCTGCCGTCGCGGATACTGTCATCTGCGGAATTTGCGAAGACTCCAGAGAAGCTCGCGCAGGCGATCTATTCGTGGCGTTGCCCGGCGAGCGCGCAGACGGAGCCGACTTCGTCGCGCAAGCTGCAACCAAGGGTGCGGTGGCGGCGGTGACCGAGCGCCGCTTGTTGCTCGAGATTCCATGTCTCCAGGTGAAGAGCGCAAAGCTTGCGCTTTCGCAACTCGCTGCGATGTTCTACGATCACCCCACGCGCAAGCTCTTCACAGCTGCAGTGACAGGCACGAATGGCAAGACATCGGTTTGCCACTTTGCGCGTACCGCGTTGGGCGCCGGATCTACAGCGCTTCTGAGTACAGTCGAAAGTGCCGAGCGCGGCATCTCACGCCTCACGACCCCCTCCAGTTTGGTCATCCAGGCACACGCGTCGCGTGCAATCTCTGCGGGGTACACGGCCTTCATTTTGGAGGCTTCATCGGCCGGCATTGCGCAGCATCGACTCGGGTCGGTTGATCTGGATGCCGCGGTGTTCACCAATCTGACGACGGATCACTGGGCATTCCACGGAACTCGCGAAGCCTATCGTGAAGCGAAGATGACGCTGTTTCGTGCTTTGCCACAGCGTGCAACTGCAATCCTCAACGCCGAGGATCCGTTGTCCTCGTGCATTGCCGCAGAGACTGAGGCACGTATCCTCACCTACGGAATTGACTGCGAGGCACAGATCGTGGCCCAAGTCCCGAAGCACGATCCCCAGGCAAGCACCTGCATGGTGAAGCACGGAGGGCGGGCGATTCCCTTTCGATTCCCGATTGGCGGGCGTGTGCAAGTCGCCAACGCACTGGCGGCACTTGGCGTGGCGATCACTGCAGGCGTCTCATTCGAGAAGGCCGCAAGCCGGCTCGAATGCGCAGAAGCGATTCCCGGCAGGATGCAGCGATTGCGAGACGAGAAGGGCCGCATTGCGATTGTGGACTACGCGCACAACCCAGATGCGCTACGTACGGCCTTGAAGCAGCTTCGCAGTGAGTTTGAGCGCATTCTGCTTGTCTTCGGGGCACCTGGAGACGGAGATCTGGCCAAGCGCCAGCAGATGGGCGAAGCCGCATCGGAAGGAGCAGATGAGGTGATCTTGACGTCTGACAATCCGAAGCACGAGGATCCGGTTGACATCATGCGCCACATCGACCGAGGCATGAGACCGGCGACACCGACTTCGCGAATTCCGGATCGGGCAGATGCGATCGCTGTCGCAGCGAACAAGCTGAAGGATGGCGCGGTGCTGCTCGTTGCAGGCAAGGGCCACGAACGTGTGCAGTGGATTGGCGATGTCCCCCAAGCCCATTGCGATCTGGATGTGCTGCAGGATCTCGGATTCGTTCCGGAGTCCTAGAGATGCTACTTGCTACGCATTGGCGAGATGCATGCCGCTGACTACACGCTCCAATTCCATGGCCCGCGAACCCTTGACAAGCACGACAAGCGGTTTGCCTGTCTTGGCAAATCGCGTTTCAAGGAAGCTGGGGATCTTCTCGCGTTCCAGGCAGAGGACGTCAATGCCTGGAAGCGATCGGCATGCTGTCGTGGCTAGCGTGCCAACAGGGATGATGGTCTGGACGCCCAGCGCTCGTGCATGATCGAAAGCTTCACGGTGGAAACGCATTGCCTCTTCTCCCAACCCCAGCATGTCGCCGAACACGAAGATGCGCTCCGCTTCCGCAGGAGGATAGGCAGCGAGTACCTGAAGTGCACCTGCCATCGAGTTCGGGTTGGCGTTGTAGGAGTCGTCCAGCAGTGTGCCGAGAGGAAGCCGCAGCGCGCGTAGGCGCTGTGTCTGCGGCTCAAAAGAGCACACGCGTTGCTCGACAGCTTGCGCCGGGAGGCCGAGTTCAAGGGCGACTGCTGCTGCCAAGGCGAGATTGGTTGCGTTGTGGGAACCGATCAGTTGGCTTGTCAGACGAAGCGGAATAGACGGCATCTGGATCGTGAGGTGCGGAACGGAGCACTCGATCTGGAAACCGAACGCAGCATCACCGGCTCTCACGGGAAGGCAGCGAACCGGTGCAGCTTCCGCCATCCCAATCAAATAGGGAGCGTCGGCATTGAAGTAACATACCCCTGACTCCGAGAGCGTGCTAACAAGCGTCCATTTCTCGTGCGCGACATCCGCTGGGGTCCCGAGTTCCTGAAGATGTCCCGAACCAATCGACGTTAGCACGGCGAGATCCGGCTGCAGCAATCCACCGAGGATCGTAATGTCTCCCGGACGCTCTGCGCCAAGCTCGAACACGCCGACTCGAGCGGATTCCGGCATCGAGAGCAGCGCAAGAGGCACCCCGATTTCGGTGTTGTAGTTGCCGGGCGTTGCATGGATGGGAACTGTACCTTGCAGGAGATGGGCGATCAGATCCTTGACAGTCGTCTTGCCATTTGTCCCGGTAATTCCGACGAAGCAAGCACGCAACGTATTCCGCCATGCAGCAGCCAACATGTGCAATGCACGCAACGTGTCCGGAACGAGAATGAGATTCCGCGCGTTTGCCGGGATACCGTCCAGGTTGCTAATCAGTGCAGCCGTTGCGCCGCGCGCGAATGCCGCTTCCAGGAAACGATGTCCATCAACCCGGGTTCCCGGAAGTGCAACGAACAGGTCGCCAGCCTCGACAAGGCGAGAGTCATGAACTGCACGCTCAATCCGGGCAGAGGAACTGCGCAGATGCTCCCCAGCAACGAGTTCCGCAACCCGGGCGATCGAGAACATCTCTACCAGCCGGGCGTGTCGTCCGCACTCTCGGGGGCTTCCTCTTGCTCCGCGGAGGAAGCACTCCCTGAGCCGCTGAGTAGCAGCGGTACCGAGACTTCCTGCTCACCATAGTAGGCGTACCCGGGCGTATCCCACGTTTGCTCGTCGAATCCATAGATCCCCGTGCCCGTGGCGGCAAATGGATCTACGGCGAACAACTCAACTGTGAGTTGCCCGTAGGATGGAATCTTCTCCACCGCCTCGATTAGCTCGCCGAGGCTCTCGAACGTCGCCGGCTCTTCTGCATCCTCCAAGTACCTTGGGCCGCTGTAGGCACGCACGATCAAGACCTCGGAATACAAGTTGCTGGGGATCGTGAAACTGCCTTCTTCAACGCGCTGTTCCCCTTGGAAGGTTTGGAGTGTCACCACGAAGTGCACGACATCGCCGGGGCCGTAGAGTCCGCGGTCAAGTTCGAGACCGACAATCTGAATGCCTTTGATCTCTTCGGTGATCTGCATCGTTGTGGAGATCCTTGTGATCTCCGGATTCTCAAATGCGTTGTACTGCAGAAACGCCACGATACTTGCCAATTGCCAAGGTGCGTACACGGCGACATCACTTCCGCTGAAGTAGATGTCCCGGCGCTCGAGTGGGAACGGCATGCTGGCACCCTCGATCTGGATTGTGACCTCTACGGTTCCCTGTCCAAGGCGGTCAATGGTGGTGTCGATGGCCTCAAAACCTGCGGTCAGGAGAAGCTCCGGCATCAGGTGCGGCTCGTCCACGAGGTCTACGGTGAACGTTCTCGCAACATTGCGGTCCGAATCGTAGACGCCCATAGCAAGCTCAATCTGGGGTGCTACGGGACCCAGCCGGCCTGCGATGCCCGCAGTTCGATCTTCCAGAATGGTCCCAAGCGGTGTCCCGATCGTTCCCAGTTTGAACGAGGCCTGCAGAGATTTCATGGTGTCGATGATCGAGACCGAAGTCAGCGGGAACTGGGATATCCCATTGGTTAGGAAGGAATGGCCGAATCCGACGAGTGTGTCCTCGTCTCGATAGGTAATCGTGCCCAACGCGCCCATCGAGAGATCACCAGATGCCAGCGCAACGCCCACCGATCCCCCTGCAACCAAGGTCGCGGGATCGACGTTTTCTCCAGCGCCATGTCCGGCAAGCGGGAGCAACGTCAAACCATAGGCTGCGAGACCGCGAAACTCCGGAATGGAGGCATTCGGGTAGATATCAGTTACGAGAAGCGACGCTGGACGCAAGTCACTCCATCCGTTCATGAGCCCGCCAAGAGATCTGCCGGACAGCCCGGAAGCCATCAGCGGAACCGAGACGGGGTAGCTGAACAGCGCATCCGGAGAGAGCGCAGTGAGCGCTACGGAAGGAGGCATCGGGAGGTCAACATGTGCAAGATCGCGCAACACGGCTTTCGGACTCGGCGCTGCGATCTCCGCGGTGTTTGCCGAATCGATCAATGCCAACATGGGTTCGATGGGTGTGACCAGCCCGATCGGCGTGATCGCTTTGGACCAGTTCGCTGCACGGCTCACGGCCCCGATGAGCTTCCCATCGACGTAAACCGGACTGCCGCTCATACCTTGCGCAATACCGCCCGCTCTGCCAATCACGTCTCCACTCACGCGGACAACGATGAAGTCGGACAGTGTACCCGCGTTGTCGATGACGCCAAGGATGTCGACAGCGAATTCCTCGATGATATCGTTGGCGACGATCGTTCGGCCCACGCCGGTCATTCCGATCTCGATTTCATCCAGAAAGAGGAACTCCGACCGATCATAGGCCGAAGCCGTGATGCTGAGGATCAGGGCAATGAGAAGCCCAATTGCCGTGGTTCGATGAATCACAATGCCTCCTTTGCGGTTCAAGGGGAAGAGTATACGGCTCCAGTATGGCAGAAGTGTGAAGGGAACGTGTTGCGTGGTGGTGGCTGCTCACTGAACGCCAAAGAAGAGAGCACGCACGAGCATCAGCACAGGGATGATCTCCAGTCTGCCGATCCACATGTTGAAGCAGAGCATGAGCTTGCTAGCCAAAGACATGGTGGGCTGGGTGATGCCGACGGAGAGTCCGACGTTCCCCTGCGCGCTCGCGACCTCGAAGATCACGTCCGACAGCGTGTAATTCGATGGAACCGCATGCAGCAAAACGACGATACCTAGACCGAGGAAAATCAACCACAAGAACGTGATGAGCGACGCATCCTCCAAGCGTTGCCCCACCTGCTCCTCGTCGATCCGAGCGGACCCAAGCCGGAACGGGACAATCGCCTGACGCGAGGAGACAATCTTCCGGAAGCGCCATTGGACGCCCTTCATCAGAATGAGCATTCGCATGATCTTGATCCCGCCGGCAGTCGAACCGGCAGCACCTCCAATGAACATTGCCGCCGCAAGAAGCAACTTCCCTGTGGGGCTCCAAACGCTCAAATCCGCGCTCTGGAATCCGGTGCATGTGATGGACGAAACGAGCTGGAACGCGGAATGGCGCAGCGCCGTGAACCCGCCGATCACTCCGAGATTCTCCAGCGTGAGCGCGGCAATCCCAATCCCGACGATGATCAGAAACCAACGCGTCTGGAAATCCTGCCAAAGAATGCGTCCGTTTCCGCGCATCATCTCGTAATGCACGGCAAAGCTGATCGCACCAAGGAGCATGATCGGAATCAAGACAAGCTCAATGGCCACGGAATCGTAGGAGGCAATCGAGTTGCTTGTGACACTGAACCCCCCGGTGGAGATTCCGGTCATTGCGTGATTGATGGATTCCCACATCGGCATCCCTGCGCCCCAGAGGGCGATGACGCTGATGAACGTGTACAGAAAGAAGATCCACCACATTGTACGAAGGGTGGAACTGATACTCGGGTGGATGCGCTCCGAACGAGCTTCAGCATAATAGAGGCTGTGCGTCGCCGCGCCAGGACGCGGACCTGCAAGGATGGAGAGCATCACAACGATTACACCCATGCCGCCAATCCACTCGATAAAGCTACGCCACCACTGGAGCGTCTTCGGCAGGAGATCTGCACGTGCAGCCATAGTAAGACCGGTTCCTGTGTACCCGGAGATTGACTCGAAAAATGCGCTGGCGGGATCCTTGAAGTAGCGCAGCGTTTCCGAGGTGGTCCCCGATTCGGCGAACAACGCGGTGAGCACGAACGGCAACGATCCCAGCGCGGCGACGAGCAGCCATCCAAAGGCCGCAATGATGAGACCATGCTTTAGCTGGGTTTCCCCTGCAGTTCTACGGAACGGGAAATAGAGAATCGCGCTCAGCGCAAACGATGCACCCGCAGTGATCAGCAACGGGACAATGGCAAATGCCTCACCGAACACCCACGGGATGATGAGCGAGACAAGGGCCATCAGGCCGACAACCGGCATCAGCAGTCCGAGGTCCCGAAGGATGATATGCAGATCCTGGCGAACTCGGAAGATCGAAGGGCTCATCCGATCAGGGTCGCGATGTTGTCATCGCTGACGCGTTGGAGCGAGAAGAGCGTAATCACATCGCCCTCCGCCAAAACCATGTCACCTGTGGCGATCGATTGCTCCTCATCACGATCGATGGCCAGGATTCGAACGGATTCCGGGATCAACTCTCGCTGAATGCTGTCTGCAATGGTTCGGCCAACAAGGGGGCTGGTCTTGCCGAGCACGAGACGGAAGATCTGCGCGCCTCGAGCGAGCAGCGCGAAGTCCTGAACGTTGGGTTGCTTCACTGCGTTGTACAGATGCTGTGCGACGACCTCTTCCGGATTCTCCATCACATTGGCGCCGAGCTTACGGAAGAAGTCCGCATGTTCATTCTCGTTGACGACTGAGACAATGGAGGGGATCTCCAATTCCGCGGCAATCGACACAACCATCAGATTCACGGCGTCATCGCTTGTGGTCACGATCAATGCATCTGCACGCTCCGATCCTGCCTCTCGCAGAGTTTCCGCAGACGTTGCGTTTCCACTGAGCACGGTGATGTCGTACTTGTTGCTGATCTCCTTGGCGCGGTCGCTGTTGGAGTCGATGAGCACCACGTTGTTTTTCTCGCATACGGCGATATCGATCAAGCTCGAACCAATACTGCCGGCCCCTACAATGATCATATACATTGGAAGCCCCCCTTGGCGCGTCCGATGGTAGCATAGATGAAAACCTGGGTCAACGGGGACAACTACCGGAATGCAAGATGGGAACGAAAGATTGCATTGTGACACCAGCGAACTGCGTCTACAATACACTCCGATCATGATGCGAAGAACGATTCGATTGCCAATGAGGGGCCATGTGGCCCTGTGGGTGCTGGGTTGTGTGCTCTCCGGATGCATCTTCCCGGGGGTGAATCATCCGCCGGTGTCCGCACTGACCGCGCTCCCGTTCGAAGGCTACCAACCCCTCACGGTGAGGTTCGATGCCTCCGCGAGCTTCGATCCGGATGGTGATGCTTTGACCTATCTGTGGGATTTCGGGGACGGGAACACGGGCACAGGTGTTGCGCCTGAGCATACCTACGCACAGGCGGGCACGTACACGGTGCGTGTGGATGTAAGGGACTCGGGCGGTGCAGTGGACAGCGCCAACGCTACCGTAACCTCAAGAGCGATACCGGCGGGCTTTCTGGTTACACGTCTTGAGTGGGAACGAGATGGAGAGGACCGCATCTGGGACGCACTGGCTCCGGAAGGGCTCTATCAAGAGTATCGTGGCCGGGATCGCATTCCGTACGTGAATACACACCTCTACGGTGAATACGTGAGCGACCCGTTGGACGATCCTACATTCGAGGATCTTGCTGGAGTCCTGTGGAACCTCGTGGGGCAAACTGAGGATGAATTCATCTTGGAAGCGCTGTCCCTCGTGCAGGGAGCGATTCGATACAAGTCTGATGGTGCCGGTGTCGACTACCCGCGCTACCCTCTCGAGACCCTGGTTGACGGCGAGGGCGATTGCGAAGACACTGCGATTCTCTACGTGAGCTTGCTGCGCGCAAGAGCTATTCCCTGCAAACTTGCGTTTGTGGATACCGACAGAGACGACACGCCGGACCATGTGCTGACACTGGTTGCAGTCTCGAATCAGTTGCTTGCACGATTGCCGTGCACGGAGATGTTTGTCTGGGACAGCGTGCCCTATGTGGTCGCAGAAACGGCAGTGGACCAAGGGGTCTACGAACTGGGCTGCGATCCATGGAATCTCGAAGAAGCGGACCTCGTGGAGATCTGGTCCTTCTAGAACGACAGACAAGAAAGCGAGGCGACCCTTGATGCGCCGACGATTGATCGATCCACGCCCCTTGTTGGAGCACGATTTCGGCCCGCACCATCCGTTCAAGATCTACCGACTTGGACTGACCTACGAATTGATCGAAGCCTACGGCCTCCTAGAGGCTTCGATCGTCGATGTCATGCCGCCTCGTCTGGCACGTGAGGACGAAGCGATCGGCTTCCACACGCGAGAGTACCTGGACACCCTCCGACTTGCAGGCGAGGGGTCATCTGCTCCGTTTTCGTTCCGGCACGGCCTGGGGACACCAGACAACCCTTCGTTCCCGGGGGTCTACGATTGGGCCATGTCGGTTGCCGGAGGATCGATTCAGTGTGCCGAGGCACTGCTTTCGGGGAACACCGATCGTGCATTCAATTGCTCCGGCGGGTTGCATCATGCCATGCCGAACCACGCCTCAGGATTCTGCCACGTGAACGACGGAGTCCTAGCCATTCAAACGCTGGTCAATGCCGGCAAGCGGGTTGCCTACGTCGATATTGACGCCCATCACGGAGACGGTGTCGAGCATGCCTTCTACAGCACGGCTTGTGTCCTGACCATCTCGATCCACCAGACAGGCCGGACGATCTTCCCGGGAACGGGTTTTGCGGAAGACATTGGCGACGGAGAGGGACGAGGCTACGCACTGAATATCCCGCTTGACCCCGGAGCAGGGGATGCGGCCTATGCCCGCGCGTTGGATATCGCGATTCTGCCTGCACTTCGCGCATTCCGCCCGGACGTGATCGTGACCCAACTTGGCGCGGATGCGATTCTCGGAGATGTCGTCGCCAACCTTCGCATGTCCCTGCACCAGTTTGAGCGATTCCTGCTTGCCTTCCGTACACTAGGATGCCCATGGCTGGCGCTGGGGGGCGGAGGCTACGATGTCGGCAACGTTGTCCGCGCCTGGACATTGGCATGGGCGACGATGCTGGAAACCGAGCTTGCGGAAACGATTCCGATTCAATGGGCTGTCGGCGCGGGCAGCTTCGATATTGCAGTCTCGAAGCTGCGGGGATCTGTGGAAGAGACTCCGACAGCAGATCAAGTGATGGAGGATCTCGAGCGTACGCTCGAAACCCTATCCGGTTCCGTGCTGAAGACCCTGGGATGCTGAGGAAGTGACTCGTGGCCAATGAAGTAAGACAAGCCAAGCTGCGGGAGACGGTCCAAGTTGTCTTGCCCGACGGGAGAGTGTTCGAGTTGCCGCGCGGTGAGCCGTTGTCCGATGTGTTCCGGAAAGCTTACGCGCGCGAACATCAGCCGGTTGCAGCCATTGTCAACGAGTCTCTGTGGGAATCCTCGCGCCCCATCGAGTGGGATATCGCGGCCAAGCCGATCTTCCTTACCGACTCGGATGGGATGCGGATCTATGCCCGTAGTCTAACCTTCTTGCTGGTTGTCGTTGTGCGTGAATTGTATCCCAAGGTCCGTGTAACCATCGATTACTCTGTGCCGTACGGTGGATACTTCTGTCATCTCGAGAATCGTGCGCCGTTCACGAATGAGGAACTGAAGTCGGTGAAGGCGCGAATGAAGGAACTGGTCGACCAGGATCGCCCTATCCTCCGCAAGCGTGTCTCACTGGATGAAGCGCGTGCGCTCTTCCGTGCGCAGGGAGATCTCGACAAAGAGCGCCTTGTGACGTCGCTCGACGAGGATCACTATCACCTGTACGAGTTGAACGGCAAGGCCGACTACCTCCACGGCTACATGGTATCTTCCACATGTGTGTTGAGGACATTCGGGCTCGAACCTTGCGAAGGGGGATTCGTTCTTCGGTTTCCTCGACGCGAGAACCCACACAAACTTGTGCCGAACGTGCGATTCCGCACGCTTCGCAAAGTGTTTGACGAATACGGCGAATGGCTACGGTTGATCGGCGTCGAAGATGTGGGGGCCTTGAACCATGCGATCCGTTCGGAACGAATCGAGCAGATTATCCTCGTCTCGGAAGCACTTCACGAGAAGCGTATTGCCGAAATCGCCTCCTCGTTGAAACGGAAGCATGCGAATGGCGTTCGGCTGATCCTTGTGGCAGGGCCCTCATCCTCCGGCAAGACGACGTTCTCAAAACGGCTCTCGATTCAACTGCTCGCGGCCGGGATTCAACCGTACCCACTAGGCATGGACGAGTACTTCAAGCCTCGCGAACTCATGCTCAAGGAATTCGGAGAGGACATGGACCTGGATGCTCCCTCCGCACTGGATGTCCCCTTGTTGCAGGAGCACGTGCACCGGCTCGTCCGTGGGAAGCGCGTTGATCTCCCGCACTTCAATTTCCTCACAGGGGAACGTGAAGCCGGCGTATCCGTTCAGCTGGGCTCCGATGAGATTCTGCTTCTCGAAGGGATTCACGGCCTGAATCCTGAGATCCTGGAGGGGGTTCCGACCGAGCGCTGCGCCCGGTTGTTTGTCTCAGCGCTTACGCAGTTGAATCTCGATGCCCACAACCGTGTCTCCACAACGGATACGCGGCTGATCCGTCGCATCGTTCGGGATGCCATATTCAGAGGGTATCCTGCAGAGGATACGCTGAGGCTGTGGGACAACGTAAGACGCGGAGAGAAGAACTACATCTTCCCTTACCAGGAAGAGGCGGATCTGATGTTTAACTCCGCGTTGAGCTATGAGCTGGCAGTGCTAAAGCCCTTTGTTGAGCCCCACTTGCTGCAAGTCCAGGATCCGGAGATGCGCATCGAAGCGGATCGGCTGCGCTCGCAGCTTCGCTGGTTCGAGCCCCTGGAACCGAACCACATCCCAAGCAACTCGATCCTTCGGGAGTTCATCGGAGGATCGACGTTGCGCGAGTTCACGATTTCTCCGCTGAACGGGAGCCACCGTGCGCAGAGGAGCCATTCGAGCGACCGGAAGAAAGGAAGCAAAGCATGAACACCGAGCAGTTGATGCAGTTGGCGCTGGACATGGCGGGACTGGATGCAGTCCCCGGTGACAGTGCGATTTACCATCCGGGAGACGACATCCAGCGCGTGCTGATCGGCATCGATATCAAGTCGCCGGAGCTGAAGATTGCCAAAGACCTGGGCTACGATGTCGCGCTCAGCCATCACCCCACTGGGGGTACGGCACGACTGCGGTTCTTCGAGGTGTTGTATCGTCATCTTGAGCAGATGATGGCTGCGGGTGTTTCGGAATCAGTCGCCAGCGCCATCATTGACGAGGTTGCCGAACGGCACAAGGCGATGGCCGCGATGTCCAACTACGATCACGATCCGTCGGTTGCCCGGCTGCTGGATCTCCCCTACCTCAACATCCACACGCCGCTAGACGAAATGGGTCGACACCGTCTGCAAACGGCTGCGGATGAGCTGCCTGAGACGGCTACTGTCGGCGAGTTGATGTCTTACTTTTCGGCCTCCTTCGGCGAGTTCCGCAACGCCGAGACCGAGATCGAGTTGCGCGTTGGGAAGCCCGAGAACGCAACCGGTAAGGTCGTTGTTTCGCACGGTGCAGGCACGAACGGCGGCTACTCGGTAGCAAAAGCCTACTTCGAGCACGGCGTGGACACGGTGATCTATATCCATTGCCGACCCGAAGACTCGAAGAAACTGATCCAGGATTTCGGATTCACGAAGAACCTGATCGTCACCGGCCACATTGTCTCCGACTCGATCGGCATCAATCCGTACATCAGCGAACTGCGAGAACTTGGCCTAGAAGTGACCACGATGAGTGGGATCATTGCGGCGTAGCTCTGGTTGAGCGCAAGGAGATCGGATGTCCCAGGTACTCGCAACCTACAATGTGAACTCGATTCGCGCACGGATGCACATCCTACTCCCCTGGCTGGAGAAGGTGAGGCCGGACGTCTTGTGTCTTCAGGAAACGAAGGTTCAGGATCACGAGTTTCCGGAGACCCCGCTACGAGATGCAGGATACTACGTGGTATACCGCGGGCAGAAGTCCTACAACGGTGTCGCAATCCTGTCGAAGAGCGAGCCTTTGACAGTGCGCTACGGGTTCTCGGACGGAGGCCCGGAAGACGCGTCTCGATTGATGCTCGTTGAAACGGACGACCTGATTGTCATGAACACCTACGTGCCTCAAGGACGCGAGATCGATCACGAGTACTATGCCTACAAGCTGGCTTGGTTCTCGCGGTTGCGAAGGTTGCTGGATGACGGATTCGATCCTGCGCAGCCGATCGCCTGGATGGGCGACTTCAACGTGGCACCGAGAGACATTGATGTCTACGACCCCAAGAGATTGCTGGGGCATGTGTGCTTCAATCCGGACGTCACGGCAGCGTTGGCGTCTGTGACGCAGTGGGGGTTTGTTGATGTGTTCCGAAAGCACATCCCCGAACCGGGCGTGTACACGTATTACGACTATCGTGCACGCAACGGAATCTCCACGGGCAAGGGCTGGCGCATTGACCACATTCAGGCGACATCTGTGCTCGCAGCGCGTTCGCTGCGCGCCTGGGTCGATCTTGAACCGCGCCGTGCAGACAAACCATCGGATCACACGCCGCTGCTTGCCGAATTTGACATCTAGCGCCGATCTCCTTCCGTGCGGATTTTTCCTAAACCTCCCGGGTTCCTATACTGATTGGAGCGAAGTCTTCATGAGGATCCCGCGCGCGTTGCGGTCCACGCGCGATAACGGTTGTCGACCGCACGATGGGAGGCGATGGGCATGAAACGAATGCTGACACTCCTGCTGGCAACCACGATGATTGGACTCGCATGGTGTGCAATCGTCACAGCTCAGGTGGAGATCCCGGGCTACGTTGTGAGCGATCTTCATCTGATCAGTCAGGAGAGCAAGACAGATTGGACGCCGGAGTGGACGGCGCCGATCGAGGCTGCAACCATCTTGGCGTGGTTCGCGGAACGCGGCTATCCAGCTTTGATCCGCGACTTCAACAGTGACGGTGTGATCGACGAGCTGGACACGATTGAACTGGCCGATCTGCTCGGTCGTGTGTTCATGCAGACGGATTCGCCACGAGGAACAACCGATGTTCGATTGGTGCTCGGACTGGCCCGGTATATCGCAGAGCGGTATCCCAACCAGTTCGTGCTGAAGATTTTCGACGCAGGCTTCCGAGGGGAACTGCAGTCTGAGGAGGGTCTTACCTTCGTCCCGGATCTGGTTGAAGGCATTGAACTGGTGTTGGAAGACGATGCCACGATCCCTGACTACGAGTACGAGTTGCAGACTGGGGAGGGCGTGATTCTCGGACTGGAGTCCGAGCCGCGAGACAACACTTACCTTGCCGGGCGGTCGTTCCTGTACGAGGAGACGGCACAAGGCTATACGCCGGTTGATCTTGCCTGGTCCGAGGAGGACTACTGGCTTTCCGGGAACCAAGGACAGGTGCTGGAAACCATCGCGAAGATGGACGGCTATCTCTACGTCGACTACGAAGGTCGGTGGACGCCGGTCGAGTGCATGTTGTCGCTCTCACCGACTGAGGAGTTTGACGGCACGAGCGAACCTGGGGAATGTCCCGAAGACGCGATCGCCTACGACGTGATGATCACCGAACTCGGGGACTATGGCAGTGTTCAGGTCGAGGAATGCGTGACACGCGAAGGAAGCGTCGACACCTATACCTGGACGGTGACGAACATCGACTTCCTCTACAACGGCTGCGGGCTCTGCTTGTTCGCGATTCCAAAGCCCATCTCGCTTGGGGCACTTACGCACACGGAGCCGGGCGGCTGGCTCTATAGCCAGTATCCGATGGCTTGGGCCTGGCGGCTGCCCCTTGGCAGCTGCGGATTGCTGCCTGGAGATTCCGCGGTGTTTGAGGTTTCGGTTCCCGGGCCAACTGTGGATGTGCCAATCCTTGGTGTGGTTTCGACGTGTGCGATCGTCCTGCCGGATGGTTCGGTTCGCCCCGGGGAACTGCTCGTTGTTCAGACGACCGGCCCGGGAGTCTCCGAGGAAGGTTGCCCGGACCTGGCCCTTCGCATTCTGGATGAGAGCTGCGTCTGCGACCCGATCGATGCGGCCTGTCAACTCAGCGTATGGGTGGACGTGGTGAACATCGGGACCGAAGCTGTTACCGATCCGTTTGACCTGATTCTCACCAGTCCGGATCATCCGGGTGGAGATGCGGAGACCTACACTCCGCCTCCCAACTTCGAACCCGGGGACATCTGGTCGGCGATGCTGACAATGTACTTTCCCATGGGCGGGGAGCTTTGCCCCACCGACTACGTCGTGGTGGTGGACCCGGGGGTGGCCCCGGGATCCATTGTCGAATGCGACGAGGACAACAACATCTACTTCGGAAGCATTGACTGTTATTGTGGTCAGCAAGAGCGCTACGGTGCGTGCTGCTATCCGGATGGGAGTTGCATGAACACCACGGCGATCGAGTGCTCAGATGCAGGTGGTGAATTCCATGCCGGTGTCGACTGCTCGATGGTGCAGTGCGAGCCGCCGGAAGAAGACTGTCCGGACCTCATTGTGGAGATCACCGAGGCCTACTGCACCAACGTTGGCGCGACGGCGCCCCTCTATGAAATAACGGTCGAGGTGCTTGTCACCAACATCGGTCCCTCAACCGTAACGCAGACCATCTACTTGCGTGCTGTCAATGACTGTGGCAGCGATACCCAAACGATCCTCACGGATCTCGACCAATGGGATACCGCAACGGAGACCTTCACCATCCAGTGCGGCCCGAATTTCGCGGGCTGCCGTCCGGTCACCGTGACGGTGGATCATCTCTTCCAGATTGACGAGTGCGAAGAGGGCAACAACACTGACACGGAAACCGTTTGCTGCCGGTAGCGGCAACCCGATTGCATGACTGCGCCCCTTGCTGCATGCAAGGGGCGCTCTGTTGATGGGACAGCGGATACGCCTAGGCAGCAGGCTTCTCGAACTGCAGGAAGAACAGGTGTTCCTGCCGCTCGGTTGAGACCAGCTGCAGCCCTGCGGTCTGAGCAAGCCGCGTGTAGTGCTCCGCATCTCGCGTTGTCTCCGGCCAGGGTTGAGCGTACCCTGTGTTGACCTCCCGGCCCGCTGCATACTGGATTCTCAGAAAGACAAGATACATCTCTCTCGACTCACCTTCAGGCTGAGTGGAAGCACGGACGTCCCAACAGAGAAACCTGCCCCCCGGCTTGAGGACACGGGCGATCTCGTGGAAGACTTGCTGCTGATCCGAATTGGATCTGACATACATCAGCGAGTAGAAGGCAGTCACATTCCTGAAGCTCCCATCGAGAAACTGGAGATCCCTCGCATCCATGATGATCTGTAGCGGACCCGGTCCGGCCTCTTCTAGCTCACGCTTGCGAAGGTCGATTGCAACGACCTGGTCCGGTTTCAGTTTCCCAATGATGCCCTCGCCTCCCCCGCCGATGTCCAGGATGTGTCCTTCAGCTTCAAAATCCTTGACGCAAACGGTTGTTTGGGGGTAGATGAAGAACCTCTTCTCCAGATCTTTTCGTTCGTCACTCATCGGTTTCCTCCAAGTTGAGTGCTTCTGCGTGCCGCACTGTCGACATGTATTGCACATCCATGAGTACTGCAAAGCTGGACGCCGGTTCAAGCTGCTGTCGCGGACTTGCTCAGCGGTCCTGCGCAATCCTACGCAAATGGGTACAATCCGCGAAGTCCAAGCTATACGGAGGTTGTTCATGCTGCCGGAACACTCTCGAAGTCTCGCGTTGGAACTCGTCCGCGTCACCGAAGCCGCGGCCCTTGCTGCTGCCAGATACATGGGACGAGGTGACAACCATATTGTGGATCAGGTTGCCGTCGATGCTATGCGCCATGCGCTGCAATCGATCGAAGCCGAAGGACGCGTTGTGATTGGGGAGGGCGAAAAGGACAACGCGCCCATGCTCTACTGCGGCGAGATGGTCGGAAACGGCGAACCACCGCTGCTCGATGTCGCGGTTGATCCGATTGACGGCACGCGATCCCTTGCCTCTGGGCGGCTGAACTCGCTCGCTGCAATCGCAGCCTCCCCCCGCGGAACCATGCTCGATCCTGGGCGATCGATGTACATGGACAAGTTGGCTGTAGGACCCAAGTGCAGGGGACTGCTTGACATTACTCAGCCCGTTTCCGAGAACCTGCGGATTTTGGCTGAAGCCGAGGAATGCGAAATGCGTGATCTTACCATCGTGATCATGGATCGCGTGCGAAACGAGCAACTGATCGCAGATGTACGTGCATGTGATGCTCGCATCCGGCTCATCAAGGAATGCGACGTAGCCGCTGCACTGATGACGTGCTGGGAGCATACAGGGATCGACCTTCTACTCGGGATCGGCGGCAGTCCGGAAGGGATTCTTGCCGCCTGCGCTGTCCGAGCGCTCGGGGGCGATTTTCAGGGACGGCTCGTGACATTCCCGGGCGAAGCGAACGACTGGAACAAGTTTGAACTTGGGAAGCCGCTCTATGTTGACGACCTCATTGCATCCGACAACGTGCTGTTTGCCGCGACAGGTGTAACCGACGGCGAGCTACTCAAAGGCATCGAGTACTTCGGCGGTGGTGCCATCTCCGAAAGCCTGGTGATCCGCGGACACTCCGGGACCGTGCGCAGAGTCCAGACGACGCATCGACTCGGTAAGCTCAAGCAATTCATCGACGGCTGCTAGCCCCGAGAAGCCAAGCTACTCGACGTCAAGTGGCAATCTTGCTGTTTGCTCAAGCGGTTCGAGGGGTGGAGGCGCCGCGGACGATACGGTTGTCTCCTGAAACCGGAGAGCATGGGGCTTGAGCCTGGACTCATGCGATCTGATGGCACGATTGCAGGCATCGACGGCCCACCCGAGCTTGGTGCCGGCATCCGTGAGTGGTTTCAGGACATGCAAGAAGCCCGCATACAGCGCGCGACCTTGACTGGCAATTGCGTGAGCCTCTTCGGCACTATAGACTGCTAGCCGTAGACTTCGATTGAGTCAAGCAACGAGGGTCTCCTTGCTGCTGACGGGATTAATCTCGACAGTAGCCCTGCCGAATCGACCGAGCTTTGGTGGACGGATGCCAAAAGGAGTAGGCACTATGAATGTAGCAGTCTGGGTCGCAGCAGCAGGCACGCTTGTTGCCGTCTTCTTATTGATTCTGTTGATCTCCAAGCAGAACAGGGTTGACACAGAGAGCATAGGGTCTACCTTGAGAGAGGAGATCAGGCAAAGCCGGACTGACAGCAATAGCGCTGCCAAGGAACTCCGGGCTGAAGTCGCCAAGCACATCAAGTCCTCGACTGAGACGCTGGTGAAGACTGTTGGAGAACTGGGCAAGAGCCAAAGTGAGCGTCTGGAGGCTATCACCAAGAGCGTCGAGACCTTGATATCGTCAAACGAGCAGAGGATTGAGAAGGTCAGAGAAACTCTGGATCTGCGAATCCGCAATATGCAGGAGAGCAACGAGACGAAGCTAGACGAGATGCGGCAGACTGTCGATGAGAAACTCCAAAGCACTCTTGAGAAGCGACTGACGGAGTCATTTAAGGTCGTGAGTGACAACTTGGAAGCAGTGCAGCGAGGCCTCGGCGAAATGCAGACACTCGCTTCAGGGGTAGGAGATCTCAAACGCGTCCTGACAAATGTCAAGAGCAGGGGAACTTGGGGCGAGGTCCAGCTCGGAGCACTCTTGGAAGATATCCTCACACCCGATCAGTTTGAGCGAAATGTCAAGGTCAATCCCTCCAGCAGTGAGATCGTGGAGTTTGCCGTGAGGCTTCCAGGGCAAGATCCGAGCGACTCCCAGGCGTATGTGTACCTTCCAATCGATTCCAAGTTTCCTCAGGAAGACTATCAAAGGCTAGTTGAGGCCAGTGAGGCTGCTGATGCGTCCGCGGAACTAGCAGCAGCATCATCTCTCCTTCGAACGTTGCAGAGCTCCGCCAAGGAGATTCGTACGAAGTATGTGCTGCCACCGCACACGACTGACTTCGCAATCATGTTCCTCCCCACAGAAGGCCTCTACGCTGAGGTGCTGCGAAAGCCTGGCCTTGTTGAGGAATTGCAGAGTACGCATCACGTCATGGTCGCAGGCCCCACTACTCTTGCGGCGCTCCTCACAAGCCTTCGAATGGGGTTTCGGACACTCGCGATTGAGAAACGATCCAGCGAAGTTTGGAGTGTCCTCGGTGCTGTGAAGACAGAGTTCGGCAAGTTCGGCGACGTTCTGGCCAAGGTGAAGAAGCAGCTTGATACAGCATCCCGAACGATCGACCAAACCGGGGTTCGAACGAGAGCCATGGAGAGAAAACTGCGCACGGTTGAGGAGTTACCAGCATCACAGGCGAAAGAACTGCTTCAACTCGGGGAACCCGACCCCGAAGACGAAGGCGACGCCATTGAACTAGCCTAGCGCAACTGCAGGGTTCCTGACTCGCCTGTGTACCCCCGCAGGTAGTGGGCACGAGACGCGTCCACACGCAGCAGAACGTAATCCGGGTCGGCTGGACCTTCCGGCCAATCGTCTGTCCACTCATTCCGCCACAGCGTCTGTTCGCGCTCGGGATCTTGCACGATGTGCGCGAGCCCATGGAACGCTGCATAGTTATATCGCGCGGAATCGATGAAGAGCACCGTGACTTTGGGATTCGCGTCGATCTGCTTGACCTTGCGAGAGGCTCTCGACGTGGCGAACCACAGTGTGTTTCGATCTCTGTCAATCAGGTGCATGGGGCGGGATTCTGCGAATCCCGCCTTGCTGTGCGTCACAAGCAGCGGATACGGATTCGAGTCCACGATGTGCCAGAACGTTTGCTCCCCGGGCTCGGTGACGACATCGGTCCCTGTCATCCCTGCAACGTGGAACGCGAAATGCTCACCAATGCCGAACTCTTTCAGCACGGCCTCTACGAGATTGTCGCGCACCAAGAGCACGGGTATGCTGTCCGAGGAGAGCAGGACGCGAACTGCGGGTGCGTGGCCGCCACCGCCGAGCTCCAAGCGGCCCATCTCATCGACGAAAATCACCGGCTTGTCTTCGAGTGCAGATTCGATGGCTCGGCGGGCGATGTCAAGCCCCTGCTGCGACATGAAGAACTTGCCGATCGGGATCTCCGAAGGCTCCAACCCAACGAACGGATGCGTTGCATTCGTGGCCAGATCGATGAGCGAGTACCCGATGGTTTCCTCGTCCTTGATCAATCTTGGAGCAAGGATCCCGCCGACCTGGATGCCGTAGCTTCGCAGCAGAGAGAGCAGCCGGAGACCGGTTGCCGTCTTGCCTGCTTCGATGCCCCCGATTAGAAGGATCGGGGCCGGTTTCTCAGCGGACTCAAGCTGCGAGCGGATCCGCTCTACAATGGGTGCAAGAGGGGATCCGCTCTGCTCGTTCATGGTCTAGACGTCGAGTCCAACGCGTTCGTTGAACTCGGCGATCAGCTTGTCGATCGCCGGGACGGACTCATGAATTCCACCCCAATAGGCTTCGTAGTCGTACCACTGGGCGTCAAGTTCCTGCACGCTTCTCCCCATTTGCTCGACCCAGGTGAAGTACTTGAGATTGTGAATGCGTTTGCGATCTCGATAGCCGAGTTCTTGCATTGCGTCCGTCTTGATCCCCAGTAGATGTCGATGGTGATCAATCGCGGCTTGGGTCTCGGTGTAGGGACCGTATTGCTCGTTGAGTTCCTGAACGCGTGTGCCATAGAGTTCCATGGAGTCGGTGAGGACCGTGAGCACGACGTCTTTGCTTGTGAGCTCGGTGTACTTGGCGAACTTGATCGCGGACAACAGGTTGGCAACGCTCGAGATTCCCAGGAGTTCCAACTGATCGACGTAGCTAGAGGACAGGCCGAGCGTTTGGAGGTATTGCTTCCCGACGGGCTCGTTGAACAGCCGAATCAGGCGCATTGGATCCTCATCATCGATAGCTGTGACGAAATCGGTGTTCCGCGCGTTGTGGATCCACGGTACATGCTTGTCGCCGATTCCTTCGATGCGGTGTCCGCCGAAGCCGTTCTCAAGCAGTGTCGGGCACTGCAGCGCCTCAGAAGCGATCAGCTTGGAGCCCGGATACAGCTCTTTGAGGTAGTCTCCGCACCCCATGGTCCCGCCGGACCCTGAGGTCAGAACGACGCCGACATAGTTGTCGCCCTTGAGCTCAATCTCGAGGACCTCCTGCATCGCGCTGCCTGTAACAGCGTAATGCCACAGGTGGTTGCCGGGTTCCTCGAACTGGTCGAAGATCATCACGTTATCCCGGGTGGCCTGCAACTCCTTGCACTTCTGGAAGATCTCCCAGACATTGGACTCGCATCCCGGGGTGGCAATGACTTCTCCAGCGACTTTGGACAGCCAGTCAAACCGCTCCTGCGACATCTCCTCAGGAAGAATGGCGATGGATTCACAACCCAACAAGACGGCGTCGTACGCTCCCCCTCTGCAGAAGTTGCCTGTCGAAGGCCATACGGCTTTGTGGAAGGTGGGGTCGAACTGCCCGGTCACCAAAGGTGGGACCAAACATCCAAACGTCGCACCCACTTTGTGCGCCCCTGTCGGGAACCACTTTCCAACCAGCGCGATGATGCGTGCATCGACGCCTGTCAACTCGGGCGGAAAGTCCATGTAGTTGACGCCCCCGAACCCGCCACCGTATGGCACGGGCTCGTTCTTCCAAGTGATGCGATACAGGTTTAGGGGATGGATGTCCCAGAGTCCGTGATCGCGCAGCGCGTCCTTGACACGCTGCGGAGCCTTGGAGGGATCGATCATCTGCTCAAACGTGGGGATCGAGATCCCGCGTTCTCTTGCGCGTGCAACTGAGTTCTCTAGGTTCTTTTCGTTCTTCTCAAGGTTGATCATTGATGTCGCCTGCTCTCTTCGTTGTGGAGTGATGGCGGTAATGCTATCATGCAGCTTGGCAACTTTGCAACATCGATGGGAAGGGAAATTGAGCGCACGAACGCATGATCTTGTCATTCGAGGGGGTACGGTCGTCAGCCCATTGGACGCGCGACGCGTCGACGTGGCCGTTGACGGGGAACGTATTGCCGCCATCGGAGAGAACCTGGTTGGCGAACGAATCGTGGATGCATCTGGCAAGCTTGTCTTTCCCGGGGTCATCGACGCGCACACACACATGGCGCTGCCTGTTGCCGGGATTCGATCGAGCGATGACTTTTTCACCGGTTCGGTGGCCGCGGCGTTTGGCGGTGTGACGGCAATCATTGACTTCACCGTAGGATCCAGGGACACAACAATTCCAGAGGACATCGAACATCGCATGGCCGACTTGTCCATTGCGGTCATTGACGTCGCGCTGCACGCGGAAGTCGTCGGTTGGGCTCCGGAAGACCGCTGGCAGTTCGAAGAAGCGGTTCGCAAGGGCGTGACGAGCTTCAAGTTCTACACTGCATACGAAGCTTCCGGCCGCAGAACCCATCCGGCAGAGATGCGCCGAGCGTTTGAAGTGCTCGGGGATCTCGAGTGTGTGGCTCTTGTGCATTGCGAAGATGAGGAACTGATTCGATCGATCCTAAAGGACCTCACGCCTCGTCAGATGGAGGATATGGCAACGCTGGCCCACGCGAGACCGGATCTCTGTGAGCAGACCGCGATCTCCCAAGTGGCACACATCGCTCGCGACACCGGTTGCCATGCCCACATTGTGCACGTCTCGTCTGCACTGGGGCTTTCAGCAGTTCAAGAAGCCAGAAAGCACGGGGCACCGCTCACTGCGGAGACCTGTCCACAATACCTGACGTTGACAGCAGACTGCTACGATCGAATGGACGGACACCTGTTTGCGGCCAGCCCGGCGCTTCGAACCTTGGCGGACCAACAGGAGCTTTGGGAAGGTCTGCGGGATCGAGGACTGGACTTCGTGGCAACCGATCATTGCCCGTTCACCAAGTCTCAAAAGCTCTGGCGTGGTTCGTTTGTCGAGTTGCCCTATGGGCTTCCAGGCGTTGAGACCCTCCTCCCCCTTCTGTTCACCGAAGGGGTGAACCGCGGATTGCTCTCGATTACCGATCTACCACGGCTCCTCTCGGCACGGCCGGCGGCATGCCATGGCTTGGATCACCGCAAAGGACGCCTGGAAGTAGGCATGGATGCAGACATTGTTGTGTTCGACCCACAGCTGCAGTGGGAGATTGCGGCTCACGATCTTCACATGAACACAGACTTCTCGCCGTACGAAGGATGGATCATGGACGGGAAGGCAGTTGCGACCATTGCCCGTGGGGAAGTGATCGTGGAGGATGGCGACTTCCTGGGGCATCGAGGTCGTGGACAGTACGTCTTCCGCAGCACCGGCTGAGCCTAGCGCGTTTTTGCGGGGAGAAACCAGTCAGGCTATCATACAGGTTTACAGGATGTGGTTGTCCGAGTGACTGGAGCAAGGAGGTTGGATGACGTTCAAGAAGGTACGCCCGCGCAAGATCTCCGCGGTTGCAGCGGAGCAGATTGTCGAAGCAATCCAACGTGGCGACTACGCCATCGGTAGCAAGCTTCCCTCGGAGTTTGAGCTCGCAGAACTCATGGGCGTAAGCCGACCTTCCATCCGAGAGGCACTTTCCGCGCTACAGGCAATGTCGATCATTGAATCGCGCCCCGGAAGCGGAAACTACGTCCTGCGGCAACCGAGTTCTGCAGACGAGAGCGATACCGTGCACTTGATCGAGTCCGAGACCGGTTGCCTTGAGGTGATGGAAGCACGCGGTGTCTTGGAACCTCCAATTGCAGCGTTGGTGGCAGGCAAGGCAGAAGGCAGTGTCCTCGATACGTTGCGTGAGACGATCGGCGAGATGCGAACGCACGCAGCAGACAACAACTTCGACGCGTATTTCGATGCGGACAAACGCTTTCATCTTGCACTCGCAGCAGCCGCTGGAAATCCGCTAGTGACAGCCGCATTGACGCCGTTGCTATCCTCCATGGATCAACGGGTCTACCGCGAGTTCACACGTCACTACTACCTGAGGAACGTCGAGGATCTCCAGCACGTTGTCGATCTCCACCATGAGATTCTGAACGCGATTGAGGCCAACGAATCGGAGGTTGCGTCTGCCAAAATGGTCGAGCACTGGGACCGCATGAGAGAGATTTGGGAAGCCTAGGAGGGGCCCGTCTGAAACTTGCGAGCGGCCGGCAGCGGATGAGCGGCCGCGATGGATGGAAGCCATCGGGCCAGTGATATGCGCTGGCTCGAACAAATCGAGAGAAACCGTAGTACGGAAAGGTGATCGAATGGAAGGCGGAAAGCAAACGGTCGTCGTCGCGCTCGGCGGCAATGCGATTCTTCAGCCCGGCCAGAAGGGCACGTTTGAGGAGCAGATGGCAAACGTGCATGTCACGTGTGAACAGCTGGTGCACATGGTGGAGTCCGGGAAGTACCGGGTTGTCGTGACGCACGGAAACGGTCCGCAGGTGGGGAACCTCCTGCTGCAAAACGAAGCAGGCAAAGATGTCGCGGCTCCGATGCCGTTGTACGTCTGCGGGGCTGAATCCCAGGGGTTGATCGGCTTGATGATCCAGCAGAATCTTGGGAACTTGCTGGCCGCACAGGGGAAGGGAGATATCCCGGTTGCAACAATCGTTACGCAAGTGGTTGTTGACAAGGATGACCCGGCGTTTGCAAACCCGACCAAGCCCGTGGGGCCCTTCTACGGTGAGGAAGAGGCCAAGGCACTTGAGGCTGAGAAAGGATACGACGTCCGTGAGGATGCCGGCCGTGGATGGCGGCGCGTTGTCCCTTCTCCGAATCCCATTGAGATCAACGAGAAGGCGGCTGTTCGCCAGTTGGCGAATGCGCGTGCCATTGTGATCGCCTCGGGCGGCGGCGGGATTCCGGTCATCCGCGAGAACGGCAAGCTCCAGGGAGTCGATGCCGTCATTGACAAGGATCTTGCCGGTCAGGTGCTCGCGATCGACGTTGATGCCTCCGTCTTCATGGTCCTCACCGATGTTGACAGCGTGCGTCTGAACTACAAGACGCCTGAAGAAAAGGCACTGTCCAACATCACGGTCGCGGAAGCGAAGCAGTATGCCGAGGAAGGGCATTTTGCCAAGGGATCGATGGAGCCCAAAGTACGAGCGGCGGTCCGTTTCGTCGAAGCCGGCGGAGAGAAGGCGATCATTACCTCGCTGGATCAGGCCGTCGCGGCGCTTGAAGGCAGAGCTGGAACCACGATCACGAAGGAATAGACAGGAGGGACATCGATGTCCAACACAACACTGCGAGGCCGCGATTTCTTGACCTGGCTCGACTTCTCGAGAGACGAGATCGAAGCCATGCTTGACACGGCGCACGACTTGAAACGGAAATTCATCCGCAAGGAACCGCACAAGGTCTTGGAAGGCCAAACGTTGCACATGCTCTTCTACAACACGTCGCTACGAACGAGGAACTCGTTCGAGGCCGGCATGACGCAGCTGGGCGGGCACGCTCACTTCCTGCAGCCAGGGGCCGTGTATACCCCGGCGCTCAAGGGGGAAGAGGTTGCCTACTCGACGGAGCGTATCTCGGACGTTGCCCGTGTGCTTGCCGAGATGGGTGACGCCATTGCGATCCGCATCTACGGAAAGCCGACGGGCTGGGAGTACGGCAAGGGTCACCGCATCATTCGCGAGTTCGCGGAATGGTCGAAAGTGCCGGTGATTAACATGGAGGACGACATCTACCACCCGTGCCAGGCGCTTGCAGACGTCATGACGATGCAGGAGAAGGTCGGACACAATCTGCAGGGCAAGAAGTTCGTTATGAGCTGGGCCTACTCCGGCTCGGTCGCCAAGCCGCTGGCCGTACCGCAATCCGCGATCGTTTCAGCTGCCATGATGGGGATGGACGTAACGTTGGCACATCCAGAAGGTCTCGATCTCGATCCCAAGATCCTGCAGGCGACCAAGGATCTGGCCAAGAAGAACGGCGGTGCATTCAAGATCTCGCATGACATGGACGCATCCTTCAAGGACGCAGACGTCGTCTACCCCAAGGCTTGGACGGTCCAGCCTACAGACGGTTCCGGCCTCATGGACGAATCGGTCGCCAAGCCGGTCTTCGAGGCGAACAAGGACTGGATCTGTACCCACGAGAAAATGGCGCTGACCCATGATGCCTACTACATGCACTGCCTGCCTGCAGACCGCGACATGGAAGTGACGGACGAGGTTATCGATGGCCCGAACTCAATCATCATCGAAGAGGCGGCCAACCGGTTGCACGCGCAGAAGGGCATGATGGCCGTGATCATGGCATAGATCGTTCGTATGCAGGAGGCGCGTTTCGCCTCCTGCGCCGAACCTTCATGCAAGGAGGAAGCATGAGTTGGTTTGATCTTGCGGGACGCAATCTGATTAGCGAGGTCGACTGGACGCGCGAGGAATACGACATTGCGATGAAAGTCACCGATCAGCTGAAGGGTGCATACTACAGCCGCAAACCGCACCACACGCTTGAGGACAAGACGTTTGCCATGCTGTTTTTTGCGGGCTCCACGCGAACGCGCATGTCGTTCGAGACTGGCATGACGCAGCTCGGAGGGCATGCCCAATTCCTAAATCCGTCGACAATGCGCATGTCGCTCGAGGACAAGCCGGGCGCTGGAGAGACGGTCAAGGACACGGCCAAGGCCATGGCGCGATTCTGCGATGGGATCGGGATTCGCTTGCTTGACGACGCCATTGATCGCTACGGCTTTGCAGACGAAGTCATGCGCAAGTTCGGGGAAGAAGCCGAAGTGCCGGTCATCAACATGGCTTCTGACATCAACCATCCATGCCAGTCGCTCACCGACATCTACACGATGCACGAGAAACTGGAAGGGGACGTCAAGGGTAAGAAGATCGTGATCATGTGGGCGTACACTCCATGGATTCGCGGCCTTTGCTCTGTGCAAGGAACGGCCCTCATTTCGTCGATGTACGGGATGGACGTCGTGGTGGCTCATCCGCCGGAGTATGACATGGATCCGAACGTCATGAAGCAATGTCGTGAACTGGCCGCTGTGTCGGATGGCCGGTTCGCGATCGAGAACGATCTCGACAAGGCGCTTGACGGCGCGACTGTCGTGTTCCCGCGCAATTGGTTTACCATGGACCGATATGATATTGGCAAGGAGAAAGAGCACGAGATCGCGTTGAAGTACAGGGATTGGTGCTACACTGCTGAGAAGCAAGCGCTCACCGATCCGGGCCATCTGCTCCAATGCATGCCGGTCGACCGGGGCCACGAAGCCATGCCCGATGTCTGTGACAACGATCGTTCGTGGATCTATGATCAAGCGGAAAACCGGCTGCACACGCAGAAGGCAATCATGACGCTGACCATGGGAGGAAGGCTCTAGGATGACAACATCGCGGGGGACTCTGATTGGAAGCGGTGTCCCCCGTCCGGATGCCGTGGACAAGGTTCGTGGCGAGGCCCGGTATGTCGATGACCTGGCCTTCTCTGGGTTGCTGCACGGTGCCGTGGTCCGAAGCGCGCATCCGCATGCGCGCCTGCTTGGGATCAACCCCTCTAGTGCACTGGCGATGCCTGGCGTACGCGAGATCGTCTCCGTAGACGACGTACCCGGCCGCAACATCGTTCATGTGATCTACGACGATCAGCCCGCGCTTGCAGACGGTGTTGTCCGCTACGTGGGGGAACCCATCGCGCTTGTTGTGGCTGCCACGAGACGCGAGGCCAAAGCAGCCGCGGATGCCGTACAAGTCGAATATGCTTCGCTTCCGGTCGTTGGCGATCCTGTCCAAGCCCTGAGCAACGATGCGCCAATCATCGTGGGGACTGCGGAAGCCGCCGAGGGTGGTGGCAACTTGTTCAATGAGATGAACCTCATCCAAGGTGACACCGCCGCAGCGTTTGCGCAAGCGGATGTTGTCGTCGAAGGCGAATACACCACCGGGTACCAAGAACACGCCTACATTGAACCGCAAGGGGCGCTTGCAGTGCCCGAGGAGAACGGCGGCATGGCCATCTACGGTTCAATGCAGTGCCCTTTCTACGTTCAGAAGGCCGTATCCATGGTTCTGGGTCTGCCGATGGCCAAGGTGCGGATTGTGCAGGTGACGACCGGAGGCGCCTTCGGTGGCAAGGAAGATGTCCCTTCCTTGGTTGCGTCGCTCGCTGCACTGATGGCATGGAAGACGCGTCACCCGGTCAAGCTCGTCTATGATCGGAGCGAGGATGTGTTGACCACGAGCAAGCGGCATCCATCCAGAGTTCGGTACCGTACGGCGGCCAAGACGGATGGCACGCTGCTTGGGATCGAGGCGGAGATCATCCTCAATGCCGGAGCCTATCAAACGCTTTCGTCCGCCGTGCTTTGGAGAAGTCTGTGTACGGCTGCGGGACCCTATCGCGTTCCCAACGTGCGTGTGAATGCGAAGTCCGTTGCGACCAACACAGTCCCCAATGGGGCGTTTCGAGGATTCGGAAGCCCACAGGTCATCTTCCCTCACGAAGCACAGATGGATCGGCTTGCGGCGAAGCTCGGAATGGACCGTGCAGAGCTCCGGCGGCGCAACCTCCTGCGGCCCGGCGATCGCTCGTCAACGAATCAGCTACTCGAGGACAGCGTGGGTGTTGCCGAGACGTTGGAGCAGGCCGTGGCACGCATTGGCTGGACGGATCGACTCACGTCAGTTCAGCGCTTCAACGAGGCCCATAAGCCACACAAGAAGCGCGGAGTCGGCCTCTCCTGTGTCATCTACGGTGTAGGGTTGGGGGGCAAAGCGCCTTTTCTGGACAAGGCCGGCGCGACCATGAAGCTCGAATCCGATGGATCGGTCAGCATGGCTGTCGGAACGGTCGAGATGGGGCAGGGCCTAACGACCTCGCTGCTACAGATTGCGGGCGAAGCGCTCGGGATCCCGATCGAACGGCTTCAGCTGACACCCGTCGATACGTCGCGGGTCCCGGATAGCGGTCCGACGGTGGCATCTCGCGGCACGATGATGAGCGGTCTTGCTGTACTCGATGCAGCGGACAAGCTGAGGGTACGCATCGAAGCAGTCGCAGCAGAGCAAGGGATCGCAAAGGATGACATCCAGGATCGCTGGGATGAGATCGCCAGCGCGTTTTGGATGCAAAACCTGGATCCTGCGGTGGAAGGTTGGGCCAGCACCGAACCCGTATCCTGGGATCCGGAAACCGGATTGGGGGACGTGTACCCGGTGTACGCCTACGCGACGCACGCGGCAGAAGTTGAAGTGGATCTGACGACTGGAGAGGTCGATGTCGTTGACTTCGTCGCGATCCACGACTCGGGAAGAATCCTGAACCGTACGCTTGCAATCGGACAAGTCCAGGGAGGCGTGGCCCAAGGGATCGGATTTGCGCTGATGGAGGACATTCCACAGCAGGATGGTTTCCTGAACGTGAATGGTCTCACCTCATATCGCCTGCCAACAATCCGCGACGTTGCACCGAACACGGAAGTTGGCTTTGTGGAAGCGGAGTTTCCTGCAGGCCCGTTCGGAGCCAAGGGCATCGGAGAGGTTCCGCTCATGGCTGCACATGCCGCGGTGGCACAAGCTGTGGCGCATGCACTGGACCGTCCCGTGTCCGACTACCCATTGGATCCCCCCGCGGTCGCCAAACTGGCTTCGCTACAGCAGAAGACGATCTTCCATCTCGAAGCAAAGAAAGACGGGAGAGGACGCGCGTGACGTCCTCTCCCGTGTTCAATTCGCGAAGATTGAGGCTACATTCCGAGCAGCGCAAAGAGTGCGCCGAAGTCTACTGCCCCGTCCGTGACATCTGTCAGGCTGGTGACGCCCAGCATCCCCATGATGGTATTGAAGAAATTCTCAATGCCTTCCGCAGGAGCGGCCATGATGATGGGCATGAGTGAGTCGACCAGGTTCATGCCCAGCGACTCGGAAACGCCGGCCAGATACTCGCCATTGTCTGCGAAGAACTGGTCGAATGCGGCTTGAAGTGCAGCAGGGTTGGCCTCGCGCGCCGCGACGATACCGATCCCGAACAAACGACCGAGCACGCTGATTGACGTGAAAAACGGCGCACCGGTCGGCAGCGTGTTCCCCGTGCCATCCATGACGAGCCACTGAGCCAGTGCGGGCATGACGCCGACGGGAAAGTCAATCTGCAGGGTTCCGTACTTGACGAGGGAGCCCGCGAAGTCAAATGATGTACCTGTCAACGGTCCCATCGGAATCATGCCACCGCCCAATGCGATGAAATTCGAGATCGTAACTTCCTGCTCGAATTCCAGGTGCAGGATGTTGACGGCAGCCTCCGTCGTGTTGTTGAAGAACCAGACACCCGTTGTTCCTGCGACGTGCATGTCAATCCACGGTGCGACAGGTGCAGCAAACGCAGCAATCGATAGGCTCGCGACCAGGACCAGCGCCAGCCACAGATTCTGTTTTCGAATCATTCCAGCCTCCTTGGCGAAGTGAATAGCAGCATTCTAGCCGGATGTACAGAGTCTGACAATGCGAGGTGAGCCTACGAACGACGTTGAAGCGTGAACGCAATCGCATCCGCGAGGGCAAGGTCTTCAGCAACCGTGACTTTGACATTGCGCGGATCCCCGGCCACCCAAGCCACCGGAAGGTTGTGGCGAAGCACGGCTGCGGCTTCGTCTCGCACGGAGTCCGGAGATCGCTCCAGACAGGGAAGCACGAGATCCGTGCGAAACCCTTGCGGTGTTTGCGCGCGAACCCAGGATGAAACCATCGTGCCAGTATGCGTCTCCAGCATATCTCCTTCTGTCGAATGAAGTGCATCGTGCATCGGCAGTGCGGGAATGGCTGCTCCGTGTTCGAGCATGGCCTCGATCACGCGGTCAATCAAGTTGGCACTTGGGAACGGCCGGGCTCCGTCATGAACCAGCACGTAATCACCGCGCGCGGCGCGGATGCCGGCCATAGACGAGGACCTCCGCGTGCTGCCTCCCGGCACGAAGATGACGTGCGGTGCTAAGGGCTGAAAGCGTTCTCTCATCGCACCCAATGCCTGCTTGGCGACGACAAGGACAATCTCGTCGACGCGCTTGCAGTGCGTGAAGGCTTCTAGGGTGTAGGCCAACAACGGGCGCCCCTGTAATGGTACGAGCAGCTTGTTGGCAACCAGCGGCTGCATCCGTTGACCGAGCCCAGCTGCAACCAGAACGGCGGAGAGTGTCATTCGCGATTTGGCGCTTCAACTTGCGTGAGCTGCTGCAACTGCGAGCCGTCTGGCTGAATCGTGTAGATCTCCCAATCGTCGGTACGGTTCGAATTGAAGTAGATGAGTCCATCGGTTCCCCAGCTCGCGTTGATATCATCTCCCTCGTGGGAAGTGAGACGCAGTACCTCCAGGGAATCTATATCTACGGTGTAAATATCGACGTTCTCATCCGAAACACTGGCGAACGCGACGAAACGTCCGTCGGGAGACCAAGAGGGAGACCAATCTGGCTCCTCGTTGTCCGTGATTCTGCGAACTGCGTCGGTCTCCAAATCCCGGAGATAGAGCTCCAAGTCCCCATCATCGTCAGACTCGTAAACGAGGTACCGTCCGTCTGGAGAGAGGTCGGGTTCCCAGTGCGTGTAGCGAGCGTCCTGTCCCCCGAAGAAACTGCATCCCGAAACGAGCAGAAGCAGCACGCAAAGCAGTGTGCCAACGATGCCGAGCGTCCGAATTCTCATGTCTGGCTCCCTAACGTTCCCATCTAGAGTGCTCACCCGCAGGTTCTACGAAGAGCATTCGTCCGGCATCCGTCTGCAATGTACTCTTGACGGTCGCTTTGATCGTGCGACCGATGTGGCGTCTTCCGTTCTCGACGACAACCATAGTGCCGTCATCAAGGTATCCGATGCCCTGATTGATTTCCTCGCCGCGATCGATGATTTCGACGGAAATTCCTTCTCCAGGTATGAAGCGAGGTTTGACGGCATTTGAGAGTTCGTTTACGTTGAGAATCGTTACCCCTTCGACCTGTGCGACGCGATTGAGGTTGTAGTCCGTTGTAATCAGCGTTGCGTTCTCATCCTTTGCCAAGTGGATCAGTTTCCGGTCGACTTCGCGGATATTTGGATAGTCTCGCGTGATCACCCGGATGGAGACACTGTCATCTTGCATCAGCTGGTTCAGGACGTCGAGCCCTCGCCGCCCCTTCCGACGTCGCAAACTGTTCGATGAATCTGCAACGTTCTGGAGCTCCGCAAGGATGAATTCGGGAACCAAGATCTCTCCCTCAACGAATCCAGTAGCAATGAGCCCCGCGATTCGGCCGTCAATGATGATACTGGTGTCGAGAATCTTGGCCGGGACAGCAGCGTTCTTCGCCCGGGGGTTGGCCGTCACCTTCCTCGGGATTGGGAGTGGAAGGGCATCGACCATGAAACCGATACGCAATCCGAGCAAGCAGCAACCGATCAGCAAGATCCCTTGCGCAATCTGGACGCCGGTTCCCTCTGGAAATGTCAAACTAAGTCCGAAGCAGAGGATGCCGCCAACTGCAGTGCCGCCCAGACTGACAAGGAAGCCATTGATCAGCCTTCGTTCACTCCCTTCTTCGAGGAACATCGGCGCAATACGCGTCCAAACGAAGCGTACAGCAAGTGCCATGAGAGCCCCGGCCGCTCCGCCGAGCACGAGATTGATCCAGAAAACAGATACCGCAAACAACTCATAGGCGATCGCAATGGATGACCCCAAGAAAGCGAGGAATAGGAGAAACAATACAGAATAGAGCATAACCCGTAACCTCCCGCTGATCTCCGAGGTCAATCCCCAAGGGGGTTTTGACCTGCAGGCCTCGAAATGCTCATTATACGCGGCGCTTGCAATCAGAGCAAGATTTCGCTATTGTAATCTGCAAATGAGGGCATTCGCCTTCGTGGATGGGGGGGGACGACGCTGGCAACTGATTGGACCATCCGCGAGGTTCTGAACTGGACTCGTGGCTACTTCGAAGCGGCCGGGATTGTCCAACCTCGATTGGAAGCAGAGATCCTTCTTGCGCATGCACTGGAAGTCGATCGGCTTCATCTCTATCTTGCACCTGACAAGCCCCTAACAACGGATGAGCGTACGCGCTATCGAACCGTCATTCAGAAGCGGCATGAAGGAACACCGCTACAGCATATCATAGGCGAGGTCAGCTTCTACGGCTTGCGATTCAAGGTAAGTCGGGAAGCACTGATTCCTCGCGCAGAGACGGAGGAGCTGCTGGATCACGTCCTGAAGCAGGCACCTCGCGATCGCCCGATACGCTGTCTGGATCTAGGTACTGGAACTGGAGTCATTGCCGTCTGCTTGGCACGATACTTGCCGAGCGCGTCAATCACCGCCGTGGATGCGTCTCCGGCTGCGCTTGCACTGGCCAAAGCAAACGCGAAACTAAACAGCGTCGAAGCGAGGATCGACTTCTTGGAGAGCCACTGGTTCACGCGTGTGGAGGGTTGCTTTGACCTGATCGTGAGCAATCCGCCATATGTTTCGGCAGAGGACCTTGTTTCGTTGCCGCGTGAGGTTCGAGAGCACGAGCCGAGCGTCGCGCTGAACGGCGGTGAAAGCGGATTGGAGAGCATCGCGAGCATTCTAGCGTCGATGCCTGTGCATCTCGCGCCCGACGGCTTGGTGCTGATGGAAATTGGGGGAACACAGGGACCTGACGTTGTCAAGCTGATGCAAGTTGCCGGACTTGAGGCCGCAAGCGTCGAGCAGGACATGGCCGGCAAGGATCGCTTCGCGATGGCACGGAGGCCGTCATGATCCAAGTATCGGAACTGCACTTCTCAACAGAAGATGGTGTGAAGGTTCTTGAGGATGTGCATCTGCACGTCGAGCAAGGTGAATTGCTGTATCTGGTCGGACCTGCAGCGTCAGGTAAATCCCTTCTGTTGGGGCTTCTGGCTGCGCAAACTCCGCCGCAACGAGGTCAGATCTTGGTCCATGGCCGGAACGTCGTTCGGCTGGGTACCGAGAAGGTTCTGGAGCTTCGGCGGCGAATCGGGTTTCTGCCGCAGGGATACCTGCCATTGGCAAGGACGGTCCACGACAACGTGGTCTTCAAGCTACGAGCGCTCGGGGACTATCGAGAGCAAGCTGAGGAAAAGGCGATGCTGACCCTGGAGACAACGGGACTCCTTCGCCAGCAGCAACTCGATGCACAAGAGCTGTCTTCGATCGATCGGATACGCCTTGGGATCGCGATTGCGTTGTGCCATGATCCGCTCTTGCTGCTCTTGGATGAGCCCTTTGAGGGTCTTACAGAAGAAGAGGTTGAGGGAATCGGGAACCTTCTGCACCGGCTACATAACGGTCACCTGACGATGATCGTGGCAACGCGCGGACCGCTTCCCCGCATGGCCCACGAAGCCCGCAGAGTGGAGCTTGTGGATGGTGGGGTGAGAGCACGATGAACACTTCAATGTTCCTTTTCCGCGAACTGCTCGGCGCGATCCGTGCCAAGAGCGCAACGTATTTCGCCTTCGCCGGGTTGCTCCTCTTTCTCTTTCTTGCTGTCGTGGCTTCCTTCTTCCTCCTCACGCCAGTTGAAGCGATCGATCCTGATGCACAGGAGCCCATCGAGGAGATCCATGCTTTTCTCTCTCCTCGTCTTTCTTCGGCAACGATTGACGAGCGCTACCTCCAGCTCCGCGAACGAGTGGAAGTTGCGAGCATCCAGTTTCGCTTCGCGCAAGAGCTGAACGATTCGGCTTCCGGAGGCGTGTTCGTCGTTGTGCCGGTTTCCAACGAAGCAGCAGCTCGTCTGATGTCGGAATTGGCTCGAACTGAAGGTGTGACCGAAATTGTGGAAGTTGCGCAACAGCAAGCTGACGATGAGGCAGAGTTTTCTCTGATCGTTCGCATCGGGTTGCTTTGCGCGCTCGTGTTGACGATCAGCGGTAGTTTCATATTGGTTCGGCTTGGCTACCGCGAGCTATTGGAGGTGTTCGCCGGCGAAGTTCGCATGCTGCGGCTCTCCGGGATCTCGCCGCGAAGCATCTCCGTGCTTGTGGTTGGTTTTGGCTTGCTGATCGGCGTACTTGCGAGCGTCCTTCATTTCGTGGTGATCTACCTCGTGCATCAGATCGTCGTTTCGCAGGCGAGCCCATGGCAAGTACTGGAAGGCGCTACACGCGGGTGGCGCATTGTCGGCATCGGACTTGTCGGGATCGCGCTCGGCTCGATTCTCGGCGGGTTGATGGGGTTGCTTGGTGCGAGCCTGCTGCACGCGCGGGATTTTGACCCGCTTCCCTAGGGCGGTCTACGCTTCGTGCTTGGGGTCCTTCGTCCGCGAGTCTTTTCTGTCCTGTTGATCCGCTCTCGCTCGCATGTACTGCACTCCACGCCTCGCCAGATAGATCATACCCCCGGCTACGAGGATCGACTCCGCAAACTTGAACACGAGCGAGTAGGCGACGACGCCTGCGCTTGTGATGGCCGGGGCAATCAGTGCGTAAAAGCCGACCAATGCTGCTTCGGACGTTCCCAGTCCTCCTGGGGTAATCCAAAGGAAGAACGACATCACGATCGTGAACGAGAAGAGCAGGGAGAGCTGGGGGAAAGTGAACCAATGATTCGACGCGAACAGGAAGAAGAACTGCGGGCGGACATACACGAAGAATGTGGCCACCGTTTGCAGGGCAAAGGCAAGGAGGGTGGCTTTCCAGTGTTTAGTGAACGCGTAGTGGATCTCCTCTTCTGTCTCCGAAACCTTGTCTGCAGCACGTGCGAGCGCCCTTCTCCAGCGCTTGAGAGGTTTTCCTAGCGCTCGGATGATTCGGCTGATCCACTTGAGATTCCCTGCGAAATCGATCAACCCGATCAGAATCCAGAAAGCGACGAACCCTACGCCAGCGGCGATCAACCTCCGCTGAGACACCGGGATATCTGCCGAAGTTAGTGCAAAGAAGCTCCCGGCGAGAATGAACAGGATCATGCTCAAACCCCCGAGGAATCTCTCGACAAACACAGTGGCGAAGATCCGAGTTGCTGGAGCATCCGACCGCCCCACGACCAACATGGCTCGAACCGGCTCCCCACCGAAATACAGCGTGGGCGTAAGGTAGCTCACGGCATAGCCGCTGAGTCGGACGCCGATGATGGTGCGTAGCGGCAGGTGAATGCCGTACGCATTCAGAAGAACTCTCCAGCAGAGAATCCAGAATGTCATGGAGATCAGTACGTTGCCGATGATGGCCAACATGCCGAAGAATCCGAGGGCATGCATTTGGGCAAGAATCGCCCGCCATCCCACGAAATACAGAACAACGCCGAGAATTGCGATGCCAACGGCGATCGAAAGCCCAATCTTCCACCCATTGCGCCAAGCCCTCATGAAGGGCATCCTAACACAGCGGTTGCAGCCGCACCAAAGAAGCGACGCCTCCGCATCGGGCTACGTGTCCCTTGGATCGACAAAGTCGAGAAGTAACTCGATCGCGCGATCGACGGCCTGACGCTGGATGTCCTCTCGATCGCCATGGAAGTTGCATTCCTCAGCGAGGGTCCGCGCATCTCCTGCAACGCCGATGAACACCAGGCCCACGGGTTTCTGGGGAGTCCCGCCGCTCGGACCTGCGATGCCGGTGATTGAAACGCAGAGGTTTGTCTGCATGCGGCTCCTCCCGCCGACGGCCATGGCTCGCGCAACCTGACAGCTGACCGCGCCGTGGGTTTCGATGGTCTCTCTTGGTACGTCGAGTGCGTGCATCTTGAGCTGATTGGCGTAGGCGATGACCGAGCCGAGATAGCAAGTGGAAGCGCCCGGAACACTCGTGATCCTGGCCGCCAATTGCCCGCCTGTGCAGGATTCCGCTGTGGACAATGTCAGATGCTGCGCGGAAAGCAGGCTGATCAATTGGGCTATGGGCTTCATGATAGGACGCTCTCTTCGTCTTGGGATCTTTGCCGTACGTGCCATGTACAACGTTCCTGCAGCGGGCAACTCAGGCAATCCGGATTTCGGGGATGACAAAAACGACGTCCGAGCTGGATGGCTTGCAGATGAAGCAACCCCATGAGTTCAGCATCTTCCGGCAAGATTCGATTCAGTGTCTCGTGCGGGTCGTCGCCTTTGCCGAGGACGCCCACGCGTGTCATCACACGCCGAATGTGTGTATCTACAGGAAAGAACGGCACTCCGAACGAGAACAGCAATACGATGCCTGCGGTCTTCGGTCCAACGCCAGGAAGATCCAGCAGCCAGCGCAACGCGTCGTCCCGAGGGAGATCGCGCAAGAAGGCGAGTGTGAGTGCACCACGTTCTTCGTGAATCCGGCGCAAGGCCGTCTGAATCGAGCGTGCCTTCTGCTGATTCAAGCCACCCACGCGGATGGATGCAGCAACGCTGTCTAGAGGAGCCGTTCGCAGATGCTCGAAATCCTTGAACGTGGCGAGCAACGAAGCATATGCGCGATCTCGATTGACGTCGTTCGTATTCTGAGACAGGATCGTCAGGATGAGTGTTTCCAACGGCGGGTCGTCGAATGCTAGAACGGAGACGCCGAAGCGCCCAAGCAATTGCTCTGCCACCCAAAGCACACGACCTTCGGCTTGCATCGTAGGGTGAAGGATAGAGGGCGGCGGCGCGTGGAGCAACTCGAACCTTCCGCGCCCGCCGGCTATGATGGAGACACGATGATCCAGGCAAGGAGTGCAAACGAATGGGTTGTTCGTCTCCAAGATGGCGACGACGTAGTGGCAGCGATCCGCGGATTGGATGTTGCTTCCGCCCTGCTCCTGATGGGGATTGGAATGGTGCGAGACGCCGAGATTGGGTATTGGGACGGCTCGCGCTATCTAACACATGTTCTCGAAGCACCGCTGGAACTGCTCTCGCTTCAGGGAAACCTTGCAACGAACCCAGCGGGCGATCGCATCGTTCATGCGCACGTCAGCTTGGGAAGGCCTGATGGGTCCGTATTGGGCGGCCACCTCGTACGCGCTACTGCAAACAACACGGTGGAGCTGGCGATTCAACCCCTTCTGCAAGTGCACTTGCGTAGGAAGCAGGAAGAGAACGGTCTTGTAGGCCTGTACCCTGAACTCAGCTGAAGCGCGCAGGCAGATGGAGGCCGTGCAGGAAGTCCGTACCGCAGACGCGTGGTTTGCCCTCGCGTTGAATCTCCAGAACCTCAAGCAGCCGGTCTTGTGTCCCCACAATCAACCGATTGGCTTCCGGGAGACCGATCGCGCCGGGGGCGATCGGTCCGGCATCGGAATCCAGAACGCGGGTCTTGTGAAGCTTCACGCGCCGTTTACCGAGGCAGGTCCATGCCCCGGGCCATGGCACTGTTCCACGCACAAGGTTGTGGATCGCATGCGCAGAGGAACTCCAGTTGATGTGGCCGTCTTCCCGAGTAAGGGTTGGTGCGAGGGAAACACCTTCCTCAGGTTGCACCACAGCCTCCAAATCGCCGCGCTCCAATCCCTGCAGTGTCTCGAGAATCAGCTCAGCACCGAGTAACGAGAGCCGCGATTCCAAATGCAGTGCATCTTCGTCCGGCCCGATCTCGATTGCGCGCGAGAGCAGTACATCGCCTGTATCCAGCCCCTTCTCGATGTAGAACGTCGTGACCCCGGTTTGGGATTCGCCGTGAATGAGCGCCCAATTGACCGGTGCGGCACCTCGATATGCAGGCAACAGTGAGGCGTGAATGTTGAGGGTGCCAAGCGGGGGCAAGTCGAACACCGCTGGCTTCAAGAGCTGCCCGTACGACGCAACAACGATTGCATCCGGTGCACAGACCCGTAGTGCCTCCAATCCATCTGGGTTGTTGATGCGCGAAGGTTGTGCGAGGGGTAGACCGAGTTCGAGTGCGAGTTCCTTGATCGGGGAGGGGTGAAGCTTTGCGTGACGTCCTGCAGGCCGATCCGGTTGCGTAGCGACCAGGCCGATCTCATACTGCTCGGACAGCGCACGTAGCGCCGGGCAGGCAAACGTTGAGGTGCCGAGAAATGCGATCTTCAATCCTCATTCTCCCGTTGCTTTCTCTGGAACTCCTTGACAAGGCTCTGTCTGCGGGCCACGGAGAGCTGATCGAGGAACAGTCGGCCATTCAGGTGATCCATCTCATGCTGAATCGCTCTGGCAAGCAATCCTCGGCCCTCAATGCGAATGTGCTCTCCCTCGAGGTCCAGACCTTCTACGGTTACTGACAACGCGCGAGCTACGTCTGCGTCGACGCCCGGCACACTGAGGCAACCTTCTCGGACCTGTTCGATCTCCTCGGATCGAGAGACGATCTCCGGATTGATCAACACGTGGAACTCCCCGTCAACATCGAGCACGAAGATCCGCTTCGATATGCCGATCTGTGGTGCTGCCAATCCAAGCCCGTTCTCGCGTAACATGACCTCGACCATCGTTTGGCAAATCGAACGAACCTCCTCATCAATCTGTCCAACGGTTTCGGCCTTGCGCCGAAGTACGGGGTCTCCGTAGGTGCGAATCTCCATGGTTCCCTCTTGCGTCCGGAATGGCGGCATTATAAAGTAGCCGTCGGGATGCTACAAGAGAACAGCGATTGGAAGATTCTTCTCGGCAAGGTACTTGCGCTCGAGCGAACCATGCACTGCCAAGATCAAGCAGTGTCCGGAGGACTCGAAGCCTTCGTTGAGCGCCAATGCCCAGACATGCAGCCGCATGTAGCGGGCTACGCGGCAGCGCCGTCAGGCGAGCGCGTACGAATGGTCGAAGCGCTGCAGGCTGCGCTTTCCTCCCCGCAACTGATCGGCACGTCTCGTGGGACTGATGAGCGCCGTGTGATGGAAGCTCAAGGCTTGTCTTTGGAGGCCCCGATTGCAGCGGCGGCAGGGGTGGCTTCCAAGCGTGCGACACTGCTTGCCAAACTAGGGATTCTCACCGTGGAAGATCTCATGCTCTATTTCCCGTTTCGGCTCGAAGATCGGACGAGGTTCACCGAGATCGGATCTTCAATGGTGGGTGAAGAAGTCTGCGTACGGGGCGAAGTGATTACCATCAGCACGATCCGGACAAGAGGACGGCTGACGATTGTCAAAGCGGCCATTGCGGATGGCACGGGGTTCCTGTTCGCCGTGTTCTTCAACCAACCTTGGATCGCCAAGCAACTGAAGAAGGGCATGCGAGTGGACGTTTTTGGACGCATCGAACGGACACGTGGAGAGCTGCAGATGCGGTCGCCGGTGTGGGAACCGGAAGCCACGAGTCTCGAAGTGGGGCGATGGGTTCCTGTCTATCCAGCGACCGAAGGCATCAGCGCGAGGAACCTTCGATCGATCCTTTCGCGGAATCTTGATCAGGCACTTCAGTCGATCCATGAGATCCTGCCGCAGGCCGTTTGCACGAAGCATGGATTGCTCGATAGGCGTACGGCGATCCAGACCATTCACCGCCCGCCTGGACCGGATGCGTTCGAGGCAGCTCGCCGCTCCTTGGCGTTCGAGGAGTTGTTCCTGCTCCAAGTGGGCTTGGCAAGTACATCTCGGACGGAAGCTGGACGTGTGCACATGCCGCAAGCAGGGTGGATGGATTCGTTTGTTGGCGGGCTTCCGTTTCATCTCACGCGTGCGCAACACGCCGCAGTGAATGAGATTGTTGCGGATCTCAAGCGCCCAATCCGGATGATGCGCCTCTTGCAGGGAGACGTTGGATCTGGCAAAACACTCGTCGCGTTGGCGGCTGCACTCTTCGCAATGGATGGAGGATGCCAAGCCGCCTACATGGCACCTACCGAGATCCTTGCAGAGCAACACGCAGAAACTTTCGAGCGCATGTTGAGTGGACTCCCCCTACGTGTTGAGCTCTTGACTAGTTCGACTCCAGACAAGGAAGTGCTTCGCGAAGACGTAGAAGCCGGGGAAGTACATCTGCTGGTCGGAACCCATGCTCTGATTCAGGAAGCAGTCGAGTTCAAGGATCTCGGATTCGTGATCATCGATGAGCAGCACCGGTTTGGCGTTGTCCAGCGCGCGGAAATCGAGGAGAAAGGCGACAAAGTCGACGTGCTCGTGATGAGCGCAACACCGATTCCCCGAACGATCACGCTGACGCTCTATGGGGAATTTGATGTCTCGACTCTTGACGAGCTTCCCGCAGGGAAGCGAGCGATCACCACGAAATGGCACGAGCAAGCGCAGCGCGCACGCGTCTATGAGGAGGTCGAGCAGTTGCTGAACGAGGGGAAGAAGGGATTTGTCGTTCTTCCCCTCGTAGAGGAGTCCGAGAAGGTGGCGGCCACAGCTGCGACTCAGGTTGCCGAGGAGTTGCGCCCAAGATTCGGCTCGATGGGTGTCGGGTTGATCCACGGCCGGCTCTCTGCTGAGGGCAAGCTAGCTGCGATGGAGTCCTTCCGGTCTGGAGAGACGCGGCTGCTTGTGGCGACGACTGTCATCGAGGTTGGAATCGACATCCAAGATGCCGATTTCATGGTCATTGAACACGCCGATCGTTTTGGCCTTTCCCAGTTGCATCAACTGCGTGGCCGGATCGGACGGGCTGGGCAAGATGCAGTCTGCTTTGCGCTCTCGGACGCTCGGACGGATGAAGCGGTACGACGCATGAAAGCATTCTCGACGTACGAGGATGGATTCTCAATTGCTGAGGCGGATCTGAAGATTCGAGGTCCAGGGGACCTGGTGGGAACGCAGCAACACGGGTTCTTCACCGAGCTTCGGGCAGTGAATCTCATCGAGGACCTCGATCTCATGCATCACGCACGGGATGCAGCCAGATCGCTCGTGGCAGAGGGGGTTCCAAAGCCGCTCGACGCCGTTGTTCAGAGACGCTTCTCGGAACTGCTGAAATGGATGCGTGTCTAGTTTGGCGAACCGATTCGCGTGCCGACCTGTTCGCCCTTTGTGATCGATTGCAGCGCCCCGGGCATGTCGAGGTTGAAGACCTCTACCGGGACATTGTGTTCACGGCAGATCTCAATGGCCACCTGGTCCATGACCCCGTATCGGTTGGCAAGAAAGTTGTCGTAGCTCACATCGCGAAGGAGTTCTGCCGCGGAGTCGGATGTAGGGTCTCCGGAATACACGCCATCGACATTCGAGCCTTTGATGAGGAGATCCGCGTTGATTGATACGGCGCGAATTGCAGCGGCGGTATCCGTTGTGACCAGAGGGCTTCCTGTGCCGCCGGCGAACACCACGACCGTGCCTTCTTTGAGCGCCCGTTTCGCGGCTGTTGGAGACACACTCTTGGTGAATTGGGTGTCGATTGCGGATTGAATCAACACGTGCTTTCCGAGCTTCTCGAGGTGGGATCGAAGGGCAAGTGCATTCATGACGGTCGCCAGCATACCGAGCGTGTCGCCCTCAATGCGATCCAGCCAAGGGCTTCGTGCCCCCCGAATGAGATTGCCCCCACCGACGACAATTGCCCATTCGGCGGGGGCAGATGCAATCTGGTCACTCACACGCTGCAACGCGTCCGGAGAAAACGGACCGTTCGCAGCCTTCAATGCTTCTCCGCTCAGTTTGAACAGGATGCGGAGGAGCGTTTCACTCATGCTAGGCCCCGTCGTCCGGAGTCTCGATTGCGAAACGAGTGAATTGAGCGACTTGAATATTCTCGCCCGTCTTGGTTCGCAGATCGGCGAGCATGTCCTCGATCAACACTTCAGGGTTCTTCACGAATTGCTGCTTGAGGAGACAGGAGTCCTTCAGGAAGCGTGCAATGCTTCCTGCGACAGCCTTCTCGATGATCTCGGCAGGCTTGCCCTGTTCCTCGAGCTGCGCGCGCATCTCTGCCTTCTTGGCTTCGATGACCTCTTCGGGTGCATCTTCCGGAGCAACGAACAGTGGCGCCTCGGAAGCGATGTGTAGCGCAATATCGTTGGCGAGTTGGATGAATTCTTCTCCATTCGCCGCGAAATCTGTGTTGCAGGACATCTCGAGCAGCACCCCGACCTTCCCGGTGTGATGCACGTAGGACACGATGCGGCCTTCATAGGCTTCGCGTCCGATCTGCTCCATCAACTCGAGGCCCTGCTCGCGCAGGATCTCCTTGGCGCGATCGAGATCGCCATCGGCTTCCGTGAGCGCGCGTTTGCAGTCCATCATCCCGATGCCGGTTTCTTCACGCAGCTGTTTGATGGTTTCAAGGCTAATCGTCATCTTCGGATTCCTCTTCTTGACCGTCTGCTTCTGCTGTCCCTTCTTCAGCCTCATCCGCTTCTTCGGTTTCGTCCCCTGCTTCCGTTTCCTCTGCTTCGGGTTCTTCAGCTGTGGGCTTGGGCTCCTCAGTTGCGGTTTCGGCCTCTGGCTCGACTTCCACGGCTTCGACTTCGGCTACGAGTTCTTTCGCAGTCTCGTCGGCTGCAGCTTCTTCCGGTGCAGGGGCTTCGGCAACGGCTTCTTCGACGGGGGTCTCGGCAGCTTCGTCTTTCGTTTCGGCTGCCGCCTCAGCGGCTTCAGCGGAAGGAGCTTCCTCTGGTGCGTCTTGTCGACCCTCACGGCCCTCGAGTACTGCATCGGCAATACGGGCGGTGATCAGCTTGGTTGCCTTGATTGCATCGTCATTCCCTGGAATCAGGAAATCGATCGGATCAGGATTACAGTTCGTATCTACGATCGCAATCACGGGCACGCCAGCAAGGTTCGCTTCGTGCACTGCGATGGCTTCGGAATCCGGATCAATCACGTACATCAGCTGAGGCTTCTGCTCCATATGGCGCAGGCCGTTCAGGTTCCGCTGCAGCTTGGCCAGTTGTCGGCGCGTCTTGCTTGCCTCTTTGTTGGGCATTGCATCGATCGTGCCGTCTTCGAGCATCGTTTCGAGTTTCTTCATACGTGCGATGCTCTGCTTCACGGTACCGAAGTTCGTGAGCGTGCCGCCAAGCCAGCGGCGATTGACATAATGGGCTCCACACCGCTGAGCTTCTTCAAGAATTGTTGCTTGAACCTGCTTCTTGGTTCCTACGAACAGGATCTCACCGCCATTGGCGATCTGATCACGCGCGTAGTAATACGCTCTCTTGAAGAGATCAACAGTTTGCTCAAGATCGATGATATGAATCCCTTTGCGCTCGGTGAAAATGTACCGAGCCATCTTGGGATTCCACTTCCGGGTTCGATGCCCGAAGTGTACACCAGTCTCGAGCAGTTCCTTCATCGTTAGGACGTCCACATCACCCTCCCAAATTGTCCCATTTCATGTGGCGGAAGTATAGCGAAACGCCGTTGAATCCGCAATCAGCGACGCTGACTGGGATTGACATGCTCCTCACCCAGAAGCACTTGCTCCTCCCCCGGGTGTGCATGGATAATGATGCACTATCCAAGGCGGTGAATCACGTGGAAACCACCCGGGCTGATCGAGCGGACATTCGAGAGCTTCCGAAGAACCTTGAAGCGGAACAGGTTGTGCTTGGCGCAGCGATTCTCGAACCCGAAGAAACGATCCCCGTTCTGGTGGTGAAGCTTATCCCAGAGTGCTTCTACCAGCGGCGCCATCGCGTAATCTTTCGCACGATTCGCGAGTTGTTTGACAGAGCTGAGCCTTCTGACATCGTTTCGCTCGCCAACCGCCTTGAGGAGAAAGGCGACATGGAGCGGGCCGGCGGCCGCATGTACTTGAATGAGCTCATCGATCGAGTGACAACGACTGCAAGCCTGGACTACTACGCCGATATCGTGAAGCGCAAGGCGACCTTGCGGGCACTGATCGAAGCCGGTGGAAGGATCTCCGAACTTGGCTTCGATGAAGTGAGCGAAACCGACGAGATCCTCGACAAGGCGGAATCCTTGATCTTCGACGTCTCAAGCAAGGATACCGGCGCTTCATACTACCTACTCAGCGACTTCCTGTACGAACACATCGACACGCTGGAGAAGCTGCATCGCGATCCTGGGCGGCACACGGTGACCGGGTTTTCGACGGGCTTCCCGGACCTGGATGAGATGACGGCCGGGATGCAGCGCTCTGACCTGGTCATCGTCGCGGGTCGTCCTGGCACTGGTAAGACCAGCTTTCTGCTTGCGTTGGCCAGACATATGGCGATTCGCGACAACGCGCGTGTAGGCTTCTTCTCGCTCGAGATGCGCAAGGAACACCTGCTTGAGCGCCTTCTCTGCGGCGAGGGAAAGATTAGTCTGCATCGACTGCGCGGAGGTTACGTTCCGAGCGAAAAGTGGCGAGACCTGGCGCATGCTGCGGGCAAGATGCAGAAGGCCCAAATCATCGTGGATGACTCGCCGGGTGCTTCTATCCTTGAGGTCCGAGCACGCGCACGCCGCATGGCTGCCCAGCACGGGCTCGATGTTGTGATGCTTGACTACCTCCAGCTTGCAGAGGGAGGCATTCGTGCCGACCGTCGGGAGCAGGAAGTTGCGTACATCTCCCGGTCGCTCAAACGGCTTGCACGCGAGCTGAATATCTGCGTGATAGCGGCCTCACAGCTTAATCGATCACCGGAGGGCCGAACCGAGAAACGCCCAAGGCTGGCCGACCTTCGCGAATCCGGAGCAATCGAGCAAGACGCGGATATCGTGATGTTCCTGTACCGAGAGGATTACCACAAGCAGCAAGATGAAGGCGGAACGGGTGCACCGAGCGACGTTTCAGCGCCCTCTGAACTGATTGTTGCAAAACAGCGCAACGGACCAGTGGGGAACATCGAAGTGATGTTTCACAAGGCCTACGCGAGCTACTATCCGGTCACTGGAGAGTGAGAGAGGAATCCCGGAGCGCCGTCATGGCTGGCGACGCCGAAGGATCGTATAATCCGCGGCAACTGCTAGGAGACCAAGGGGGAGCCCATGTCGTATCCAACGGACTACCGGTACACAAAGGACCACGAGTGGATTCAGGTTGAAGGGAACCGAGCACGTGTCGGGATCACGAAACATGCCCAGGAAGAGCTTGGAGATATCGTATTTGTGGAACTACCTTCGGTGGGAGATGGGGTTCAAGCAGGCGCAAACGTGGCTACCGTGGAATCCGTCAAGGCGGTCGGCGATGTCGTTTCTCCGCTCAATGGTACGGTTGCTGAAGTGAACGACAGCCTGGAATCCGCGCCAGAGACCATCAACCAGTCTCCCCACAAGGATGGCTGGATCGTCGTCATCGAGATTTCTGACAACAGTCAGCTCGACGGATTGATGGACGCCGCTGGATACGAAGCTTTCATCGCCGCCGGATAGGCTCATGCGATACATCCCGAACACCATGCAGGACCAGCAGGAGATGCTGGCCTCGATCGGCGTCTCCGATCTCGAGGCGCTGTTCCGCGACATCCCGCAGGAAATACGTGCGCGGTTTCGTCCCATTGGGCTTGAACCGCAAAGCGAGATGGAAGTTGCGGAGACGGTCCGGTCGATGGCCGATCGAAACGAAGCTGCGGCACGAGTGAGCTTCCTCGGTGGGGGAATCTACGACCACTATGTCCCGAGCATTGTAACGCACCTGCTCTCCAGGTCGGAGTTCTACACAGCCTACACTCCGTATCAGCCGGAGATCAGCCAAGGAACACTCACGGCAATGTTCGAGTTCCAGACGCTCGTTTGTGAACTTACGGGGATGGAAATTGCCAACGCTTCGATGTATGACGGCTCTACCGCGCTGGCCGAAGCTGTGCTCATGGCGGTACGACTTCGGAAGCAGTCGCGCATTGCCGTTGCCGCTTCACTCTTCACGCAAGTCACGCGCGTGTTGGAAACCTACTGCTGGGCGGCGGACATCGAGATCGTGGAACTACCGTACGACGAGCGGGGATACACGATCCTCGAAGACCTCCCTGCAGACATCTCGGCCGTTGCCTTGCAGACGCCCAATGCGTTCGGGATTGTCGAACCGCTTTCCGGGATCAAGGAGCGCATCGGGGACGCGCTGCTGATTGTGTCGGCAAATCCCCTATCTCTTGCGCTCCTCGAGCCACCTGCGAGTTTCGGTGCCGACATTGTGGTTGCAGAGGGACAGCCGCTCGGTCTCTCGATGGGCTTCGGAGGTCCGCTCCTCGGACTCTTTGCAACACGGAAAGCCTACATGCGTCAGATGCCGGGACGAATGGCCGGGCGCACGATCGATGCGGAAGCAAACGTAGGGTACACCATGGCGGCACAGACGCGCGAGCAACATATCCGCCGTGAGCGCGCCACATCCAATATCTGCACGAACGCAGCGCTCTGTGCACTTGCGGCGACGATCTACATGGCCAGTGCAGGCGCGCAAGGCTTGCGGCATGTGGCCGCACTGAATCTTGCTCGGGCACACCATCTGGCAGATCGGCTGACAGCGCTTGACGGGTTTGACCTTGCTTTTGGCGGTGGCTTCTTCAACGAGTTCGTACTCAGGATTCCAGGGCGCGCGGAGGCAGTGCACTCGGCGCTGGAAGGCGCAGGATTCCTGGTGGAAACTCCATCGGCACTTCGCGCGTACGGATTGGAGGATTGCCTGCGGTTCGCGGTCACGGAGAAGCGCACGCAAGAGGAGATGGATCGTGTTGAGGAGATCGTTGGAGGTGTGCGATGAGGACGCTGTTTGACTGCCGATGCAGTGAGTATGGCGGCGGTCTGTACCCTCGAGACGACAACGCAATGCAGGCGGTGGATGCATGCGTGGATGCGAATTTGCTCCGCAAACGGCCGCTACGCATTCCGCATCTGAGTGAGCCGCAGATCGCACGTCACTACACCGAACTCTCCAAGCGGAACTACGGCGTGGACGACGGCTTCTATCCGCTGGGCAGCTGCACGATGAAGTACAACCCTAAGCTGAACGAGGATACGGCGCGCCTCCCAGGGTTTGCAGGATTGCATCCGCACGCTCCCGCTACGATGTCGCAAGGTGCGCTGCAAGTGCTGTGCGATCTCTCCGAGTATCTGAAGGGAATCACTGGGATGCCTGGGGTTTCCCTTCAGCCTGTGGCGGGTGCGCATGGAGAACTCACAGGGATGTTCCTGCTGAAGAAGCACTTCGAGCGAGCGGGACAGCCGCTGCGCAAGCGGATCCTGTTGCCCGATTCAGCACATGGCACGAATCCCGCGTCTGCAGCTGTTGCCGGATTCTCCGTAACCCAGATCCCGTCGAACAACGCGGGGATGGTCGATTTGGATGGACTCCGTGCGGAGCTCGATGAGACGGTCGCCGGCATCATGCTCACGGTGCCGAATACACTTGGCATCTTCGAGGAGCGGATTCTTGAAGTGACCCAACTCGTGCACGATGCGGGAGCACTCTGCTACTTCGATGGAGCGAACCTCAACGCCTTCCTCGGCAAAGCGAGACCAGGAGACATGGGCGCAGACATCTTCCACTTCAATTTGCACAAGACGCTGTCAACGCCACATGGCGGCGGCGGGCCGGGTGCCGGTCCGATCGCGGTATCGGAGATCTTGATGCCGTACTTGCCGATTCCGCGAGTGGTTCAAGAGGGCGATCGGTATGACCTGGTGTGGGAAGCTGCGGACTCGATTGGGAGCATGCATGCCTTCTACGGCAATTTCCTGGTCGCAGTCAAAGCGCTTACCTACCTGCTCCAACTGGGAGACGAAGGGCTTCGAGAAGTGGGGGAGAACGCTGTGCTCAACGCCAACTACCTTCAAGCGGCGCTCAAGGATGCGTACACGCTTCCCTACAACGGCCTCTGCAAACACGAGTTCGTGCTCTCAGGAAAGGACCTTGCGGAAGGCGTTTCCACCTTGGATGTTGCCAAGCGGCTGATCGATTATGGAATCCATCCGCCGACCATCTACTTCCCGTTGATCGTGCGCGAAGCGATCATGATCGAACCTACAGAGACCGAGGGCAAAGAGACGCTGGATCGGTTCATCGACGCAATGCAGTCCATTGCCAGGGAAGCTGCTACGTCGCCTGAATTGCTGCACGAGGCGCCACGCAATGCTCCGGTCCGGCGTTTGGATCAAACAAGAGCTGCGAAAGAGCCCATACTGACCCATCCGTTCTCAGAGGAAACGTAGCTGAGTCTAGCACGCAAGCGCTTCAAGCGCTTGCGCGAGATCGTCTGCGATCTGATTGCAGAGCATCTCGTCTTCGACTTCGACCATGATGCGGAGGAGCGGCTGAGTCCCGGACGGGCGGACGACAATCCTTCCTGAGGACTCAAGACGCAGTTCCGCTGCACGGACCGCAGCCTGCACGGCTGGGCTCTCGGCAAGTGCGCGTGCGTGCTTGCAACGGATATTGCGTGCACATTGCGGGAACAGCGGAATTCCCTCTGCCATCTTTGAGAGATCCCTGTCCTGGAGATGCGCAATCTCAAGGAGCTTCACTGCTGTGAGAATGCCATCGCCCGTTGGCGAATGCTCGGAGAAGATGATGTGTCCGGATGGTTCGCCTCCGAGCCGGATGCCGTGCGCCTCCATGCCGTGCGAAACGTAGCGATCGCCGACATCCGTTCTCTTGAGTTCGATTCCCCGCTGCTTCAGCCAGTGCTCGAAGCCGCTGTTGCTGAGCACTGTGGAGACGATGGCAGGTGGCTGGAGCGTCCCCTGTGCCATCATGAACTCCGCAGCGATTCCCATCATGCGGTCTCCATCGATGACTGAGCCATCTCGTGCGATCAGGAGAACCCGGTCTCCATCTCCATCGAACGCGATCCCAAGGTCCGCAGAATGCTCAAGTGTTGCTGCCTGGAGTGCGTCGAGATGGGTCGCACCACAGGCTTCGTTGATCCGGTCACCATCGCAGGTTGCGTGCAGCGAAACGACAGTGGCACCCAGATGCCGGAAGACGTGCGGCGCGATCTTGGAGGTGGCGCCGTACGCGCAATCCAGAACCATCTTCATGCCGGAGAAATCGACACGGTCGACATCGATGACTCCGGTTAGGAACGCGGCGTACCGAGTTGCTGCTGCATCGAGTACATCGATCCGCCCGATTTTCTTCGCCGGAGGCAAGAAATCCTCGAAGCGCTTCTCGATGGATGCTTCTGTTTCCGCACTCAGCTTCCTGCCGCGGGAGTCGAAGAGCTTGATCCCATTGTCTGAGGGAGGGTTGTGGGATGCCGAGATCACCACGCCGAGATCCGCGCGTTCGTCCTTGATCAAGAACGAGATGGCCGGAGTCGGAATGATCCCTGCGAGGTGAACGTCGATCCCGGCAGAAGAGAAGGCGGAGGCAAGTGCAGCCTCCAGCATGGGGCCGCTCGTACGAGTATCCCGCCCGATGATGACGCACCCACCGCTGTGCATCGCACAAGCTGCTGTGGCGCGCGCCAATTGCATTGCCAACTCAGGAGTAAGGTACTCGTTCGCAATGCCGCGGACGCCATCCGTTCCGAAGTGTGAAGCCCTCATCTAGATCAACCACCCGAAGCTCAGGGAGAGGAGTGGCATCGGGAATGCGATGGGGTAGATGAACTCGCCGGCGAGAGATAGAGACACGGGATCAAGTACTGAAGTCTCAAGCGCAAGTCCGGAACCTAGAACCGGTGTTGGCAAAAGGTTGGCACGATCATAGTAGAAGAAACCTGTTGTGGCTCTCAGGTAGAGTTCCCCGTCGACTTCCAAAGGCAGGTCTATGCTCGCGAGCAGCAGTGTCTTCCCACCTGGCGAAAGAAACAGAGATACTGACGCAAGGGAAGATCCGAATTCCATGGACGCGATGGCGCCCAGCATCAAGGGAACATCGCCCCAAGAGAATGCAACGCGGAACCCCACGGAGTGAACCACCTGCGCAGTCACATGCGGAGCAATTGCAGCAATCAGCAGAAGTGCTAGTAGCAGACCTGCAACTTCCCTCGTGTTCATTCCGGAGCAGTCTAGCCTATCGCGTTCGGGATTTCGAACTACCGCCCGGCCCAGCGAACGATGTCCCCGATTGCAGGCGTGAAACTTGTCGTCGTGACCGCATACGAGACTCGGTCGCGAACCTCGGTGACCACGACCTCGCCCTTTACGTCGATGGGATCGTAAGAAAGGACTTCAGACGTATGTGGGTCGATCTCAACATTGGCTACTTCGAGCACCTCGAAGACATCGCCGGGAGCGACGCCCGCGGATGCACCAACGTTGAGCGCAATCCGGCCGTTGGGAAGGATCGATGCAACCTGGCCTTCGAGAACTGGCATGGCGCTATCGGCCGATAGCCCGTAGGGTTGGGACTCTGAGATAACAGGCGCGATCCCCGTCATTGCGTTCAGCAATGACGCAGTCAGCGCATCGGTTGCGTGCTGAACGGCTTCACCCACGACACTCGCGCTGAACTCCGGGCTTCCCATAGTAATCTCGCTGAGTGGCGGAGAGCTGATGGAGATGCCGGGGCGTATTTGGAACTCGACGCTATCTGCGTACGTTGTCCCATCCCACAGCTTGGCCGTGTAGATGCCTGGAGCCATCTGAAAACCGCTTGAGTTGAGTTGATTCCAGTACCATACGCCACAGCCATTGGCTATGATGTGCTGCCAGCCGATCCACTTCACAAAAGCGCCGAAGCTGGTGGTGATCTCGACACCAAACCAGCCGTCCGGTCCGGGGTTTCGGTAGGCGAAGGTCGCGGGCTCTCCGACATTGTACCATGTCTTCGCAGAGCGCAGCCCCCCACTGCAGAGCGCGGGGTCTTCTGCTTCCAATGCACTCAGTAAGCCACCCAAGTCGAAGCTGAAACCGGTGGCTCCCTCTGCGTTCCCTGCCTCGACGACGGACGACAGAATGGCTCCACTACGCGTATCGAGCACACGGGCGGCAAGCGTTGTTCGTACCTCCGCCCCGTCGATGCTGATGAACCCCAGCTGGAGCGAGATCTCCATGACGTCTAGGATCGGAACCGAGCCCGCGATGAGGACGTCGGCGCCAAGCAAAGCGGCGGCAAGTGCCAGATCCTGATCAAGGGAGGGATTGAGTTTGCGGGTTCGCAGCACGTCATTCAGCTCGCTCCGATTCACCACCCTCAGACCTGTTCCACCGAGCTTTGCTGCGAGTTCGTCCGCGATGCCCTCGCCCAAGTTTAGGAACCCTGAGCCACTCTGATCAACGAAGCTAGCGACCGCGATCTTCAGGGTCCCGAGCGCGTCTGCGGCTTCCGGACTGAGGAAGACGTTGAACGCACGAGCATCGACATTATTCTGCTCGTCTGATTCGTCGACGCGGGACAACTCCTCATCGACTTCGACACTTACGACATGTGTGCCGACGACGGCAAACCATTCCGTGCTGATTGTCTTTGATCGGCCTGGCGGGAGTCCGCCGTGCATAGATTGGGTAGCGATCTCACGTCCATCAATGAGAAATCGAACGAAGAAGGGTGCAGTGGAGGGGGCTGCGCTGTCTCCGATGTTCTTGATCGTTGCATCGATCCGAAGGGCTTCTCCGGCTTGGATCAAATCAGGTACGAGTGCGATCTCCGAGACAACCAAGTCGGGGAGCCCCACCGCTGCAGTCGAGACAACGAGCAACGCCAGCAGAGACAGTCCGAAGCGGTTTGGCTTCAACATCCTGCTCCTCCTTCAGTGATCACCGTCCGATCTACACGAGATCCTGCGGGAAGTTTCGTTCCAGTGTGACGCATCAGGATATGGGGTGTTCGTACCGCGAGTCTGCCGGCTTGCAGAGGACACCGCTAGAGTGCGCCCCAGTCTTTCCCCTGCGTGACCTTGGTCTCCAAGGGAAGACGAAGCGGCAATACATGCTCCATCTCCTCCTGAATCAACTGGATGAGCTGTTCCGCTCGATCTTCTCGGACCTCAAACACGAGCTCGTCATGGATCTGTAGCAGCATCTTGGCTGCATAGGCTCCGCTTCCGAGCTTCGCATCGATGTGGATCATCGCCAGCTTGATCAGATCGGCTGCACTTCCTTGGATTGGCGTGTTGACGGCGTTTCTTCGATCAAAGTTCCGCTGAGCCCGATCTCTGGACGCAAGATTCGGAAGCGGTCGGCGTCTGCCTAGTAGGGTTTCCGCGTAGCCCTTCTTTGCGGCGGTGTCAACCATGCGATCAAGCGTCTCTCTTGTCTTCGGGTAGGCTGCGAAGAACCGCTCGATGTAGTTGCGAGCCTCGGCCTGCGAGATGCCCAGCTCTCGGGCAAGACCATACGGACTGATCCCATAGAGAATCCCGAAGTTGACACGCTTGGCCGCTTCTCTCATCGCATCCGTGACGTGTGTCTCAGGTAGGTTGAAGATCAACCCCGCAGTAAGCCTATGCAGATCCAAGCCGGAGGCGAATCCTTCGATGAGGCGTTCATCCTCGGAGAAATGAGCGAGCAGTCGCAGCTCGATTTGCGAGTAGTCTGCGGCAACCAAGACGTGCTCAGGCGGTGCGATGAACGCGCTCCGAATCCGTCCGCCGATCTCGGTTCGCGTTGGGATATTCTGGAGGTTTGGATCCGACGAAGACAATCTTCCAGTTGCCGTTGCTGTTTGATGAAACGACGTATGGATGCGGCCCGTTTCCGGATGAACGGCCTTGGGAAGCTGATCGATGTAGGTATTGAGCAGTTTGGTGAGTTCGCGATAGGATAGAAGTTTCCCGGGCAGTGGATGGTGTTGTGCAAGCGTCTCAAGGACCTTTGCACTTGTGGAAGGCCCGGTCTTCGTCCGTTCGATCACAGGAAGTCCGAGCCGCTGGAACAGAATCTCACCGACCTGCTTCGGCGAAGCCGGGTTGAATGGCTCGCCTGCGATGTCGTAGAGGTCGGACTCGACGATCTCCAGTTCCTTGCGAATCTCGTGTCCCTGGGCTTCCAAGGCATCGGTGTCCAGGAGGATGCCGTTCTGCTCCATGTGGACCAGCACAGGCAACAGCGGCATCTCGACGGTCTCGAACAGATCCGTCAGCGCTTGGCTCCTCAGTTTGCGCTGAAGCGGCGCGAAGAGACGCTGGACGATCTCGGCATCCTCCGCAGCATATGGGGTTGCCACTTCGATCGGGACGGATGAGAAGCTGCCCTCCTTGCCCGCAACATCCGCGTAGCTGGTGACCTCCGTATGAAGCACCCGCTGCGCGATGGCTTCTAGATTGTGACGGCGTGCTTCGGGATCGACGAGATGAGATGCAATCATCGAGTCGAAGACAACGCCTCGCGGGCTCAACCCATACCGCATCAAGATGATGCAATCATACTTCAGGTTCTGACCGATCAGATCCGGCTTGTCCGAGTCGACATACGGTCGCAGCCCCTCGAGCACCTCCTCGAGCTTGAGTTGCTGGGGAGCGTCGAGTGTATTGTGGCCGACCGGGATGTAGTACCCGCTCCACGGGACGGTCGAAACCGCGATTCCGACGATCTTCGCCTCGTGAGGGTTGGTGCTGGTTGTCTCAAGATCGATCGATAGGACTTCCGCGCGCTCAAGCTCGGACCTCAGTTGCCTGAACGCATCCGGTGTGAGAATGCAGTGATAGATCGGCGACTGCCCAGGCGCGTCCGGAAGAGTCGCCTCCTCCTGGTCCGTATCGAGCTCCATCTCCTCCAGCGCACTGGTGAACTCAAGTTCCGCAAGCAACTGGCGAAGCTTCGAAGGATCAGGTCCCTGGAGCTTGCAGACTTCCGGCACGGTGCCGACATCGAGATCCATCTTCAGACGAATCAATGTACGCGCTCTGCGAGCATCTTCCGCATGGGTTTCGAGATTGGCTGCCACCTTTGTCTTGCCCAAGCGGGCGGGCGCTGACTCCAGGATGTCATCGAGCGTCCCGTATTCCTGGAGAAGCTTGGTGGCCGTCTTTTGCCCGACACCGGGGACTCCCGGAACGTTATCGGACGTATCCCCGACCATGGAAAGCAGGTCAACGATCTGCGAAGGGGAGACGCCATACTTGGCCTCGACCCCAAAGGGGTCCATCACTTGCTGCGAGGAGTCCATCCCTCTGCCACTCGCACGCAGCAGCGACACACGCTCATCGACCACTTGCGCCAAATCCTTGTCTGAGGATGCAATCAGGCAGTGAAGCTCTCGGGCTGCGCACTGCCTTGCGATCGACGCGAGGACATCATCCGCCTCGACTCCCTCAAGTTGGAACACGGGGACGCCGAGCGCGCCCAGAAGCTCGATGATGATCGGGATTTGAGACCTCAACTCATCCGGCATGGGCTTGCGATTGGCCTTGTAATCCTCGTAGATCTCGTGACGGAAGGTCTTGCCGCCGGCATCGAACGCTACCGAGAGATACGCAGACGGAAACTCGCGCAATGTGCGGACGAGCGCTCGCCAGAAACCGTAGATGGCATTGATCGGCCTGCCGTCGGATGTTGTCAGATCGGGCAGTGCATAGAACGACCGGTAGGCCAGCGAGTGACCGTCGATCAGCACGATGCGGTGCGTATCAAGCGGTGCAGGGAGTCGGAGGAGGTGCTCATAGGTAGGCATCTTGTCTCGGATTCACTCCTTGTTGCTCCATCAGACAACACAGCGCGAGTGCAAGACCGTCCGCCATGTCGTCCGGCTTGGGAAGCTCCTGAAGTCCGAGCAACCTCTGGACCATCGATTGCACTTGTGCCTTGTTTGCCTTCCCGTATCCCGTGACGCGCTTCTTGACCTGCAATGGAGTATACCCGAGCACGTGAACCCCGGACGTGGCCATCAGGAGCACGCCGCGCGCTTCAGCCGTCCGCATTGCGGTACGAGCATTCGTCGCAAAGAAGACCTCTTCGATGGCTACAGCATGGGGCTGATAGGTCTCGATGAGTTCATGGGCCTCGTCATATAGCGTACGAAGTCTCTCTGGGCGTGGCATCGACTTGCTTGTCCGAATGACGCCTCCAGCAACGGCTTCGCAGCGCCCGTCGATCATCCGGACGACGCCGTAACCGGTTGTTGCCAGACCAGGATCAAAGCCGATGGCAAGCACCTCGCGACTCATTCGAGGAAGTCACGCAACGTCCTGCGCTCGGCGTCCTCCGCATCACAACGATGATCGGGCGATGCATTGAGGTTGGCTCCGCACGTCGGGCAGAGCCCTCTGCAATCTGGTTTGCAGAGAACGTTGGCATCATAGGTGGACAGCACGATCTGAAGGGCCAACGGCATTGGATCGACTTCGTCGCTGCCGGGTTCGATCTGCAGCTCGAACGGTTCCTCAACGGTCAATGTCGATTCGACGGGTTCGAGGCAGCGGTTGCAGGGCTGCTGAATGCGAGCATGCAGCGTGACTTCCAGATACACGGTGGATAGCTGGGCAAACGCCTCACCGGTTAGCCTGATCTCATGGACGATCCAATCGACACCGGGGAGTGTTTCAGGATCAGGTGTCCCGACGATGTGGATCGGAAAGCGTCGGCCTTCGTTGGCCACGAGCTTGCGTACGGATAGCTTCATGATCTCAGCCGACAAGCGACGTCGGCTGCCCTCCTTCCTTCTGCGACATCGTGAACACGGATCAACCTCGCGCCGCGGAGCACGGCAGCCGTGTGCGCTGCAATGGTTCCGGGCAGTCTATCCTCTGGCGGTACGTCGTTGACGGCTCCTAGAAACGACTTGCGTGATGCGCCGACCAAGACGGGGACGCCAAGTGCTACGATCTCATCGAGCTGCCGAAGCAAGGCGAGATTGTGCTCCAACGTCTTCCCGAACCCGATACCAGGGTCTACGATGATGCGCTTCCTGTCAATTCCGGCATCCGATGCAGCTGCGATGCGTTCCCTAAGGAAGGTCTGCACTTCCGACACGACCTCCGCGTAGACGGGAGCGCGTTGCATGGTCTCTGGTGTGCCGCGCATGTGCATGAGAACGACCCACCCATGGAATGCCGCAATCGTGTTCGCCATGTCCGGGTCGAATCTCAATGCGCTGATATCGTTGATCATCTTGGCACCCGCAGCGAGCGCAGCATGTGCCACGGCTGCCTTTGTGGTGTCAACCGAGATTGGAAGATCACTCTCCGAACGAATTCCCTCGATCACGGGGAGAATTCGGTCGACTTCTTGCTGTGCGCTGACTGGCGTGGCACCCGGCCGGCTGGACTCCCCGCCGAGATCAAGGAGGTCCGCCCCCTGCGCAACGAGATCGAGTCCGTGTGCGATCGCTGCGTTCGCTGTCGCGTGCCACCCACCGTCGTAGAACGAATCCGGCGTGACATTCACGATTCCCATTACGTACACACGATTTGGCTCGATCGCCCAACTCCTCACCGTTCCCATCCTGACAGTATACCACGGACCTGTGGGAGGATCAGTGCCTGGTTTGACGTTCGCAAGCGGGTTTTCTACAATGTCGCGGATGTCAGGACAGAGGTGATTGAAATCGCTAAGGTACTTCTTACAGAGACGGTGGATCGCTTGGGGCATGTCGGAGAAGTGGTAGACGTGGCGGATGGCTACGCACGCAACTTCCTTTTTCCGCGTGGTCTGGCTACTGAACCTACCGAACACAATGTTGCGCGGTATGCGAAGCGCCGCCAAGCACACGAAGCCGAACTCATGCAGCGCGAGGAGAAGGCTCGCATGTTGCGAGGCAAACTTGCGGATCTGAGATTGGTCTTCGAGCGCAAGGCGCACGATGATGATCGCCTCTACGGCTCCGTTCGCGTCGAGGATATCACTGCGCAGATTGAGGAACTTGTCGGCGAGCACATTGAGGCATCACGCGTGCGCTTGGAGCATCCGATTGAGACGTTGGGGCCTCATGCCGTTTCCATCTCGCTATACAAGGACATCGATGTCGATCTCCGTGTACAGGTGAACGAAGAAGGTGTAGAGGAGGCAAAGGAGGAATAGCGTTCTATGACTCGCCGGGGGGGAGGGGGATTGCTGACGGTATTCTGTGTCTTCCTTGCCTTGGCTCACACCGGCAGTTCGGCTGAACTCTTCATCAACGGGCAGCAGATGAACTTGTCCGAATCCCCGGTTTTCGAAGGGGATTCGGTGCTTGTTCCGTTCGTGGAGTGCGCGCTTCACCTAGGTTTAGCCGTCGATTCTCCTGCAAACGAGAACGTCTTCGTGCTTCGTGGCGATGATCTGCAGGTGGCGTTTGATACGGCGTTGTTTGCGAGCGTAGATGGTGTGGCGTTTGCATCCCTCGATTGGCTGGTCGCTTGGGCAGAGGGGAGGATCCATCGCATCGCGGATGCGGTTCACGTCGAGACCGATCGATCCCTACTCACAAGCCTCGAAGCAGCCTCCGGCATGCTCACGGCACGATTCGATCGCTTTGCTCCACACGAAGTCGATTGGATCTCCAGCTCCCGCGTGATTCTCCGGGCCTTTCACAGCGAGCTTGATGTAGATCCTCGACGGATCGTCCTTGGTGAAGCGGACATTCGCTCTGTGCAGATCTCTTCGAACGCGTCGACCGTGGAACTTCTGGTCACTGTCGAGCCCGGAACCCAGCTATCGATTGTGGATTCGGAGTCCGATGATGTCTATTCGCTTACGCTTCACGTGTCAGAGGCCTGGAGCACGCGAACGAGTCTTGAGGTGGATGAAGGCGTCCGTGTTGTGGAATACGACGACGAGCGTGTGTCCGCATCGTACGTGTACGTCGAGACGTGGCGAGAGCGCTTCCGGTTGGCTCCTGCGATCTCGCAAGCAGCCTATGGTGCTTGGAATACGATCGAATCCCTCCTGAGGAACAGCGGCGGACGGGCGGCCATGGGATTTTCGTGCAAGAATCTCCTTGAGGACCCGGAGTTGCTGCTCATCGACGGAATTCCGTACGCGGCTCCTGAGTACCCCAGTCGGTTTCTTGCGATGGATCTGTTCGGACGTTGGAGCGTTCGCGAAGCTGTTTGTACCGTGAATCTCAAGCATGCTGGATTGCGAATCCCGGTTGATGCGGTGAATCGTCCGTTGGGCTATGGTGAGGTCGTGCTCTATGCACCAGGATATCAAGGGCACATCGCACGTGGCGTTCCGGGGTCCTTTCTTGCCATCAAGCTCCGTGAAAATCGTGTCGTGTCCGTCTACGAGGGCCCATTTGTGCCTTCGGATCCAACGGCGGTGATGATCGTGGCCAGTGGTGACGCCAAAGCAAGGCTATCGCTCATCCACCTGAGCGATGCACTAGCAATCGAGTGCTTGTTCGGCGCGGACGAAACGCAGTCCTGTGTCCACGCGCTTGCCTGTGGCCCCGAACTGCTTCGCGACGGGATCTGGGTGGCAGAGGACACAGCGCGCCCGCAATTGGCGAATGCGACCGGGGGCGCACTGCTTGTCAGCGATTGGCAAGGGGGGATGTATCTCATGGACTGGCAGCAGCATGTTGACGCGGATGAGGATGCGTCCGATGCTCTATACGACTTTCTGCTCTCCTTGCCAACGGCAATCAAAGATGCCGTGCTCCTCGAAGTCTGCCCTTCTGGCTCCATCGCCTATACCGGATCGGCAGGTGTATTTCGCCTTGGTGCTCCCGATCCAGTCTGTCTATCACTCTGTTTGGTGCCGCTGTCCCCATGAGGCGGTTGGCACGCGACATGCTGTGGATGGCCGTAGCCACCGGCGCATCGCGCCTTCTGGGTCTGTGCCGTGACATCGCGATCGCGTCGAGATTCGGACTGAGTGCTTCCTACGATGCGTTTCTGATTGCATTCTTCGTACCTCACTTCCTGCGACAGTTGCTTGCAGAAGGCGCGCTCTCCATGGCCTTTGTGCCGAGCTACACAGGGCTTCTTGAGGATCGAGCGGACGCTGACAGGTTCGCATCCAATGTGCTCTCGTGGCTGCTCCTGCTCTTCCCGGTGCTCGTGACCCTCGGCATCGTCTTCGCGCCGCGCTTCGTTCCCTTTCTTGCAAGCGGATTCGAACCCGAGAAACTTGAACTCACAATCCAGCTGACGCGATGGGTTCTGCCGTTCATCGGCGCCATTGGGATTGCCGCGGTCTTCATGGGAGTACTCAATGCTCATCTGCGTTTTTTCGCCGCATCGTTCGCACCAGTCTGGTTCAACGTTGGAATGCTGATCGGCGTTCTCGGGTTCGTACATATCGTCGATCCGCCGGTTCTTGGCATGGCACTTGGGGTCCTCCTTGGGGGAACGGCACAACTGGCATTCCTGCTGCCCAGCCTGCAACGCATTCAGTTCCGGTTCCGCCTACACCTGTTTCCGTTGCATGATCGTCTAGGATCCATGCTGCGCGTCATGGCCCCTGCGTTGGGGACACTCGCGGTTACGCAGGTGAATCTCATGGTCGACAACAAGCTTGCCTCACACATCGGAGACGGTGGCGTCTCCGCACTTCAGTACGGCATGCGTCTGTTCCAACTGCCGCTTGGGATCCTTGCCGTGAGTCTAGCGACCGCGCTGTTGCCGCGATTCTCCAGAGCGTGGCGCCGGAAGAATCTGCAGGGTTTCGCGCGCTACTTGGAGGACGGACTGATCACCAGTGCATTGCTGTTACTTCCGGCGATGGTCGGACTGCTCCTGTTGGGGACGGATGTGATCCGTCTGCTCTTCGAGCATGGCTCCTTCGGGGCTGCAGAGACGGTACGCACGGCACGCGTGCTTTCGTTCTACGTGATCGGCCTTGTACCGTATGGCCTGATCTACGTGCTCTCCCGCGCGGCCTACGCGAGAGGACGGACCGTCATTCCGCTGCTCGGGTCTATCCTCGCCGTCGGTGTGAACATCGGTCTCGACCTCATCCTCGTTCGTTCGATGCAGGAAGCCGGGCTTGCATTGGCGACCGCGATTGCTGGGTTCGCAAACGCGACCGTGTTGCTCGTATTCACGCTACGCCAGCATCCCATTTCGCGCACGACGATCCCAAAATTGGCATGGGTCGCCGTTGGCTCGATCCTATTGGCAGGGGTGGTGGGAACGATGCGTGTGCTCTTGCGCGGTACTCCAATGCCGATTGCCGTGTTTGCGCCAACGTGCACTGGCGTCTTGTTCTACGCGGGCTATCTGCGGATCTCTCCGCTCTGGCATTTGATCCGGGGACTTCGCACAACGGAGTCCTAGGTACCGGATCAGCTCTGGAGGTCCATGGACATTGCCAGATGTCGACCCCAATCATCGGCAGCAAGAAGCGCCGTCAGTGTTGCCGGGACATCAGTCTTGTGGGCTTCCGAACGCCAATGATCCAGGATCGCCTGCAACCCCAGTGCGATTTCGGGGAACCGAATCTCCTGTGCGAGGAATCGATCGATCAAGACCTCATCGGCCGCATTCACAGCTGCCAGGGCGCCTTCGCCAGCTTTCGCAGCCGACAGCACTGTCTCAAATGCAGGGAATTGCCCGGCTTGGAGGGGCTCGAAGGCCAAGGAAATACCATTCTCCCAGCACAATGGTTGCAGGCCGGAGGACAGACGTTCGGGATGGATGAGCGCATGCTGGATCGGAATGCGCATGTCGCGCGGTCCCAGCTCGGCAAGCGTCGATCCGTCTGCGAATTCCACCATCGAGTGAACGAGAGATTGCGGGTGGATCAGGACCTGTATCTTGTCATACCCCACCCCATAGAGCGTGTGCGCGCCGATGACCTCAAACGCCTTGTTCACAAGTGTTGCGGAGTCAACGGTAATGCGCTTCCCCATGGTCCAGGTCGGGTGTGCAAGCGCTTGCTCCGGGGTTGCTTCCCAAAGCACATCTGCCGACTTGCCTCGGAACGGACCGCCCGAGGCGGTGATCAGCAGTCTGGAGACGTCTTCGATGCTCCGCCCCTCGAGGCACTGGTGGAGCGCATGGTGCTCGCTGTCAATGGACAGGATTTCCCCATGGTGTTCTGAGAGCAGGCTACGAAGAGTCTGCCCGGCAATGGCAAGAGACTCCTTGTTGGCCAACGCCAAACGGTGCCCCCTGCGAAGGGCGGCCCACGTGATTGGCAACCCTGCCGCCCCCACGATTGCATTGAAAACGAGATCTACGTCCTTGCGTGACGCAAGCTCCGCCAGCGCGTCCGCGCCTGCGTGTACGGGAAGATCCGGGAACGCTGCGCAAAGATGCCTCCCGTCTTCTTGGACTGCAACGCCGATACACTCAGGGTTCTGCTGGCGAATCTGCGCTCGGAAACGCTCCGAGTCGTGCCCAGCTGTGATCGCCGCGAGTTCGACGTTCCATCCCGTGGCTCGTAGGTGATCCAATACTGAGAGTGTCTGGCACCCGATCGATCCGGTGGAGCCAAACAAGATCAACCGAAGCGTCCGCGTTGTCATCCGGCGGCCGGGGATGGCACAAGCTGGTTCAACAGCGAGGCAAGATCCGGGCCGGCGATCTCCTCTTGCTCGATCACGGTTTCCGCCAGTTTCTCCAGTGCGTCACGATGCTTGATGAGAATGCCCTTTGCCTGGGCATATGCGTCGCCTAGCAGGGCCATAATCTCGCGATCTGCCATGCTGGAGAGTTCCTCGGAGTGCTCGTTCTTGCGGACGAGCTCTTCTCCTAGGAAGACGTCGGCACGCTCCCTGCCAAGGCTGATCGGTCCGAGTTCTCGATTCATCCCCCAGTCGATGACCATCTGGGTTGCCAGCTTCGTTGCGCGCCTGATATCGCTGCTTGATCCCGAGCCAAACTCCTCGAACACGACTTCTTCCGCAGCCCGGCCACCGAGCGCAACCGCAATGAAGTTGCGGTACTCTTGCTCCGTGTGAATGAAACGTTCCTCGACCTCGAGAGGTTCCACAAATCCCATGGTTGCGGTTCGAGGGAGGATCGTGATCTTGTGCACGTAGTAGTCGTCTCCGCGCAGAACATGGCCCACGAGTGCGTGGCCGCTCTCATGGAAGGCTACCATCCGCTTCTCCTTTTCGGTGGGTACCATGCTTCGCCGTTTCAGGCCCAGCGAGAGTCGATCGGCGGCCTCCTCGAAGTCGATCATCTCGACCTCCTCCTTGTCCTGACGTGCGGCAAGCAGTGCGGCCTCATTGCAGAGGTTACGCAAGTCGGCTCCTGAGAATCCTCGTGCCTTGCGTGCCATGACTTCCGGATCGACGTCCTCCGCGATCTTGCGCGTGCGAAGATGAACCTTAAGGATCTCGACGCGACCACGCAACGTCGGATAGGGCACTGTAATCGTCCGGTCGAACCGCCCGGGACGCAGGAGTGCAGGGTCGAGCACGTCAGGCCGGTTGGTTGCCGCCAAGAGGATGATGCCGCGATTGGGCTCAAACCCATCCATCTCGGCCAGCAGTTGGTTCAGTGTCTGTTCGCGTTCGTCGTGCCCCCCGCCGAGTCCAGCGCCACGCTTGCGCCCCACAGCATCGATTTCGTCGATGAAGATGATGCAAGGGGCACTGGCCTTGGCTTTCTCGAACATGTCGCGTACGCGCGCCGCCCCAACCCCGACAAACATCTCAACGAAGTCCGAACCGCTGATCGAGAAGTACGGCACCTTCGCTTCGCCCGCAATTGCTCGAGCGAGCAGCGTCTTCCCGGTGCCTGGTGCTCCGACGAGCAAGACGCCCTTGGGAATCTCGGCTCCCAGGCGCGCGAACCGTTTCTGATCCTTCAGATAGTCGACGATTTCCTCGACCTCTTCCTTGACTTCGTCGATGCCTGCGACATCGTCAAACGTGACTTCCGTGGTCTCGGGACGGACGAGTTTGGCCTTGGACTGACCGAACGAGAGTGCTCCGCCGCCCGCTTGTGTCCGGCGCATGATGTAGATCCAAACGGCAATTAGCAGCAGGATCGGGAGCATCGAAATCAAAATGGACACGAACAAATTGCCATCCGAAGGCTTCTTGAAATCGAGTTGGACCTCACTTGGAACGAGTGGAAGATAGCTTGAAGAGTCCTCGGGAAGAATGGTGGTGTATGCCACCCCGTCGACGGTGATCATCATGGCTTCGACGCCCTTGATCGTCAACTCCCGAATTTGCCCATCTTGGAGCCATGTCGTGAACTGGCTGTAGGTGATCTCCTCTCCCACCGAACGATCGCTGAACAACGACTGTAAGAGGATCAGGCCGAGGATAACCACAATTGTGATAAATGCAAAGTTACGAAGATTGCGATTGCGCATATCACGCATCGGCTGTCTTTCCATCATCTCTCCTTCATCGATACCGTATCGATTGTAGCATCCGGCTTTGGGTGGTTCAATCGCAAGTCAGTTCTGGCATCCGCGGTGATCAGTGTCTCGTGCGGAGGAGTCTGCGCCAGAGCTGTAGCTGCGGAAACGCGCGCTCCTCTCGTCGAAGTAATCGACGGATGTTGGCGCGGTGTGTAATCACGATGAACACCGCAAGCACTGAGGTCAGGATGATCAATGCGAAGGGGTAGTCCAGTGCTGTGTAGTGATTCAGAAGGAAGATGGAGATCGGGAGACTGATGGCTCCGAGGATGGATCCCAGAGAGACTCGCCCGAAGAGGATGATCGTTGCTGCAAAAACCATCGCTGCGGAGACCGCGGGCCAGGATGCAACGGTTAACAACATGCCGCCTGCAGTGGCCACGCCCTTGCCTCCTTTGAATCGTGTATAGACCGGAAAGACATGTCCAACCACAGCGGCGAGCCCGCACAGCAAAGACACGAGACCAAGGTCCAGGGGCAGTGAGCCGAGCGGGAGCCGCGCGATCAATCCTGCCGCGATCGCCCCCTTTGCCGCATCGAGGATCATCACGGGCAAGCCGATCTTCCACCCCAACACGCGCCACGCGTTAGTGCCGCCGGCATTCCTGCTGCCCCGCTCCCGAATGTCGATGCCTCGGAGCAACCTGCCCAACACGACCGAAGACGGGAACGCGCCGACCAAGTAGGAGAGGACAAGGAGCGCCGCAAAGGCCATTACTGCGCTGCCTCGGCAATCCTCGCTCGAAGTGCGGCTTCATCCATCGTGGCAATCGCGATGCCACCTGGGCCTGCATGGCACCCGATTGCCGGGGTGGTGTCCGTGATCCAAATCGTCGCGTTCGGATAGCGCTCCGAGAGCTTGCCACGGAAATGCTCTGCGAGTTCGCGTGCTGAGGAATGGCCGATAAGGAACGCAGGCTTCTCCGAGTCGCTCGCGGCCGCCAGTGTGAGAGCGAAGAGTCGCTTCAGCGCTGCGCGTCTCCCGATGGCCTTCCCCGCTGGAACAAGGTCTCCGTTCTTCGACGTCAGCAGCGGCTGCAGTCGAAGCAAACCGGCGATTCGTCCCTGTAGGGGGCTCAAACGCCCCCCCCGGACGAAGTACTCAACCGTTGGCACATAGACATAGACGGACGTTTCCTTGCTCAGGCTTGATGCGACCGAGACACACGCCTCGGGGGATAGTCCGGCATCTATGCAGTTTGCGACCCCCCAGACGATCAATCCCTCGGCCACCGAAGCCGAGCCGCTGTCCACGATGTAGATGGGTACTCCAGTTTCGCGAGAGATCTGTTCGGCCGCCGTTTTTGCGGATTGCCACGTACCCGACAGCCCCGGTGCGACATGCACGGAGATCACCGCCTCGTGGCTTTCTGCGAGATGACGGTAGAGTTTCTGGAAGTCCGCAGGTCGCGGTTGGGATGTCTTAGGCAGTTCCTCGGATTCCTGGAGGCGGTGATAGAACGCTCGAGGCGTAATGTCAACGCGATCCCGCACCGTTTGATTCCCAAAGGAGATCTGCACTGGCACCGTGTGGATCGCGTGTTCCGTGAGGAAGCGCATCGGCAAATCACAGACGGTGTCCGTCACCAGTGCGGTGCCTTCACGCGCAGCTTCGGATCCCTGAGAAGCGTCGAGCGTGACCTCCTCGAGCATATCATCGATCTTCGATCGCACGATCGTGCCATACGATGCCAAAACCTCCAACACGTAGGCCGGTGCATTGCTGTGAACGTGGGCGTGGATCTCCGAGTTGCCGCCTGCGACGACCACGGAGTCGCCGAGCCCCGTGAGTTCCTCAATGACCTGCTTGCGCGGAATGTCTCGACCCTTGACGACGGCCTCACAGCAGTAGCGGAACGCTACATGCGTTGGGATCTCCCGAGGCGTCGCTTCGATCGCCTCTTCTGCAAGTTGTGCATCGCCGAGTTCTACTTCTTCACGGCCGTGATGGAAGAAATCTCGGATGCCCTCAAGGAAGTGAACGAAGCCCAGCGCGCCTGCATCGACGACGCCAGCTTTCTTGAGCACTGCCAAGCGCTCGGTTGTTTCCCTGAGCGATCGTTTGGCAACGTCGAGCCCTTCGTCAAGGAGTTCCTTGAAGCCTGGGAGCCGATCGACTCGTTGTGCCAAGTGATCGACAACATCGCTGATTACCGTGAGAATGGTGCCTTCCCTTGGGTTGGCGAGAGCTTCGCGGGCACGTGTCGAGGCGCAATCGAGGGCGGCAACGAAGCGCTCCAGCGTGAGATGCATCGAATCGGCAATCTCCTCGCGCATGCCGAGGAAGAACTGCGCAAGAATCACGCCCGAGTTTCCTTGGGCTCCCTCCAACGCATGAGAGGCGGCATTTGCCCCCACAGCGGCGAGAGAGGGCAGTGGTTTGCTTAGCCCCTCCACGACGGCACGCATTGTGGCTGCGAGGTTGGTTCCAGTATCCCGATCGGGAACCGGAAAGACGTTGATTCGATCCAGTTCCTCGCGAAACGCAATGACGCGATGTGCGCCAGCAATCAGTAGGCTGCGAAACCCCTCGCCTGTGAGAATCTTCGGTTCGATGGTGTTCATCGGGAGGATAGTACGTGATGCTGAAGGGCAGGGCAAAGACCGATTGCATCCAAAGAGATGAGGCCGCGACGAGTCGCGGCCTCACTGCCCCTATGAGGGCCTCCTACAGCACCGTGATCGGAACGAGCACGGTCTTTCCTTCGCCGTACACAACCCAGACGAGGTAGTCGCCCGGCACAAGCCCGGCCGTGTCGATGCCGAGCCAGTAAAGGTCGTTTGCGTATCGGCTCGCGAACGAGTAGCTGGGTGCCGCCGAGGAGAACTCGTCTCCGCCGCCTCCAGCTGTTGCATCGATGCCCGGGCGTGTAATCCGAATCCACGGCCACCCGCTCTGCAAGCGCGCGGTGCGCGGCAGTTCCAGACCTACTTCAAGGCGAGCCCCCGGCAGCGTCTTGGTGGATTCGAGGTTCGCGAGCAGCTCGAGTTCCTCAAGCGTCTGCGAGTTGAGCACATCCGAAGTTGCGATCAGCGGACGACCCTTTGCATCGAGTCCGTAGGTGACAATCCCAAGATTCGTGTGCCAATTGGCGGGCTCATCTTCGCCAAGCGGGTCGATCCGCTCCATGGTGCCGTAGGTTCTCGCATCGCCGGCTGGCCAGCTGCCATCGTAACTCGCGAACGCATTGGCGGTGTCGACGATCTGTCCTTCCGCATCGAGCAGTTCGATCTCGTCGCCCTCGTTCGTGAGTTCCATCGTGTAGGGCTCCATATCATCGTAGATGATGTCCGCAGGGACGTTGCTGATCGTATTGTCCGTCTGGCGTTCCAGTAACATATAGCTCTCGTCGAAGTCTAGCGGGCGCGCAAGAACGGTCCAGGAGATCGCGTCGGTCTCGCGTTTGAGGAACTCCACAGAAGGTTCCACATCTGCTGCGGTCTGATCACATGCCGGAACGGGACTTGCGGCGAGGACTCCGACCAGCTCGATCGTCTTCCATTCGAAGTCCTCTTCGATGATGGGATTCTTCTTACGCCACCGCAGGATCCAACCCGTTACATCCACGGGCTCGCCGCCCACGTTCCGCAGTTCGATCCATTCATGATCCGGATCTGCAGCAGTCCCAGCCCACGCGATCTCAGAGATGATGACCTTGCCGTCACATTCGTCGGTCGCACCACCTCCACCTTCTGGCGTCTCGGGAATCGGAAGCACAGTAACACTGGCCGTGTCCGTGTTGTTTGCGTCGGACGGATCCGGAACATCTGATGCGATAATCGTTGCCAGGTTGGTGATCGTCGAATCTGCTGTACCTGGTTCGGACAACACCGTCAACTCGAGCGATGCACTCTCCCCAACGAACAGTGCTCCCACGCTCCAGCTACCAAGTGCGGAGTCGTACGCCCCCGTCAGCGTAGTGTGGGAGACGTACTGCAATCCGGCGGGCAAGACATCCGAAAGCACGACGCCGGTGGTCGGGTATGGGCCGCCGTTGTACACAACGATCGTGAACGTCGCATTTTCACCCTCAAACATCGTAGGAGTGTTGACGTCCTTGGTCACGAACAGATCGGCCAGCGGAGTATCCAGATCGATCCTTGCGAGATCGTCGTCATCCTCGGGCTGAACGTTCGCATTCGCGGGCACCGAGTCGACGTCTTCCTCAAGGGCTGCCGA
>Ga0272441_10000399_pt1 | contig 99637 bp, 79 predicted proteins | sample SSMProp6N_FD_193582 | JGI IMG/M metagenome (GOLD analysis project Ga0272441, IMG submission 193582) | Marine sediment archaeal communities from Little Sippewissett salt marsh, Falmouth, MA, United States - SSM-Prop-6N | ecosystem: Environmental > Aquatic > Marine > Wetlands > Sediment ...
CAGGCCTGGGCGGGCGGCGGGCCGTCGGGGTTGGCAGGCCTGGGCGGGCGGCGGGCCGTCGGGGTTGGCAGGCCTGGGCGGGCGGCGGGCCGTCGGGGTGGATGGCGATGCCCGCCTCGGGCGATCACTTCCGGGCCGAGAAGAGATCCCAGGCCACCAGCGCGGTGATCACCGGCCAGGCCACCAGCACCAGGCCCTCGCAGAGCCACAGGACCACCGGGCCCACCGGGTTGTAGCAGGCCCACAGGGTCAGGGGCACCGACACCAGCAGCGCCGCCACGGGGGTCAGGCCGACGCCCAGGACCATCCACCGGGGGTAGCGGGTCAGAGCCAGGCCCACCAGGAGGAGACACAGGACGGCGCCGATGGAGAAGAGGTGGACGTGGAAGTTTCGGAGCCGGTGATAGGGATCCCGCTCGTCGTTCTGGGCCAAGGCCAGGGCATCGCCGTAGGTGACCAGCCGGATCCCGGCCCGGGGGCTGTCGCCGTGGCAGGTTTGGCAACGTCGGGACAGGACGCGGGAGGGCTCGCCGTAGAAGTCGTTCATGCGGGCGCCGTGGCGTATCCAGATCGTCAGGACCCGGCGCTCCGTGGCGTCGGGGATGTAGCGGCCCATGTCGGTGTGGATGGCCCGCTCCAGGGGCGGGGCGCAGGTGCGCAGGCGGCAGGCTTCGGGGGAGGCCGCGGACCACGGGTCACCGCCGGACCGCTGCACCGCCAGGTGCAACGAGACTCCCCAGCCCACGAGAAACACGGCCGCCAGGGCGCCGAGGCCCAGGCGGACAGGCAGGTCGAGGGAGCGAAGCCTGGAGTGGGCCTTGGAGCCAGCCATGGGGTTGACAGGTATCACATTCGGGGCCGGTTTCGAATTGGGGAACCATCGAATTGGAGAACCATCGAATCAGTCCAGTCGCTGGCGCCTGGGCTCGATGACGCTGGTGAAGAGCCGGCCCAACCCCGAGAGCACCTCTTCGGCGGCTTTTACCCCTTGGTACACGGCCTCCTCGTACAGGGGCAGGACGCCCGCGTCGTTGCCCGCGAAGTGGATGCGCCCCAGGGGCCGGCACAGGGCGTCCCGGGTGCCGCCCCACAGGAGCCCCGGCGCCGGGCGCACCATGCCGTGACCCCAGCGCCAGATGTCCAGCCGCTCAATCTGCCGCCGGGCGTCGGGCAGGGCATGCTCCAGCTCGTCCACGATGAGCCGCGCCCAGGTGGCCCAGTCCAGCTCCAGGAGATCCCGCCGGATGGGGTCCCTCCGCTCCCCGGAGAAGCAGGCGTAGAAGGTGAGCCCGAAGGTTTCCTCGGGGTCCTTGCCCGGCGTCACGAAGTGGTGGCCGTTGACGAACCCCAGGGACCAGGAGCCGTGCACGAGGTTGTCCCAGGCCAGGGACTTGGCGTCGTGGTCCGGGCATTCGGTGAGCAGCAGGTTGGCCACCAGCCACGGGGTGTACTCCAGCCGTTGGTGGTCGTGTCGTCCCGCGGCGTCGAGCTCCGGGATCAGAAGATCGGCCCGCAGCTTTGGGGCGGCGAAGACGCAGGCCCTGGCGCGGTGCACGTGGGTCACCGCGGTGCGCGGGTCGACCTCGGTCACGTGCACCTCGTCGCCGTGGTTCTGCACGTTGACCACCCAGGCGTCGGTGCGCACGGCGCCCCGGGGGAGGAGCCCGGCCAGACGGCGCGCCAGGAACATGTTGCCCTCGGGCCAGGACAGGGCCCGGGCGTGGGTGGGCACCGTACCGGGCAGGTGTCGCTCGCCGCCGGTGGCGGCCCAGAAGGCCAGGGCCGCGTAGGCCGATATCTCCGTGGCCAGGCAGCCGTACTCGTCGGTGAGCCGGTTGTCCACGTAGCCACGCAGCAGCCCGGAGGTGAACCCCTCGGCGTCCAGGTACGTGGCCATGGTCAGGTCGTCCAGGCGCCGGACCTCCTCGGCCCGGGTGGCATAGGCCACCGGGAGCTGGAAGGCCGGTCGGCCCCGGGCGTCCCGCCAACGGGACCAGCGGTACATGTGCCGGCGAAAGGACCGGAACTCGGCGAGGTCCTCCGCTGAGGCCAGGGCCCAGGGGTAGAACCCTCGGCTGTGGGATCGGGCGTGGTACAGGTTCACCTCGGGCTTGTGCACCCGGTAGCGGGGATCGATGATCGGGCGGTGGTCCCGGGTGAAGTCTGTGATGATGCCCACGTCCGACAGGAGGCTCATGATGACTGGGGAGTCGGGGTCCGGGAGGCCGACGTAGTGCGCGCCCCAGGGGCAGGGCTGTCCCTGGAGGTGGCCGCCCCGGGACACCCCGCCGATGTCGTCGGTCCGCTCCAGCACGACCAGGTCGTCCACGCCAGCGCGGTGCAGGGCCCAGGCCGCGGCCAGCCCGGAGAGGCCGGCGCCCACGATCACCACGTCCCGCAAGGGCGTGTCGGCCTGGACAGGGCCCGGCAGAGGCAGCCGCGGCCGGCCGGCTGCCAGGCGGTGGCAGGCCGCGGGGTCCTCGCCGCGGATGCGACCGGGGAAGTCCACCCGACGCTGCATCATGCCGTTGCGGTCCGCGCAGCCGGTGGCGGCGTCCGCCAGGGTGCCGGCCGCCAGCAGATGAAAAAAGTCGCGGCGATTCAGGGGCACGTGCGTCCTCGGGCAGGCTAGGGCGCAAGAGTCCGCCTTTCGCGGAGGTCCGTCAAGGGCGGTTGCTTCCTGGGGGGCCGTGGCGTATTCTTTGCCCCTGCCTGGCGGGGACCGGGCGCATGCGGAGGTATCGAATGAACAGGCTGACCCTGACGGGAGTCATCGTGATGTCTTGTGGCGTGCTCGGCGTGATGTTGGCGCCGCTCGCGGACGCCCAGAATCCAGGCGTGGGGGCGGCGTCGAACGTCTGCGCCGGGGCCCCCAGGGACATGGTCTGCGTGACGGCGGGGACCTTTACCATGGGCTCCAACATCGGCGACGCCGACGAGATGCCCACCCACTCGGTGACCCTGAGCGAGTTCCTCATCGACAAGCACGAGGTGAGCTTCGGCCAGTACATGCAGTGTGTCCAGGCTGGCAAGTGCGGCCTTCCGCGGTACTACCCCCCCCTCAAGCAGCGACGGGTGGTCAGCACCAAGGTCATCAGCAAGCTGCCCAAGAAGGGCCCCGGCGCCCGCCCGGCCTCGCCGAGCGGTGTTGTGAAGATCAAGATCGCCTCCGTCCTGGTGGACAACCGGCTCCCCGCGGCCGGCATGACCTGGATCGACGCAAAGAACTACTGCGAGTTCAAGGGCCGCCACCTGCCCACCGAGGCGCAGTGGGAGTACGCCGCCCGGGGCGCCAAGGGCAACTACTATGCCTGGGGAGGCGCGCCCGCCATCTGCGAGCGGGTCAACAGCGCCAAGTGTGGCAAGCACCCCAAGCCAGTGCGGTCCCTGTCCAAGGGCGCCAGCCCCTTCGGCGCCCTGCACATGACGGGCAACGCCTGGGAGTGGGTCCACGACTGGTACGACCCCAAGATCTACGCCGCCTCCGTGGGCGCGACCGATCCGGTGGGGCCCACCAACTTCGCCGATCCGGTCACCGGCCAGATGAAGTATCGGCACCGCGTGCTGCGGGGCGGTTCCTGGAGCGGCATCCCGGCGGAGCTGCGGACAGCCTATCGCTATCGACTCCTGCCGACCATGTACGCCAATGACATCGGCCTGCGCTGCGCCAAGTCCGCGGTGGCTCCCACCACCCGGCGTCGAGCCACGCCTCTGCGGCTCGCCCGGGCGGTCCGGGCCCTGGTCCCGCGGTAACCCGACCGCTGCTGCGTTGCGCCCCGTCCGGTCTTGCGCTAACAAAACGTCTGCCATCTCTAACCCCACGGAGCGCTCGACCCGTCGATGCCGTCCCATATCCTGATTCGGCTGCTCCTGTGGGCCGTTGCCCTCAACGCCGGCCTGGTGCTGCTGATCATGTGGCGCCGAGGTCTCGCGGGGCGGTACGGGTACGCGGCGCTGTTGGCCGCGGAGGTGGCGGTCAGTGGGTACCTGCTGTACACGCGCCGCTCGGGACATCCCCTGGCGGTGGTGGTCATCGGCACCTTCGTGTTTCTGGTCGCCGTGCCCATGGCGCTGCGGGCGGTCACGGCCTGGGCGGTACAGCGGGGGCGTTGGGGCCTGGCCAGACGGCTCACCGGGCTTCGGGAGGTGCTCCAGCCCGGCGCGGGAGTCGGGCGGGAAAAGGAGCTGCTGCAGGTCATCCAGCAGGTGCAGAGCGGCGACACGGATGAGATCCTGGCGCGGCTCCAGCAGCGGGCGGCCGAGGAGCCCGATCCCGAGCTCAGGGGGCTGCTGCACGAGCAGTGCCTGACCCTGATGGTCATCGAGAAGCGGTGGGACGAGTCGCTGGACTACGCCGCCGAGCACCTCACGCCGCACCTCATCGCCCAGCGGCCGCGCCTGGGCGCCGCCCTGATCCGGGTCTACGGGGAGGTGGGCGATCTGGAGGGGCTGGTGCGGACCATGTACCTGGTGGAGGGGGGAGCCGCCGCCGGGCAGCCTCAGAACGCCGACGTGGTGGAGCACTGTCGGATCATGGTCTTGGCCTTCACGGGGCAGTCTGCGGATCTGGAGCAGCTGCTCGGCGGGGGCAGCCACGCCTCGGCCGACGCGAAGGTCCGCCACTTCTGGCGGGGCGTGGCCCACCAACAGGCCGGTGAGCCCGAGCCCGCCGCCGCCCAGTATCGCCTCGCCCTGGGGAAGCTGGGCCCCGAGGACGGCAGGGCGCGAGACACCATCGAGGCCCGCTTGGCCGAGCTGGACCAGGGCTGCGAGCCGGTGCACCTGCCAGACCCTGACCAGACCCAACGGCTCGTTGCCGCCATCCGTGACCGGGCGGCCCGCACCGTGGCCCGGCCGCGGCTGCGCCCGACCTCCTGGCGGCGTACGCCGGTTACCATCGGCCTGGCGTTGGTGAACGTGGTGATCTTCGCCGCCATGGAGGTGGTGGGTCGGGGCGCGACCGACAGCGGAACGCTCATCCGCGCCGGGGCGAGCCTGACCCACGCCGTCCACGCCGGGGAGTACTGGCGCCTGGGCAGCGCCATGTTCCTCCACGCCAACTGGCTGCACCTGGCGGTGAACGTGTTCATGCTGTGGTTTTTGGGCCGGTTCTTCGAGCAGCTGGTGGGCGGGGTGCGCTTCTTCGTGGTCTACTTCGTGGCCGGGGTGGCGGGCAACCTGGCCTCCCACCTGTGGCGGACCGGGCCAGTGTCCGTGGGCGCCTCGAGCTCCATCTTCGGCATCCTGGGGGGGGCGCTGGTGGTGCTGGTCCTGTCGCGGGGGAAGGTGCCCGAGACCTGGCGGCGCTCCATGATCTTCGTGCTGGCGCTGGTCATCGGCCTGAACTTCTTGCCCGGGTTGGACATCAAGGTCATCGACAACTTCGCCCACCTCGGCGGGTTGGTGGGCGGCGCGGTGATCGGCGTGGGGCTCCTGGCCAACCGGGGCGGGGTCGGGCGGGTGATCACGACGGCGGCGGGGCTTTTGTGCACGGTGGCGCTGGGCTACTGCGCCTGGGGGCTGGTCACGTCGGATCTGGATCGCCTGGCCTGGGCCCGCAGCCGAGCCGGCGGCATGTCGGCGCGCCACCCGGTGACATGGTTCGTCGCGCCCACGACCAAGCCGGCTCAGCTCGAGCTCGTCGACCTGTTGCGCCGGGACCAGGTCGTCGTGGTGCGGACGGGGCGCTGCGAATTCACCTCCCTGGACCGGCTGGTGGACGCGCGTTGGCGGGACCTCGGCGAGGCGGCGAGCGGAAGCGCGCAGGGGCGCAAGGTGGTCAGGCGGCGGATGGATCGCGGCGCCTTCCCCCCGGGTTGGGTCGGGTTCCGGCGGGACGTGCGCCAGGCGAGCGGCGAGCGGTACGTGGAGGTGCGCGCCTTCGGCCTCCTGGGCCCGTCCCACCGCCCCGAGGAGTGGCAAGCCCTCTTGTTCACCCAGGGGAAGGTGGATCGATCCCTGGCGGTGTTTCGCAGGATCCTGCGGTCGGTGCGACCCGAGTGATCCACGGGGTCAGGGACCCAGCCGCACCTCGCCGGGCACGTACAGATCCCTGGGCCCCCACAAGGTGGTGCCGAAGAGGCTCCGGGTCGTGACCCGGTAGTAGCCCGGCTCGCCGGTGCGCAGGGTGTGCGTCTGGCGGGGCCCGATCCAGCCGAGCAGGACCCCGTCGGCGTAGACGAAGGCCGCGCGCGTGGTGGTGTTTTGGACCACCAGGGTCGGCTGGCGCGGATCCCCCTTGCGCCGCTTGTAGGGCTTGTCCACCGGCCGCCTCTGGACCTGACGGCCCTTGGCATAGGTCAGGGGTCCGAACATTCGGCGGTAGCCCGGCCCCGGGGGGAGTCGGAGCAGCCGGGACGCCACGTGCCGCCGCTTGCGTGACCCGAGGTCCAGGGTCAAGCGCATCCAGGGGGCGCCGGGGGGCTCGGTCCGCGCCGGGCGCAGGTCCACCCGCAGGGGCCACCGCTGCTTGCCGCGCAGCGTGGCGAGGGACCTGGCCGAGGTGGTGTCCACCATGGGCATCAGGGCAAAGTCCCACAGCAGCGACTGGCCCTGGCCCGGTCCCCCGAAGGCAGCCGCGTCCACGGCCAGGCTGCGCAGGTTGTAGCGCGTCGGCTCCACCCGCTTGTCCGGGAGGGCCTGCGGCACCACCAGGCCCCGGAGGGTGTGTACCGTGTGGAGGAACCCGGGCCCCACCGGCGGGGACCGGGGGCCCTTCGTCGTCTGGCCGAGGACCTCCAGGCGCGCCAGGGTCGGGCTGGGCTTGAGGGAGCCCTCCACCCAGGCCGCCACCTGGGCCGGGTTGGTCGCCCGGTAGACCTTGCGCTTGTGGCTCACCAGCGCCGCCACGTTCGCGTCCGGCTTCAGGATCAGATGCAGCTCGTCCTCTTCACCCCCGGGCGTCGCCCGGGAGGGGAGGACCCACACCAGCCGCTTGGGGTGGAGCAGGAGTCGGCTGGGCATGGAGGAGCGCCGGACCCAGACGCGGCGGAGGCGCTCCTGATCGGGCCCCTCCTCGCCCGAGATCTCGCGGCCCGTGAACACCAGGGAGTGGTGGCAGGGGATCTCCCACACGGCCACGGGCTCGGCAGAGGCGAACCGCTTGTCCGGCACCAGGCGCTGGCCCTTGGCAGGCTGCCGATCCCGGGCCCCTCCGGGTCGGCGGCAGCCGCCCGCCAAGAGCGTCACCAGGGTGACGCCGAAGACGATTCCGGGCATTGATTGGGGCTTTCGCAGGGAGAATCGCATGGTCGATGCGTCGGAACTCTATCATAGGAGCCGGTCAGGAATAAGCGTGTCAGCGGGATCATGCGGATTGAGTTTAGGCGGGCTTTGTGAAAAACTCCCCCCACTGATGTCGCCAGACCCGAAGGACCCAAGGACCCCGTGGTAGAGTCGCCGCCGAAATATCCGTACGTTACCGAGATCGGCATCTACAAAAAGCAGATCGAAGACCTCGTCGATCCGTCGAAGAACCACCCCATCCACGACGCCGTGGAGAAGATCAGCTACGGCAACGGGCGGTATGACATCATCGTGGTGCTCGACGGGGTCAGTGAGTCCAAGAGCAGCAAGAAGCTCGTGCCCATCGGTCGCCTGCTCAGCTGGGATCTGGCGCGGTTCTGTCTCGACACGTCGCCCGAGGACATCGGTGCCCTGGTGGACTGGTTCCGGGGAACCTCCATGGACGAAAAGTACAAGGGCAAGGGCAACACCACGGTGGCCCTGCTGCGGTTCGACCGCGCCACGGGCGAGGTGGACGGTTTCGCCGCGGGCGACAGCGTGGCCCTGGTGGCGGTGGACCGGCTCACCGACGACGAGGACGGTGAGGCCGAGCTCGGCTGTCGGGCCGAGGTCGTGGTGCCCATGCACTGCGTGGCCAACTACCCCGGGGTGATCTACAACGGCTGGCGCTACGGCGTGCCATTCGAGCCCGAGACCTTCCGGTTTCAGCTCCCCGAGGACTGGGTCAACGCCTACCTGGTGGCCATGTCCGACGGCTACGGCAAGATCTCCGAGCGGGTGGTCAACGAGATCTACGACTTCAACGAGGTCGACCAGATCCTTGCCCAGCGGTACCCGGACTTTGCCCGCGTCTACCTGCCCGAGTCCCTGGTCGCGCTCGTTCCCGAGGTCCGGCGCACCCCCGACGGCCGCGTGCTCCGCGCCGCCATCGCCCAACAGGAAGAGGTCTGGGAGGCCATTGCCGACTACTACGACAACCAGGCCACCGAGTCCGAGCGACAGGAGCTGGAGGTCATCGACCTGGACTGTCGCCTCCTGCGGGATCTGTTCAAGGCCGGGCCGGACACGCGGATCAACGGCCGGACCCCCGAGGACCTCTTCGAGTCCTCCCACCGGACCCTTGGCTGGATGACCCGGGCGCGGTACATGGAGAACGAGGACGAGACCGGCCTGGAGGAGCACCTCCGCCAGTACGTGATGGCCGAGCTGTTCACGGTGGCCATGATCTCGGACATGTACGACGGCGGCGGCGGTGGTGGCGATCGGCCCCTCCACCTCCGGCTCCACGCCTTTGGCGAGGGCCTGGGCGCCGTGGGAGACGACTTCTCGGTGGCCCTGATGCGGATCCGACGCTCCTGAACGGGGACGGGGACGCCAAGGGTCCGCTTGTTCCTTCGCGGGCCCTTACAGCTTGTCCAGCAGGGCGGCGGCCCGGCGGCGCACCTTGCCCCATTCGGAGAGATCCTGCAGGGTCTTGAGCTGGGCGATGAGGGTCCGGGTGCGGCGGGGTTTTTCGAGGTCGAGCAGCGCCTCGATCTTGTCCAGGGCCTCGCCCACCACGTCGGGATCCGGGTGGTCGAGCAGGTGGCTCAGCACGTCGTAGTCAGCGGGCAGGGAGAACCGCTCCAGGTACGCGTCGATGGCCGCGATCTTGGACTCCCTGTCGGTGGCCTGGTCGATCCGGTCGGTGAGGCTCCGCCGGGAGGGCCCGTCGGGATCCTCGGCGGTGACCCCGGTGTCCAGGTCCCGCTTTTTGACCAGGTCCCCCACCTTCCCCGAGTTGAAGAGCCGGTCCAGGGCGGACCGGTGGCTGCGGGAGGCCGCGGCCTGTCCCTTGGGACCGCGCGGGTGTCCTGACCCGGGCTCGGGGCGGTGGTCGCTTCGATCCTTGTTTCGATCGATCTCCCGCCAGGTCCGTTTGCGCTTCCGGTCGTCACTCATGGGGAAGTAGAGGGTGCCGATGGCCTCTGGCGGCAGGGCTAGCCCTCGGCGGGTTTGTCGTCGGAGTCGCCGGGGTTCTTCAAGGTCATGATGGCATTGAAGACCGAGGCGTTGAGCTCCTTGGCCCGCTCGATCTCCACGTCGAAGCGCCCCGCGGCCAGGACCGCGAACTCCTCGTCCAGTCGGCCCAGCCGGAAGGCGTAGGCGAAGACCGAGCGTCGGTAGAGAAACTCCCGCACGGAGGTGACGATCTCGTCCCGGGTCTCGGCGCCCACCAGGTGGCTCGCCCACTTGGCGAGCAGCTTTTTCTCGGCCTCGACGAACTCCTCGTCCACGTAGGCCGTGATGTAGGCGTAGCCCAGGAAGCACTGCTTGGCCTCCGCGGACGAGAGCTTGTCCAGGTCCTCGGTGGTGACCGGGGCGTTGAAGGTCTCGTCTGTGGGGTCGGTCTCAGGGAAGAACTCGTCGACGAACTTCTCCAGGTAGGCCCTCTCCCGGGGGTCCTCCACGCCGTCGGCCATGGCCACCTGGGCGATGCCCCGCAGGCACACATCGCGCTCGGCGTCGTTGAGCTCGGTCGACCTCAGTAGATTTTCTATCACCATACCCATGGGCGCCTCGCCTCTCCGTGTCAGGTGAAAAAAGCCTACGTTGCCCCGCCGAGAAAGACAAGCCCCCAGTGTGTGCCCCCGCGGGGAAGGGGGCGCCCTGGGCGATGGTCGTTGACAGGGCAGGTTTGCGCGAAGTAGGAATGTAATTCGGTTGGAAAGCCAAATTCGTACGCTGCCCCGCCCCTGGACGGCGGGGCGCTGACTGGAGCCTATCCTTATGCCTGAGCGCACCCCGGGGCCCTTGATTCCGACACTGTTCATCGTCTTTTCGGCCGCGGCCCTGCCTGGCTGTCCCGGAGACGGGGTGGGGATCTGCGGCAACGGCATCATCGAGAAGAACGAGGAGTGTGACTGCGGCGACGATCCGCTGAACCTGCCCGCGGGCTGCTACCGGGTCAACGGTGAGGACAACGCCAGCTGCAGCGACACCTGTCACCTGCGCGAGGTGTACTTCACCAAGGTGATCCTGAGCTGGACCATCAACGGCGAGTCCTTCCTGCAGCCGGGCCAGTCCTTCGACACCTGCAATGACGTGGGCGGGGCCTGGGTGCGGGTCCTGCTCGAGGGTCCCGGCGGCTACAGCGCCGCGGTTCCCGATGTCTTCTGCACAAACCACCAGGTGGAGTTCATGGACGATCTCGCGTCCGAGCCCCTCCTGCCCGGGACCTACCAGGCCTGGCTCGAGATCCAGACGGGTGAGGCGACGCCCCTGGCGCCCCTGGTCCAGGCAGAGGTGAACGTCGTGGAGGGCATCGACAACCTGGTCGCGGTGGACTTCCGGCTGGAGGATTTCTACGACTTCGACGACATGCGTGGGGAGTTCGGTGTCCGGGCCTACTGGGGCGCCGACGACGTGGGGTGCGCCGAGGCCTTTCCCCCGGTGTTGGATCGCGTGATCTCCCTCACCCAGGACGGCAGCCCCCTGGCCGGGTTCCCCCAGGGGGACTCCTGCGAGGACGCCTCGCTCTTCATCGGCGATCTCCTGCCGGGAAACTACCAGCTTCGGTTGGAGGGCTACGATGATGTGAGCGCGCTGCAGTACTGCGAGGAGTTCGACGTGAAGGTGGGCGCGGGGATCCAGCCGGCCTACCACCTGGTGGTGCCGCCCCTGGCCATGTCGGAAAATTGCACCCCCTAGTTGAAAACAGGAGCGCCATGAGTGAGCATCAAGCCTTGCGGATCGGAGTCGTGGGCCTGGGTCAGTGTGGCGGCAACTTTGCCGCCGAGTTCGCGAGCCTGGGCTACCCGGCCCTGGCGGTCAACACCTCGCAGACAGACCTGCGATCGGCGCGGCTCGACGACGGGCAGCGCCTCTACGTGGGCGTAGACGGGATCAACGGCACGGGGGGCGCCATGGCGGTGGGGGCCGAGAGTCTCGCGACCCGGGGCTCCGAGATCGTCTCGGCCGTGGCCCAGTGGCCAGAGGTGGAGGCCGTGGTCGCCGTCGGCGGGCTCGGCGGGGGCACCGGGGCTTGCCTCGCCCAGCTGGTGGATCTGGTTGCCGCGGGCGACCTTCCGGTGATCGCCATGGCTGTGCTGCCCGCCTCCTCGGAGAGCCACAACGCGAAGGTCAACGCCCTGCAGGGTATAAACGCGCTGCTGGATGTGGACTTCGAGGCCCTGGTGGTGGTGGACAACCAGAAGGTCTATGCCGCCTTCTGCAACGCCGGCATCGATCAGTTCCTGCACGAGGGCAACCGCGCCGTGGTGTCGGCCTTTGACGAGGTGAACGGCCTGTCGGGACAAGGGGACCTGAGCTCCATCCGCAGCTTCGATCCGCCCGAGCTTCGGCACACGTTGCTGTCAGGGGGCGCGGTGGTCTTCGGCAGCCGGGTCATCGATGACGCCCTGACCCCGAAGTCCCTGGTGGAGGCCGTGCGATCCGCCGTGACGGATCACGAGTACCTCGGCAGCGGCTACGACCTGGAGGACGCGGTGGTGGCCTCCGCCGTCTTGGTTGGGAGCGCCGACGTGCTGGCCGACACCCCGGCCACGGTCTTCGAGGACTTCACGGCGGAGCTGAAAAACGAGACCGGCGGAGCGGATCTCCACGCGGGCATCTACGGCGGCGACGTCAAGTCCGCCCGGTTGCACGTCATGGTGGGCGGCCTGCCCCTGCCCCGTCGCACCCAGGAGCTGCTCGACGAGGCGGCCCGGGAGGCCGAGCGCTTTTCCACCAAGAAGGCGCCGCGCACAAAGCTCGAGAAGCTGGATCTCTCGGGCCTGGCCGCCTTGGCCGGTGGGCGTCTGGCGCCCCCCTCCACGGGCGGGAAGGGCATGGCCAAGATCTCCCCCAGGTCCCGCACCGCCCCCGCGTCCGAGGAGTCCTCGCCCGCGTCCGAGGAGTCCCCGCCCCTGGTGGACCTGGACTTCGACGACGACGAGCCCCCCCTGGTGGAGGAGGAGCTGATCCACGACGACATGATCACCGACGACATGACCGCCGTCGACGAGGATGAGTTCAGGTAGGGGGGGAGAGCGCTGGGCTCAGGGGGCGGCGTCGGTGCCGGCGTCGACGCCCTCGTCGTCACCGCCGTCCACCTGCCCCGGGGGGCTGGTGAAGCCCACGCAGACCCCGGTCTCCACCTGACAGATCTGGCGATCCGGCTGGGGGCAGTCTGCCCGGGTCTTGCAGCCCTGCTCCACAGAGTCGGCGTCGGTGCAGCCGCCGAGAACCACCAGGGCCACCACGGCCAGGATCATCAGCAAACGTCGCATCAAGTGCGAGCCTACCGGGGCCGGGGAGCAGGTGTCAATCGCGGCGGCTACCTGGCGCAGCGGAACCCCACGTCGGGCTCCCTCTTCCGGCTGCCCAGCCAGCGCTTGGCCGCCGCCCGGGACAGGATGCGCAGGCGCCGCCAGCTCCCTCCCTTGACCAGGCGCCCGTGCCCCCCGGTGGGCCCGGTGGGGTTTCTGACCTTGACCTTGCCCGTGGACCACCACCGGTACCGATACCAGTCTGCCACCCACTCGGCGGCGTTGCCCCCCAGGTCCATGACCCCGTAGTAGCTGCGGTCCCTGGCCATGCGCCCCGCCGGGGCGATCCAGAACCAGCCGTCGGTGGCGCTGCCGTGGAAGAGATCCTGGATGGGGTGCAGGGTGCCGTGGTTGCAGGCCCGCTCGTGCCAGCGATTGCCCCAGGGCCAGAGCCGCCCCACGGGGCCCCGGGCGGCCTTCTCCCACTGGGCCTCGGTGGGCAGCCGCTTGCCCACGAAGCGGCAGTAGGCCGCGGCCTCGTGCCAGGTCACGTTGATCATCGGGGCGCCCGGCTTGCGGAAGGCGCCCAGCCTGCTGGGCAGGGCCACCGCCTTGCAGCGGCCCCGAGCCACGCAGCGCCGGTAGTCGCCCCGGGTCACCTCCAGGCGGTCGATGCGGAAGGTGGAGACCCAGATCCGCCGGCGGGGGAGCTCCTCGGCCAGGCGGGTGCCCAGCTTGTTGCGGATGGACTGGCGTATCTCCAGCCGGGCGAAGCGCACCAGGGCCCGGCGGGCCTGGACCACCGTGGTGCCCATGTAGAAAAAGCCACCGGGCACGGTGATCATGCGTTTCGGATTGGGCTTGGCCCGGGAGATCCGTCCCGTGGGAGCGGCGGGTGCGACCTGGGGATGGGGGAGGATGAGGAGGAGCAGCGCCGCGGCGATCAGCGGTCCCGTGCGGGTCACGGCGAGGCGTCTTGGGTCACCGAGGCGTCCTCGGTCACGCCCCCATCCAGGGGCAGGCACTCCGCCTCGGGGAGGCACCGCCCGAGGGCCGTGTCCGCGCCGACGCCATCGAAGCAGCAGACCAGGTCCTTGTCACAGTCCTGGACGCTGGTGCAGTACTTGCCCTCTTTTTGCTTGCAGGACTGCAGCGCTGCCCCGCACAGGAGGGTGGCCACCAGCGCCAGGAGCACGATGGTTCGCTTCATGGGTTCGACCGTGCCTTTCGGAAGCTCACCCGGAGGCGTCCTGGGTCACCGAGGCGTCCTGGGTCACCTCGACGTCGGCAGGCACCTCCGCGTCGATCTGCGCGGCGGCGTCGGCGGGCACTGATGCGTCGTCCTGCCCGGTGGTGCAGGAGACCTGACAGGTGTTGCTGCCCGTGCAGCACTGCAGGCCGCTCTGGCAGTCGCTGTCCAGCTCGCACCGATCCCCTTCGCCCTGTTTGCAGCCGCCGACCAGGGCGAGCCCGACCAGCAGCGTGAGTACCAGCTTCCATACGTTCATGGGATTCCTCATATTCCTGCCTGGGATATTACCCTGGCCCTGTCCGGGGCTCAAGTTCATGGCCGATTTGGGGGTCTCAACCGTTGCCATCGCCAAAGACGATGTCCACGATTTCGTACTCCCGCATGCCCCCGGGCGCCTTGAATCTAACCTCGGCGTCGAGCTCCCTGCCGATGAGCGCGCGGGCCATGGGAGAGGAGATCGAGATCAGCCCCTTCTTGGCGTTGGACTCGTCCTCACCCACGATGGTGTAGACCACCTGTGTGCCCGTGTCCGGGTCCTCCAGGGTCACTGTGGCGCCGAAGACCACCCGGTCCCCGCTCAGGGTGTTCGGGTCGATGACCTCGGCCAAAGAGAGTCGGGCCTCGACCTCCTTCATGCGGGCGTCCAGATAGCCCTGGCGCTCCTTGGCCGCGTGGTACTCAGCGTTCTCGGACAGGTCGCCGTGGGCGCGGGCCTCCTCGATGTCCTGGACGTTCTGAGGGCGATCCACCTCGCGGATCTGCTTGAGCTCGGCGCGCAGGCGGTCCCGGCCGGCGGGGGTCATGGGGATTCTCTGTACCATGGGTTGTCCTGGTGTCTCGCTCGGGACCTCTCAGATGCGGGCCAGCACGCGGACGACTCGATAGTCCTGGCCGTGGTTGATGCTGTGCATCTCGTATTCTCTGGGAAGTCTTCGCTCGATGGTCTCCTGGTCGCCCAGCACGGACCATTCCTCCCGCGCGAACCGGTCCAGGATCCGGTCGAGCACCCGCTCGTCGGTGTTGTGGTTGACCAGGATGCCGATGAGCTCCTCGATCATCCACTCCTCGTCGTCCCCTCGATAGTCCAGCAGGGAGTCGCCGGCGGCGGTGAGGAAGGGCTCGTCCATCTTGTCGAAGTTGCGGACGATGTAGCCCTCGTCGTTGATCTCGTAGCCCTGGGGCAAGGCCTTGGTGGCGGCCTTCTCCAGCTTCTTGTCCACCCGCCAGTCCCTCATGGCCAGAAACTCCACCGCCCGGATGTACACCTGCTCGGTGATCTCGCGGTTGCGCAAAAGACGGATCATGGGGCCCAGGGAGATCTCCGCGTCGTCCAGGTCCATGAGCCCGTCGAGGGCCAGGGTGATGTAGGGCTCACGCATGGCCTCCGGGAAGCGGTCCACTTTCTTCTTGGCAACCTTGTAGCCCTTGGGCAGGACGCGCTCGAGCCGGCCGCGCATGCCGTGGGTGGAGGCGCCGCTGGTGACGAACCACTCGGCGATGCGGGACTTGATCCGCTCGGAGCAGTGCTTGGACTCGCCGATCTTCACCAGGGTTTCCCGGGTCATTGCGGTGTCGGGCAGCCGCACGAGGCTCTCGACGGCCTGCATGAGCCCAGGCTCGTCCAGCCCCTCGAGGAAGGGCGTGATGTCGTCCAGCCAGGTGTTGTCGATGAACCCGGAGATGATGCGGTTGCGCATCTGGTAGGACTCGTCCTGCTCTTGCAGGATGGTCAGAAGCGGTTTTTTGCAGGTGTCGTGGCCCTGGCGGAGCAGCGCCTCGGCGGTCTGAAAGCGGACCCCCTCGTCTGCGTCTTCCAGGTAGGGCAGGACCGCTTCGCTCACCCGGGGATCAGAGTCCCACTCTCCCAGGAAGGTCAGCAGCTCGATCTTCCGGGAGGGGTCCCGCTCGTAGCCGGGCTCGTTGGCACCGATGACCTCGCTCACCGCCTCCCACACCACATCGTGGTCCGGGGCGATCCTGTTCAGGATCCGCAGGGCGAAGGAGATGGAGTGCTTCGGCGCGCTCGGGGGGCCCTCCTCGGACAGGAGGAACTTGCGAACTTCGGCCAGGGGCACTTCTCCCATCTCGGTCAGCAGATCGTAGACGAGGGTCTTCTCCTGCTCGTCGGTGACCCGGGATCGGGTTCCCACCTCGGCGGTGTACGTGAAGCGTGTGAGCAGCGCGTGGATGGCCTCGGGGGACTTGTCCTTGGCGAGGTCCAGCGTGGCCTGCCACCGATCCTCACCCGCGGCCTTGGGGTTGAGCACCACGCGGCCGAGCTTGTTGACGCCGCGGGCCTTGCGCCCCTCACGGCTGAAAAATGACTTGATGCCCAAGGCCTACCTCCACAGGTATCCGGCGCGTCTCCCTGCGGAACCCACGCAGGAGGGTTATTACTGCGACCTGCGCAATGAAGCAAGGAAACAGTGACCCATGGCCGCCCGACGCGCAGCAAACCCATGGAAATCAGTCCCGCAGCCAGCGAGTCATCCTGGTCGGCCCCCAATGAAGGCGGTGGTCCAGTAGCCCATGATCTCGTCCGAGAATGCCTCGGCCTGGCTGCGGCGGGATCCCTCGAGCGAGAAGATGTAGGCCTCATGCAGGCAGATCTCGCGGATGTAGTCGCGCCGCTTGCGGGAGCTCTTGAGCGCCGCGAGGTAGTCTGGATGCCTGATGTTGATCTTGAACTCCTTGCGGCCGCGCCAGACGCGAATCGATGGAGCGAACTCGCCGAATCCACCGTAGGGCACGGTCGGGAGGCGTCCCGTTCCACCCTTGCGGGGTGGCGTGTCCGGACGCTCTCGTGGGTCGTCGGGGCGGTCTGAATCAGGCGGTGGTACCGCGGCGCTTTGGGAATCGGTGGTTGTCTCGGACCCATCCCGACCCTCCGGCGCCGTCGACTCGGACCAACCCACATCGTTCCCGCTGCCGGCCGCCGTGGTCACCGAGGCGAGCTCCGTGTCCCCGAAGACCTTCCGCAGGTGATTCATGAAGTCATTGATTACGGCTTGGTCGCGCGCCTCGGCAGCGGCGCGGCTGTGCTGGTCGATGATCTGCTCCAGCTCGTCATGCAGCTCGAGGATCGCGTCTTGCCACCGCTCGAACTCTCGCGTTTCCTGGAAGCCGGTGCGGCTTGCATTGAGTGGGGCCATGTCGCCGGTGATGGTGCCGTGGAGCCAGCCGAGGGTGAATGCGCTGCCGGCGAAGAGGGGCACGCTGGCGATGTCGAAGTTGGCCTGACCCCGGTGAGCGATGCTGACACAGGCTGCGTCGGAGGGCTCCCGAAGCACCATCAGGTCAGCCCGGATGACCTCCTGGCGACGGCCGACCTTGACCTGGATCTCGCGTTGAAACGGCTCCCCCTCGAGGACCTCGTCGTCGTGGTGCAAGGGCTGGCCGCCGAGCGTGAACGCCACACCGCGCCGCATGAACTGGGCCCAGCGCCGCCGGACGCCCCGGGCCACCCGCTGGCGAGAGAACCGCGATTTGAAGTATCGGGCTGGCACCTTGCCGATGACCACCTGGGTGCCGGAGTAACGCAGAATCGACGGCGCGCCGGTATGGGAATCGACCTCGCCTTCGTGAAGCCTGTCCCGGTGCAGCTTGAACCAGACGTGCCGGCCGCGGTGCTGAGAGCGGGTGACCATCCACTCGCCGGCGTTGACGAACGACAGCATTCCGATGCCCTTCTCGCCGAGCTTGCCCTCCTTCTGGGAGCTGCAAATGCGTCGCAGGATGGTGCGGGCTTCGCTCAGGCTGGTGATGGGCTTGGCGTCGCCGCTGATCCGGATCTGACGACGGCGGGCGTCGAGCTCGATGTCGATGCGGCTCGCGTCTTCGTCGAGCAGATTCTGGATCGGCTCGTGGACAGGGTCCAGCGGGCGCGACTGCACCTCGCCCAGATACCGGATGGCCCGGTTTTCGTCGGCGATCTTGAGCCGGACGATCTCCACGACGATGCTCCCTTCGTGAGCATTACCGATGGAGCGGAGTGTACTGCATATCTGCGGCGGACAGAAGGCACCCCTGCCCGCGGGTATCCCCGACGGGTGCAGGCCGGCGCCGAATCATGCGAACGGTGGTCTGGTTGCGTTGGTCGGAGGCGCCGGGTACACTGAGCCTAGGGGCTTTCCCCGTTGTGAGCCATGACCGCGGAACGCGTATCAAACCAATGATATTCAGCTGGTTGGAAGAGGCTGTACGGTTTCGAGGGGCAGCGCATGCCGTGGTGCAGCGAGACACCTACCTGAGCTTCCGGGGCCTCGTCCACCGGGCGGGCCGCCGCATGAAGGAGCTCAGGGCCCTGGGCATCGGCGAGGGAGACGCGGTGGGCGTGATGCTGGGCAACGTGGCTGACTACGTCGTGCTGACCGTGGCGGTGGATCAACTGGGTGCCACCCTGGTGCCCATCGCGCCTCTGTGTAGCGGCGCCGAGCTGGACGCGATCCAGCGGCTGGTTCCTCTCCGTGCGATCATCGCCCGCCCCGGCGCCAAGGTGCTCGAGCGCGGCGACAAGGAGCGGGCCCCCCACAGCCCTGCGCCCACGGCCCGCAGCCGGCTCCAGGGATCGCTGCTGTCCTGCGCCCTGTTTCCCCGGCCCGAGCCCCTGCCCGAGTCCATCGCGGTGGTGTTCGTCACGGCGGCGTCCGCCGGCCGTTACGAGCGGGTGTGTCGCAGGGGCGAGGACCTGGCCGCCGAGGCGGAGAACCTGGCCCTCTCCCTCGGGGTGTCGGACTCCGAGCGCATCGGCGCGGCCCTGCCCTTCCACCACCCCTTCGGCTTCGCGCTCGGCGTGACCATGACCCTCGGCTACGGCGCGCAGCTTCACCTCGACGATGATCTCTCCGCCCGGCGCACCCTGGCGCGGGTGCGCGACTCGAACCTCACCCTCGTTCCGGTCAGCCGCACCCTGGTGCGTGAGCTGTGCGAGCTGCCGGCGGTGCGGCCCCTGGAGGGGGCCGACGTTCGCTTCCTCTGTGCCGAGGGCGCGGTGGGCCGGGATCTGGCCCGGGGGTTTCATCGCCTGTTCAAGGTCCGGGTGCACGGCGGGTTCCATCGCCCCTCCGCCGGCCTGGTGGCGGTGGACCCCGACGGCAAGAGCCCCCACACCGTGGGGCTGCCCGTCGATGGCCTCGACCTGCGGGTGGCCGACGACCTCGGCGAGCCCGTGGCCCAGGGGCGCCGAGGGCGGCTCCTGGTCCGCGGCCCGGGCGTAGGGACCACGGATGACGGCTCCGTCGACGGCCCCTGCACTGGCCCCGGCGGCTCTGGCAGCGGCCCTGGCGACGGCTGGCTGGACTTCGGGGAGCGAGGTCTGGTCGACAGCAAGGGGCGGCTCAAGGTGCTGCCCCGGACCGACGACCTGCGTTGCGTGGAGGGCCTGGTGGTCTCCCTGGAGGAGATCCGCGAGTCCCTGAGAACCCACCCCTCAGTAAAAGACGCGGCCGTGGTGATGGGCGGCGCCGACGGGCCCGGCCCGGGGGACGACGTGGTGTTGCAGGCCCGGGTGGTCATCCGCCGCAAGGTCAGCCCCGAACGGCTGTCGGGCTACCTCGCCGCCCGCCTGAGCCTCCACAAGGTCCCCGCCCGAATCGAGATCGTCGACGCGCTGTGACCAGCGCCCGGGCGGGGGGACGCAGATTCAGCGCGTGATCCGGTCGACCCCGCCCAGGTAGGGGCGGAGCGGTTCGGGGAGGATCACCGAGCCGTCGGCCTGCTGACCGTTTTCGAGCACGGCGATGAGGGTGCGGCCCACTGCGAGGGCCGAGCCGTTCAACGTGTGGACGAAGCGGTTCTTCTTGGGGGCGGCGCGGTAGCGGATGGCGGCCCGGCGGGCCTGGAAGTCGCCGCAGGCCGAGCAGGAGGAGATCTCCCGGAAGGTCTGCTGGCCCGGGAGCCACACCTCCAGATCGTAGGTCGTGGTGGCGGCGAAGCCCATGTCGCCGGCGCAGAGGCGCACGGTGCGGTAGTGCAGGCCCAGCAGCTCCAGGATGTGCTCGGCGTCGGCGCGAAGCCCCTCGAGCTCCTCGGCTGAGGAGTCCGGGGTCGTGACCTTGACCAGCTCCACCTTGTGGAACTGGTGCTGGCGGATCAGCCCCCGCACGTCCTTGCCGTGGGACCCGGCCTCGGCGCGGAAGCAGGGCGTGTGGGCCACGTATTTGAGGGGTAGCTGGTCGGGGTCCAGGATCTCCTCCCGGTGCAGGTTCACCAGCGGCACCTCGGCGGTGGGGATGAGAAACAGCTCGCTGTCTCCGGTGGTCTTGAAGGCCTCGTGCTCGAACTTGGGCAGCTGGCCCGACCCCTCCATGGTGTGGCGTCGCACCAGGAAGGGCGGCAGCACCTCGTGGTAGCCGCGCGAGGCGGCGGAGTCGAGCATGAGCTGTGCCAGGGCGCGGTCGAGGCGAGCCCCGGCGCCCCTCATCACGGCAAAGCGGGAGCCGGACATGCGGGCCGCGGTTTCGAAGTCCAGGATGCCGAGGCCCTCGCCCACCTCCCAGTGGGGCCGGGGCTCGAAGTCGAAGGCCGGGGGCTCGCCCCACCGGGCCACCTCCACGTTGTCGGACTCGTCGGCGCCGTCGGGCGTGGCCTCGTCCGGGAAGTTGGGCAGGCCCATGAGGATCTGCTCGCGGGTCTGCTCCATGTCCCGGATGCGCTTCTCGGCCGCCTTGATGCCGTCGGACAGGGCGCCCAGCTTCTGGCGGAGCGCCTTGGACTCGGGCCCCTTGGGGTCCAGGTCCCGAAAGCCCCGCCCGCCCTGCTTGAGCTGGTGCTTCTGGTCGTCGGTCTCGGCCTTGAGCGCCTTCCACTCCCTCTCCAGGTCGAAGAAGGGCTCGAGCTCGGCAGCGGCGGCCTCACCCCGGCGGGCGAGGGCGGCGCGGCAACGGTCGGGATCTGCGGCGAGTAGCTTGCGGTCCAGCATGGGGGCTCCCTGTGGGTTCGGGGGATCCGGCGGCGGTGACAAGGCCACACGATCCCGGTATCCCGGCGTTGGCTTTGTAACGTCGGCTTGGGCCAGGGGTCAATGGGGACTGGAACGAATTGCTCCCGGACCCCTGTGGAAGCGACGCTGTCACCTGAGGAGCCCTGGATGGGCCGGGTCGGCGATGTCGGTGGGCGTGGGCCAGGCCCCGATCGCCCGATGGGATCCTCTGGTCCGATGCGGTATCCTGCTGCTATACAACGAGAAGCAACGAAGTGAGCATATCGGGAATATTCGACCGCCTGGCAACAAAGCGAGCCGGGATGGATCGGCGTTCTGGGTGTCGAGTTTGTTTTGATCAGCCTCCTTAGCACTGCCAGCAGTATCCGCGTCCGTACACGTTCACCAGGTGGACAGGATCCGTCGGGTCTGATTCGAGCTTGAGGCGGATGTTCCGCACGTGGGTCTTGCAGAAGTCCCGCGCTTCCCACAGCTCGAGCTGCTCACGCCGGACCGCAAGCGCGATCTCACGCGGGTCCAGCACCTGCGGGCGGTGTCGATACAGGCAAGCCACGAGCTCGTACTCGGTGTGGGTCAGGGGAACCTCGACGTTGCCCCGCCGCACGAGGCGGCTGTTCAGGTCCACCTCGACGTCCAGACAGCCGGTCTGGGCCACCTTGGCGTCTGGCCCCTTCGCCCGCGGGTCGGGTGATGACGCCAGACTCTCGGCCAGCCCTCGCAGTGCGACCAGCTGCCGTCGCTGGTGCTGGGACGCGCGCTGGCGCTCCAACGCCTCATCCACGGCATCCAGCATCCGCTCGGGCGAAAGCGGTTTGGTGAGGTAGTCCACTACACCGGCCCGAAACGCCCCGCGGGCGGTGTCCACGCTCGGATATCCGGTGATCGTGATCATCGCCACGTCGGGGAATCGGTCCCGGATGACGCTGGCGAGGTCGATGCCCGACAGCCCCGGGAGCATCACGTCCGCAATGACCAGGTCCGCCGGGCGCTGGTCGAGGTCAGAGAGGGCATCCTCGGCGGCTCGGTGGGCACGGACCGAGTGGCCCCTGCGTACCAGCGTGGAAGACAAAAATTCGAGGACATCCGGGTCGTCATCCACGACCACGATGTCGGCGCCACGAGCCAAGTGCAAACACAGCCTCCGAAGGCTGCAATCATTGATCAATCCCCAGGAAAGCACAACCGGATCATCCATGGGCCGGCTTCACTTTCTTTCCTATTCGCTCACCTGGTCTCCACCATTGGCGGCGGCGAATTGTGGTAGCCAGGTCTACGCGATATCCACCCATTCGCAAGGAGACGGACATGAGAAATCGAACATTGGCACTGGCGCTGGGGGTTGCATTACTCCTGGGCATGGCAGGGGAGGCTACCGCTAGATCCTCAAAGCACGCAGCCGTGAAAAACGGCATCGGCAACATCGTCGTGGGGGAGAGCCTCCCCTACGGCAACGACGCGGGCTGGCGGAGCTTCGTCAAGAGCGGAGGAACCTTGAAAGCCCGCGCGGCCTTCCGCATGTGGAAGGAGTTTTATGTACGCGCTTTCTTCAAGACCACACTCAAGAAGATCGGCTGGGAAGGCCACCGGAAGAACGCCATCGCGTACTTCATGGTGTTCCAGCTGCCCAACGGAAAGGTCTACCAGCCCAAGGGGCGCGCGCCAGCCATCCTCTACTTCTACGGGGAGCGCGGCACGTCCAGCCCGAAGTACATGATGCGCGACAGCCACGGCATGAGCTGGCGGCAGCGGGCCCGCAGGGATTGGCCCCCTGGCTACTATCAGAGGCACGGCCGCGAAATCGATGTGAAGAAACACAAGACGTTTCTGCTCACCTACGGAGGCGATCTGAAACGCGGCCAGTTCCGTCCCTGGAACTTCGGGCGGGACCTGAAGCAGGCGCTGAAGGCGGGCGGGGGCAAGGTCAAGCTGACCATCTATTGCAAGGTTTTCAAATTCAAAGGCTCGTACACCGTCAGCGCGAAACGTGAGTTCACCGGCCGGGACCGGAAACGTCCATGGATCAAGCACCACTCGTGGCGCATGAAGAAGGCGTTCAAGTATGACTCGGGGAAGCTCATCGCGAAGGGAACCTGGACCATCGTGCAGTAGCCCTGGTCTGGCCTGAAGCCTCACCGGACTGCCGCTCGCTCGCTTGACCCCTGGTCTCCCAGGGACCACCCGCTCCCCCGCAAATACAGCCCGTATTGCCCAGTTCTACGCCCCGGAAGCTCGTTCCGGGTTTCGCAGACTCCGAACGTCGATGGCTGCGTTGCTCCTCGGTTGAATACTCCTGGCATGCGCCTTCGTCGCGCCTTGCCCTCGCCGCCCGGCGACCGCTGAGAACCCGGAACGTACTTTTGGGGCGTGGAACGGGTTCGCCCAGGACCCTGGGATGAGCGGCCTTCGCGATCGTACACCATCCGGTGAGAAGTCCAGGCCAGGGACCCCACTGCGGCGCCCCGCCGAATTCTTCAACAAACTCCACAGATCCCGGTATCCTGGCGTTGGCTGTTTTAACTTCGGTCTGGGTCGGGGGTCAGTGGTGGTTGGAACGATTTGCTCCCGGACCCCCATGGAAGCGACGCTGTCACCGGTGAAGAAGTTGGAGCTCACGGTCGCCCGACGATCCCTCAGCGACCCGGACGCGCCTGTGGTGGACCAGGTCCTGGGCGGTGACCAGGCGGCCTTCGGGGGCCTGGTCAGGCGGCACCAGCGGGGCCTTTTCTTTCTGTGCTTGCGATATGTTCGGAACGAAGAGGACGCCGCGGACCTGACCCAGCGGGCCCTCCTGCGGTCCTACGAGAAGCTCGGCTCCTTTGACGGTCGGTCGGCCTTCCGGACGTGGCTCTATCGCATCGCGGTGAACCTGTGCCTCAATGCCATACGGGATCGGGACCGGCGCGCCACGGTGGGGCTGGAGCCCCAGACCGGCGCGGTCCCGGCCAGCCAGGACGACGACCTGGATCGCTGTAGACGGCGGGACCAGCTCCGCGAGGGAGTGGAGCACCTGCCGCCGAAGCAGCGCATGACGGTGATCCTGCGGATCTACCACGAGCTGTCTTTTTCCGAAGTGGCCGAGGTCATGGGGGGCACGGTGGGGTCGGCCAAGGTCAACTATCATCACGCCATGAAGCGGCTCCGTAGGCTGCACGAGCAAGAGGCTGATCGATGACCAGTCAAGACGACAGAGCACAGAACGAGGCGTTGGAGGCCGAGCTCCGCTGCGACCGGCTCGCCGACCCGGGGGACGCCTTCTTCGCGGATCTGGAGCAGCGGGTCATGCGGAGGGTGGCCGAGCGGCCGGCCCCGCGGCGCCCCTGGTGGCGCCCCGGGCCACTGTGGCGGTGGGTCTGGCGGCCCGCGCCCGTGGCTGCCCTGGCAGGAGCGGCGGCCGTGGCCCTGGTGGTTTTGTGGGTGGGCGGACCCGGTGGCCCTGAGGAGGTCGGGTGGGTGTCGCCGCCCCGGACGCCGGTGGCGGGCAAGAGCCCGGCACGGCCCGCGCCAAAGGGGCCCGCGTCCTACGGTGAGGCGTGGTTCGCCCACCTGCCGCCAACCGACGACCTGTGGGCCTTGGAAGACAGGGACCTGCCGGCCCTCCTCGCCCTCCTGTCGGCAGAGGATTTCGAGGAGGACGACGCAGCCCTGTCCCTGGACGAGCCCGTGGGCGAACAGTCCCTGTATCGGCTGAGCGAGGATCAGCTGCGTGTCCTGGAGCGAGAGGTGGAAAAACATCAGACAAGACCCATGCGCCGCCCGGCGCGGCCGGCGCGGCCGGCGCGGCCCCGGCCCTCCACGGGGCAGGCCGGATGAGGAGAAGACCCATGCGAAAAATCACCACCATCGGGGTGCTGGCCCTGGCGCTGCTGGTGTCTGCCCCGGCGTCGGCCCAGCCCATCGATCCCTTTGCCCGGCCGACGGTCCCCGGGGCGGGGCCCGGGGGGGCCAAGCTGCGCCAGAAGATAGCCCGGAGGATCCAGCTGATCCGGATGAACGCCATCATTACGGCCATCGGCCTGGACCCCAAGCAGGCCCCGACGTTCTTTGCCGTGGCGAACCAGTTCGAGAAGAAGCTGAAGAAGATCCACCAGTCCAACCACCAGATCATGAGTCAGCTCGGCCAGATGGTGCGCAGCGGACAGTACCGGGCGAAGAAGATCAACAGCCTCGCCGCCCAGCTGATGAAGAACCAGATCCGGATCAAGCAGCTCGAGCTGAAGCGGTTTCAGGCCGTGCGCAAGATCGTCACCGCGCAGCAGCTGGCCAAGCTGCTCATCGCCATGCCCCGCATCGAGAGACGGATCCGCCGCCTCATCCGCCGCGCCCAGCACCGCCGCGGCCGTGGCCGTGGCTGGAGCCCGCCCCTGGTAGGACCCTAAGGGGCCGCGAATGAACAACTCAGTCGTCCTGACCGCCGATCCATCCCCCTGGGCGGCGTCGCTCGTCGGTTCCATAGGCCCCACTCTGCGCCCTCCTCGCTCCTTGCCCAGCGGGCGCCTCGGCGTCCAGCATCGATTGAGTTGTTCATTCGCGGCCCCTAACCGCCTGAAGATCTGATCTTTACACGCATCAAATCGTTGTGTATATATCACCCCCTGTCGCCTGGTGAGGTGGCTCGGCATGCGGTTTGGAGGAGTGGCCGAGTGGTCGAAGGCGGCGGTCTTGAAAACCGCAGAGCGCAAGCTCCGGGGGTTCGAATCCCTCCTCCTCCGCTTGACAACTGAATATGCGAGTGTGGAGAGCTGACCGAGTGGCCGAAGGTGCTCGCCTGCTAAGCGAGTGTAGGGCAACCTACCGAGGGTTCGAATCCCTCGCTCTCCGCTAGAGCGAACAGCTCGTGCGCCAATAGCTCAGCTGGATAGAGCATCGGTCTACGGAACCGAGGGTCGGAGGTTCGAATCCTTCTTGGCGCGCCACGGGCGTCCCGCATGGGGCGCCCGTTTTTTTCGGGGGTGGTGACATGAACAAGCGGCTGTCCCGGGTGGTGCTTCTGGTGCTGGTCACCTCGGTGGCGCTCAACGTCTATCTGCTGGTCACCCGCGGCGGGTCGGCTCGGCGGGGTGCCGCGCGCAGGAGCCGGGCCTCTGTCGCCCGGCGCCAGGCCGACTGCTGTCGGGGCCTGGCCCGGTGCCAGCGCCAGCGTTGGGCCAGGGCGCTCGGGGCCCTCCAGGGACGGAAGGCAACGCATCCCACGCCCAGGCCCGTGACGACGTCCAAGGCGGCAGGTCCGCCCTTCGCGTCGACGCCCACCGTGGGCCCGGAGGACCAGCAGGCCGCCCTCTGCGCCGTGGCCCTCGAGACGCTCCGCCGGGACTGGACCGCCAAGGGCGATGAGCTCACCAGGTCCCTGCGCAAGAGCCTTGCCGACCAGGCCGATCAGGAGAAAGGCCTGCAGCACGAGGTGAAGCGCTTCAACGACGCCCTGAGCCTCACCCCCGCCGATCGGGATCGTCTCGAGACCCACTACCGGCCCATCCGCAACAAGCGCATCGCCGAGGCTCTCGCCGCCCTCGAAGAGCAGCCCCCCGACTGGCACGCCGTCCACCAGGCCGCCGGCGCCCTGTGGACAGACCAGGATCGCCTCATCAAGGAGCTCTTCGGCAGCGACACCGTACCCCGCCTCCGCCAGGCCGAGCTGAGAAACCGAACCGTGGTCCTGGCCCTGATCGCTGCCCAGGCCGGCCTCGACTGGAAACACGCCATCACCTGGTAGAGAACATCGGGCATGACGCAGGTGGCACAGCCTTCACAGGAGCGCCCCCGAAAAGGCAGTGATTGAGCTGGAAGCCATCCAACCCCGTCAACGAAGCGGAGGCGGGGGCGTAGTCGAGGGGAGCGGCGAGCGCAGTTGGTCAGAAGCGAGCGCAGCGAGCGGATGACTGTTCGAAGCACGCCGCCCCCTCGCGGAGCCGCCACCGGAGCGCCCCCGAAAAGGCAGTGATTGAGCCGGAAGCCATCCAACCCCGTCAACATGGCGGAGCCGCCGCCGGAGCGCCCCCGGAAAGGCTCTGTTTGACGCGGCCCGCGGCGCAGAGTACCTTGCCCTGATTCGAGCGGTCGTCCGACCGCCTGTGGAGGTATGATCCCATGGCCCTGACCATTGCCGAGGTGCATCGCCGCGCCGAAGACAAGCAGCTCAACGACGAGTGGTTCGTCCTGGAGAACCCCACCGACAGCGCCATCAACACCCGGGGCTGCCGGGTGACCCTGACCAAGGCCGGGGGCCGCAAGGCCATCGAGCTGGCCAAGCTGGACCCGGGGTTCACCGTGGAGCCCGGCGCAAAGGTGCGGGTGGTCTGCGGTCGGCCCGGCACCAAGGCCCATGGCAAGTCGCCCGACGACGACGTCCAGAACTACTTTCTGCTGATGAAGGTGCCACTGTTCAAGTGGCAGGGCGGGACGCTGAGGGTGGCCAAGGGGCAGCTGGTGCTGGCGACCCTCGGGCTCACACCTCCATGACCTCTGCTTCCTTCTTGTCGATGATCGAGTCCACGCGCTTGGTGTGGTCGTCGGTCACCTCTTGCACCTTGGTCTGACCCCGTCGGTTGTCGTCCTCGGAGATCTCCTTGTCCTTCTCCAGGGCCTTGAGCATCTCGTTGGCGTCGCGACGCTGGCCGCGGATCTTCACCTTGAAGTCCTCGCCCAGACGCTTGATCATCTTGACCAGCTCCACGCGGCGCTCCTCGGTGAGGGGCGGCACCGGGAGGCGGATGATCTCACCGTCGGAGTTGGGGTTCAGCCCCAGGTCGGCCTTCTGAATGGCCTTCTCCGTGGCGCTCACCATGGTCTTCTCCCAGGGCTTGACCACAATGAGCCGCGCGTCGGCGAGCTGCAGGGAGGCCACCTGGTTCAGGGGCGTGGGCACGCCGTAGTAGTCCACCTTGATGCCGTCGAGCAGCGCCAGGTTGGCGCGGCCCGTACGGACCCGGCTGAGCTCGGCCTCGAGCCGCTCCAGGGTCTTGGCCATGTCGGTCTTGAGCTCTTCTATGACATCGTTGACCATCGCTCGCTCCTTACGCGTGGATGATTGTACCGACCTTCTGGCCGTCGAGGACCCGGCCCAGCGTGCCCTCGGTGCGTGCGTTGTAGACTACCACTTCGAGCCCCTGGCTGGCACACAAGGCTGCCGCTGACAGGTCCATGACCCCCAATCCCCGCGCCAGCACCTCCTGGTACGTCAGGCTGTCGAAGATCTCGGCGTCGGGGTTCGTCTCCGGATCGGCGGAGTAGACCCCGTCGACCTTGGTGCCTTTGATCAGGGCATCGGCATGGACCTGGACGCCCCGCAGGGCCGCGGCGGTGTCGGTGGTGAAGTAGGGGTTGCCCGTGCCGGCCACGAAGATGACCACCTCGCCGTTCTCCAGGGCCCCGATGGCCGTGGGGGCGTCGAACAGGGGCACTACGCCGGGTATGGCAATGGCGGACTGGGTCCGCGCGGCGATGTCGTGACCCTGGAGCACTGCCCTGAGGGCCAGGCCGTTGGCCACCGTGGCCAGCATGCCGATCTGGTCCCCTGTGCCGCGATCGATGCCGGTCTTCTCACCAGCGGCACCGCGGAAGATATTGCCCCCGCCGATCACCACCGCAAGCTCCACGCCCCGGGCCTGGACCTCCTTCACCTCTGCGGCGACCCGATCGAACACCGCCGGATCGAAGCCCGCGGCCTGGCCGCGCAGGATCTCGCCGGAGAGCTTCCAAAGCACGCGGTTGTAGCGTGGGTTGGTGGTCAACGGTGGCTCCCTACTTGCCGATCATCTCGGCGACCTCGGCGCCGAGATCCCCGGAGCGCTTCTCGAGGCCCTCGCCGAGCTCGAACCGCTCGAAGCGCCTCACCACGACCTTCTCGCCCGTGGCGGCGGACACCTCGTTGAGCAGGTCCTCGATGGTCTTGTCGCGGTCGCGGTTGTAGGTCTGCTCCATGAGGCAGATCTCCGAGTACCACTTGTTGATCTGCCCCTCGATGATTTTGGGGATGATCTTGTCGGGCTTGCCCGCGTCCTTGAGCTGGGCGGCGCGGATCTCCTTTTCCTTGTCGAGATCCTGGGCAGGGACCTGCTCCCGGGTGACACAGGTGGGCGAGGAGGCCGCGATCTGCATGGCGACCTCTTTCACCAGGCCCTTGAACTGGTCGGTGCGGGCGACGAAGTCGGTCTCGCAGTTGACCTCCACGAGCACGCCGATGGTGCCCTCGCCATGGATGTAGGAGCCCACCGCGCCCTCGGCGGCCACCCGGCCGGCGCGCTTCTTGGCTCCAGCGAGCCCCTTTTTGCGCAGAAAATCCACGGCCTTGTCCATGTCGCCGTCGGTCTCGGTCAGGGCCTTCTTGCAGTCCATCATCGGGGCGTTGGTGCGCTCCCGCAGCTCTTTGATCATTGCAGCGCTAATCGCCATCGTCGTAGCTCCTCAGGGTTGCGCCCGGACGTTGCAGGGGTCCGCTTGGCGCGTCCGGTGTTCGTTGTCGGGCTATTTCTTGTCGATCACGGGGGCGGCCGCCGCTTCGGGCTCGAGGTGGGCCGTGGAGCGGCGGGAAACCACCTCCACCTTGGGGCCGTCGCCGCCCGAAGAGACGCGGATCGTGGCCGCCTCCTCGGCAGCGCGCGCCTCGTCCTTGGTGGCGCGAGCAGCCGAGCGCTCCCGACCCATGCGGACGCCCTGGATGCAGGCCTCCGCGATGTTCTCGGTGAACAGCTTGATGGCGCGGATGGCGTCGTCATTGCCCGGGATGAGGTGGCTCATCACGTCCGGGTCGCAGTTGGTGTCGGCCACCGCCACCAGGGGGATCTTGAGCTTGTTGGCCTCGGCGACGGCGATCTTCTCCTTCTCGGGGTCGATCAGGAACATCACCGATGGCAGCTTGCCCATGTCCTTGATGCCGCCCAAGTTGCGCTCGAGCTTCTCCTGCTCCCGGGTGAGCTTGAGCACTTCCTTTTTGGTGAGGCGGTCGAAGGTGCCGTCCTCGGCCATCTTCTCGATGGACTTGAGGCGGTCGATGGAGCCCTTCACCGTGCGGTAGTTGGTCAGGGTGCCCCCCAGCCAGCGGTGGGTCACCGAGAACATACCGCAGCGCTTGCTCTCCTCGGTGATGGCCTCCTGGGCCTGCTTCTTGGTGCCCACGAACAGCACGATGCCGCCGTTGGCCACCGCCTCCCGCACGAATTCCACGGCCTTGTTGAACAGCCGCTGGGTTTGCTGCAGATCGATGATGTGGATGCCGTTTCGAGCGCCGTAAATGTACTGGCGCATCTTCGGGTTCCAGCGCGTGGTCTGGTGGCCGAAGTGCACGCCGGCCTCGAGCAGCTCGCTCAGCGTTACGCCCTGTTCGCTTTTTTGGGGATCGGTCTTGTCGTTGGCTTCCATGGGGTCCTCCTGGCGTTGGGCTTCCGCGTCACAGCCGTCGACCGAAGCCTGGGTCGACCGGAGCTCGCAACCCCCCTTGGGGGCACGCCGGCGAGCATGACAGTGGCGCGTGTATAGTTTGCGGCGGGTCGGGCCGGGGCCCGCCCGCCAATTTCAGCGACCGGTCAATACCATGGCTCGTACCCCAGGGCAAGGGGGCAGGGGATCGATTTCGCCAAAGGCGAAATCGATCCCCTGCCCCCTACCCCTCCTTGAGGCGCTGCCAGGCGATCTCCACGTCGGTGAGAAACCCCATGGATTCGTGGTCAAAGCGGGTGATGTCCAGGCCCGAGAGTTGGTCCAGCTCCTCCCAGCAGCCGGGCTGGAGGGGTCTGCCGGACTCGTTCGCGCAGGCCGACCCATGGTAGACCCGGGCCTCCTCGCGCGTCCCGTCGGCGCGATCCAGCCAGGTGATGACCCCGCCTTTCTCCGGTCTGACGGGACCGCCGCAGGCGGCGCACACCAGCTCGATGGGCTGGACCGAGTAGCTCGAGACCCGGATCGCGGCGGTGATGGTGCGCTGGCCCAGCTGCTGGTTGAGGGTGCTCAGCAGGGAGACGAGCTGGCTGGGGTGTCCCGTGGCCGCCTTGCCGCTGGAGATGTCCGAGAGGCGTACCCGGTGGGCGCCTTCGCCCAACTTCTCCCGGCGGTGGGGGCGGCCCATGCAAAAGCGGCACACCGGGACCGGAGGCCCCAGGGGGACCAGGGTGTCGAAGGAGGTCACCTCCAGGTCCGCGTGCCGACCACAGAAGGTGCACTCGTTCGACGGTTTGGATGTGGAGCTCGCCGACATCGGATCCAGGCTACTCGAAGTGACCCCGGGGGCAAACAAAAACACGGGATCTCACTCCAGCTCCGGGTCCGGGTCCGGCTCGAGCACAATCATCCTGAAACGACGCCTGTATAGGCATTTAATATTAAGAGGTTAGCATTGCAGCTTCTATTTTTGGACCTATACCGTTGCAAACATGAGGACATCCTCATATATTAGATACACGAGGAAACATCATTTTCATTGGCATGAACAGCGCGGAACAATGAAACCGATGCGCTGCTGGGAAGCGTGGATGCTTCGGCGGCACGCATCAATGAGCCATAGGACGGGGAAATGCAATTCGACAGGTGGACAAGGCTTAGGATGGTTTGTTTTCTTGCGCTGATGGGGCTCGGTGGCGCGCAGGTGGGTTGCAATGTCGCCGTGATTGGAGCACGCCACGACGCAGCCGTCGGGCCCAGCGTCGACGGCGGAGAGCAAGACACCGATGCCGAGGTCGATCAGCCTGACGCGGCGGCGACTTGCCCCAACGCAATCTGCGACCCGGGAGAGGACTGCGGCTCCTGTCCCGAGGACTGCGGCGACTGCTGTGGAAACACCATCTGCGAAGCCGACGAGGACTGCGGCTCCTGTCCCGAGGACTGTGGCAACTGCTGTGGAAATGCCATCTGCGAAGCCGACGAGGACTGCAGCTCCTGTCCCGAGGATTGCGTGTGCCCGTCGATTTGCGGCGATGGCGTTTGCAGTCCTGACGAGACATGCCTGAGCTGCGAGCAGGACTGCACGTTCACTCCCAACTGCGGCAACGGCTCGTGCACGGCTCCAGAAGACTGTGCCAGCTGCCCCCAGGACTGTCCCGCCTGCGCCCCGGTCGTGCTCGTGAATGATCCCTTGCCTGGCGGTTTCACGGTCACTGGCTGGAACAGCCGGCTGGAGTATGATCTCGGCTGGGGCGTGGACTGCGGCTCCTTGGAGTTCGACCTGACCAACTTCGACCCAGCTACCCAGTTCGTCCCTGTCCTCGGCGACCGCTACACGAACATCGTCGGACTCTACGAGGGCAGCCACGGGGACTTCACTCAGGCCGGCAATCTCTGCGAGGCAGTGATCGCGCTGCAGGCACAGGACGAAATACCTTTCGAATGGCGAAACAACAAGATCAAGATGAAGGGCGGCAACTACAAGTGCTGCGGCGCGACCGTATTGGAAGGCCAATACACTGGCGGGATCGGCGTGGCCAACCAGTTCACCTGGGACGTCAACTACACCTACCACGTCCGTCTGGACTGGCACGGTGGTAGAGTCCTGCTGCAGTTCGACACCAGGGTCGTTGATCACGACTGGATCTGGGCGAGCGACGACCCCGACCCAACCCTGAACTTCCGCTACATTTTCATTGGGCGGGACAAGCACTTCGCTGGCGGCTGGCTCGATGGCATCACCATCTCCAACGTGGTCATCGAGGCGTGCAACTGAGAATCGTAAGGAGGCTGGGTCCCGTCTATTGGTTTATTTTGCGTCGCTTGCGGGGCTTGTAGGGCGGCTGGAAGTCGGGCTTGTGGATGGAGCGGAGGCGGGCGGGGATCACCGGGGCGGTGTCCCTCCTGGGATTGCCCTTTGTGTCCAGCCACGGGATCTCGCGCAGGGGGTGGTACCTGGCGGTGTCGAACATGAAGCGAGCCCACATGGGCAGGGCGGTGCTGAAGGAGGCGTCGTGCCGGCCGAGGGAGCGCACGTAGTGGTCGTCGCCCAGCCAGGCCGACGTGAGCCAACGGGAGGTGTAGCCCACGAACCAGGTGTCGGCGGTGCGGGAGGCCGTGCCGGTCTTGCCCGCGGCGGGGATGCGGGTCATGCGGAGCACCTCCGCGTGGCCGCTGGTGACCACCTTGCGCAGCAGCACCGAGGTGCGGTGGGCCGTCTTGGGTGCGATGGCCTGGGGGCGGTGCCGCCCGGCCCAGACATAGAGTCGGTCGAAGCGGTCGCCCGGATCCAACATGGGGTCCTGGGGCACGGTGTTGTCCAGCAGGACCTGGCCGTGACGGTCCACGATGCGGCGGATGTAGACCGGGTCCACCATGCGACCGCCGGTGCCGAACAGGGCGAAGGCCCGGGCCAGCTCGTCGGTGCGAGTGCAGGAGGCGCCCAGGGCCAGGGCCTCGTCAGCGATGATCTCCGTGGTGAACCCCAGCTTGCGTGCCCACCGCTTCACCGCCTTGGCGCCCAGCTGCATGAACAGGTTCACCGAGGCCTTGTTCTTCGACCAGACAATGGCCTGCTCGAGGGTCTTTTTGTAGTTCTTGATGTGGTCGGCGAAGCGCCGCTTGACCTCCGGGTTGTGCTCGAAGTCGTGGGCGTACCAGACCCGACCTGTCTGAGGGTCCACGATGGAGTAGGGCTTGTCCTTGAGCAGCTTGTGGTACGACATGCCGCGATCCATGGCGAGGGAGTAGTACACCGGCTTGTAGGTGGAGCCGGGCTGCCGGCAGGCCTGGGTGATGCGGTTGAATGCCGAGCGATCGTAGTCGGTGCCGCCCACCATGGCCTTGACGTAGCCTGTGCTCAGATCGTAGGTGAACAACGAGCCCTGCACGCGCGGGGTCTGGTCCAAGGCCAGGTAGGGCGGCCCGGGCCACCCGGCGCCCCGGGGGACGTCGAGGGGCTTCACCCGGCACCCCGGGCGGCCGTCGCGCAGGTGGTGAGCGGGCTTGCGATAGCTACCGGATTGCACCGAGGGGCAGCCGTCCGACCCAGGGAGGAGCGGATCGTAGCCCGTGGTCGGGGCCGGGCGGACCCAGATCACGTCGCCGGGCATGAGCACCAGCCAGGCGTGGTTGATGAATCGATCATTGACCTGGCTGCGGGTGTAGAAGCGAGCGCCCCAGCGCAGGTAGCGCCTCGGGATCGTGTAGGGGCGACCGCCCACGGTGACCCGGGCGGCCCGGCGTCCGGACCGCTCCACCAGCGCCAGGTAGCGTCGCCCCGGGGTGAGGGGGCCTGCGCCGTACCGCTTTTTGGAGGCGGCCCGGAAGGCGTCGCGGTCCTGGGCGGCGGTCAGGTGGGCCACGGGCCCCCGCCAGCCCTGGCGCTTGTCCACCCAGCGGGCGAGCTCGTCCACGTTTCGGCGGGCGGCGGCCTGGACCCGGGTGTCCACCGTGGTCTCCACCCGCAGGCCCCCCCGGGCGATGCGGTCCTTGCCAAAGAGCCGGATCACCTGCTGGCGCACGTGCTCGGTGAAGTAGGGCACCTCGTTGTGGAAGTAGTCGTAGCGGCGCCGCAGGTTCAGCGCCGGCGCTCCTCCCCTGGTGCCGCTGGCGAGGGTCCGCCTCAGGGCTGCCGCGGAGATGTATCCAGCCTCGCGCATCATGCGGAGCACGACGTTTCTGCGGGCCAGGGCCGTTTTCGGGTGCGAAAAGGGGTTGTAGCGGCTTGGCGCCCGGGCCAGGCCAGCGATGAGCGCTATCTCCGAGAGGGTCAGCTGGTCCAGCCGCTTGTCGAAGTACCGCCGCGCCGCCGCGGAGATCCCAAAGGCGCCGTTGCCCAGGAAGATGCGGTTCAGGTACAGCTCCAGGATCTCGGACTTGCGCAGGGACGCCTCGATGCGCGTGGCCAGGATCGCCTCGCGGATCTTGCGGTCCACCGTGCGCTGGGTGCCGATGTAGGTCTTGGCGAGCTGCTGGGTGATGGTGGAGCCGCCCTGGACCACCCTGCCCGTGCGCAGGTTGATCCAGGCGGCCCGGGTGAGCCCCATCCAGTCAATCCCCCGGTGGTGGAGGAACCGGCGGTCCTCCACCGCGATGAAGGCTTGGACCAGCTTCGGCGGGATCTGATCGTAGGGGGTCCACTGCCGCCACTCCACCGCCAGCTCCCCCACCAGGCGGCCGTCCCCGGCATAGATCCGGGTGAGGGCCTGGGCCGTCGCATGGGCCGCGTGGCGGGTGGGGGTGGCGGGCACATGTCGGGAGCGGTGGACGTACAGCGCCGCGAGGAGGGCCACCAGGTGCGCCAGGGCCACGATGAGGCCGAAGAGGTAGTACTTGGCGAGCCAGATCCAGAAGCCGCGGCGCTCCTTGCGCCCCAGGGGCGGCTTTGCCGCCGCTGGGGCCGGGTCGGCCTCCAGCGGCGCGTCGGCGCCCTGAGGTGCGTCTTTTTTCGAATCCGTGGTCATGATTCCGGCTCCTTGAATACCACGGGGCCCTGGTTCGGGCAAAGTCCATCCCCGTCCAGTCCATGCCCGACCCAGGCCAGGGCTCAGGGACCCTGGGACAGGTCGCTTTTTGCGGTATACTCTGCCCGACCACGACGTATTCCTTGAAGATGGAGCCCCAGATGAATTCGAAGCCGGTGGTTTTTTTCCTCGTGGTGGCGGCTCTGTGCGTGGGAGGTTGTGGCAAGGCCGGCAAGGGGTCGGGGGCGGCGGGGCGCAAGTGTGTCTGCCGCTGCGACACAGACGCCAACGGCCTCGCGGTGCCCCGGGCGCCGGACGCCGGGCTGGCCCCGTCCCGACCGACCCCGGCGCGACGGGCTCAGCACTTCACGCTCATGGCCGCGGCAAAGGGGTACCGCAGTCACCGGCAGTGCGTGGCGTCGGTCCACTCGATCCTGCCGCCGGAGCTAACCCGTGAGGGGGATCCCGCCAACCTGGCCGAGAGGGTCTGTCAGACCCGCCGCGCCCTGGCCGAGAAGCGGCCCGCCCTCTGCGAGGAAATAGACGATGCGTTCTGGCCCAGGGCCTGCCGGCGGCTCTACGCGGCCCTGTACGGCAAGCCCGACGAGTGCCCTCCCCGGGAGGTCCGCTCCCGGGGCCGGGACGAGCTCTGCGTGGCGCTCGCCACCCGGGATCCTGGTCTCTGCCGGGCGGTCAGGTCTGCCGGAGGCCGGCTGCGATGCGCTGCGATTCTGGGCAACGCCAACCTCTGCCGGGGCATGCGAACCACTTCCGAGGTGTCCTCCTGCCAGCTGGATCGCAAGCGGTGGCGGGCCGTGCTGCGTCCGTCCAAAGCCACCCTGGCGCCGAAGTACAAGCCTCGCTACGACCTCGTGGTGACCACGCCCGCCAAGACCCTGCGCGGCGTCAGCGCGGCGCTGGATCAGGGGGTCGTGGTTCCCCGGGCCGGCGCGGCAGGGCGGTGGATCCTCGGCGGGTTGCGACCCACGGGGCTCCGCTCCGGGCTGGAGCGGAGCCTGCTGCTCATGGCGGACCTGCCGCCCCCGGGCAAGGTGCCTGCCACCATCGGGGTGGGGGCCGGCAAACGCGGCGCGCGGTTCTGCGCCCTGTGGAAGGGGCGCGCCGTGGCCCCGGCCCAAATCCAGGGCACGGTGAAGATCACCGGGTACACGGCCGGGCGCGGCGCGCGGGTGATGGGGTTTTTTTCGGTCAAGATCGCCCGCGGGAATGTCACGGTCACCGTCCGGGGTACCTTCGACACCTTTGTGCGCGACGTGGTCCCCGGGGCGTGGGCCCGCCGCACCTGCGCGGATCGGCTCGCCGAGGTGTCGCCGGCCCAGCCAGCGGCCAAGGCAACCGCGGTCCCGGTCGAGCCTGGCGAGCGTCCCTGCTCTTTTGTGGCCCACTGGCAGGGGCTTCGACAGGTGGGGTACCGGGTCTACGGGGTACGCCCCGGAGCGGCCTGCGCCGGGCTCGGGCTGAAAAACGGCGACGTGGTGCTGGCGGTGGGACCCCGGGCGCGATCCAAGCCCCTGGCCCGCTGGGCCGACGTGGTGAATCTGTATGGGCTCCTGGCCGGCCGAAAGCTCCTCGTGGTGCGCGTGCTGCGACGGAAGAGGAAGATCACCCTGAAGCGGGCGGCGCGGTGAGCGGCGGCGAATGCCAGGCAGTCTCCTCGTACGCGCGTTGCATCGTCTGGTGAGCGACGGGGCCCGGCCCGCGGTGGAGGCCGAGGCGGTCTGGCGGCGGTACTTCACCGGGTGTGGCTTTCCGATTCAAACGCCTGGAGCATCCGAAGCCGAGCGGTTCGGTCTGGACCCGACGCGGCTCGCCGGCCTGACCTTTGCCGCCCAGAGCGCGGCGCATGTAACCGTGGCCCTGGGGGCCGTGCGTCGGGCCGAGCGTCACGTTCCCGGCCTGGATGGGCGGCAGGTCCTCGAATCGCTGGTGACCTGCGGGGGGGCCCCATTCCGAAGGAAACTGCAGGAGGTGCTCGACGGCCGTCACCTGAGCCGGTCCGGGCTGGGACCGGTGCTCGAGTCGGCCCTGTTTCGTTGGGTCGCACGGTGCACCTCCCCGGACCTGCACCTCGCCCTGCGGGAGGCCGCGACCACTGCGCTGTGCAGCGACGGAGCCTCGGCCGATCTCACGGCCCAGTACCTGAGCCTGTCGCCGCGGTCCTTTCGCCGGGCGCTGGGGGAGCACTACACGCCGGGGTGGCTGGTGGATCTGGTGCTCGAGCGGGTGGCCTTCGACCCGGCCACCGACTCGCTGGTCGATCCCACCTGCGGCGCCGGCGTGTTTCTCGCCCGGGCCGTCGCGAGGATCCGGGCCGCGACCTCGCTTCGCGACCGGCCCCTGGCGAGCGATCTCCTCGGGCGGGTGCGCGGCATCGAGCTCAATCCCCTGGCGGTGTCCCTGAGCCGCCTGGCCTTTCTCGACGCCCTGGGCCCTTCCCTGTGCGGGACCTTCGCGGCCCTGGGCGCATCGGTGCCCGTGGCCCTGGGCGACGCGCTCTTCGGACCCCGGGATGTGGCCGCTCCGCCGTGCAACCCGGGGGGCTCGTGGAGGGGCGCCGAGCCGGTGTCGCTCCTGGTGGGCAACCCGCCCTGGCTCAACTGGGAGCGCCTCTCCCGAGCCTATCGCGCGGCCATTGCCGCCCACCCGGCGGGGCTGTCCGCGGCGCTGTTTCCCCACAGGGGGCTGCGGGCCCGGTCCGGGGGTGCCCACGACGATCTCGCCGGCCTCATCGCCTATGGCGCGGCGGACCGGTTTCTCGCCGACGGCGGCCGGCTGGGGATGGTGTTGCCCGTGTCCCTGCTGCGCTCGAGACGTGGCGGCGAGGGGTTCCGGAGCCTGCGGTTGGCGGATCGCTTCGAGCTGCAGGTGCGGTCGGTGGACGATCTGACCCTTTTGAAGCCCTTCGAGGGGACCGCGGGTCGGGCCGCCGTCCTTTCGGCGACCCGCGGCGCGGTCACGCGTTTCCCCGTGGTCTGGAACCACTGGTCCGCCCAGGGGCGCCCCCCCGGTGCGGGGGAGACGCTCGGGGCTGTCCGGGAGCGGTCCGGGCGGGTCGCGATGCGCGCCGAGCCCGTGGAGCCCGGATCGCCCGCGTCGCCCTGGCTGGTGGGTACGCCCACCCGCCTTGCCGCTCTGCGGAAGGTTGCGGGCCCATCGCCCTATCGGGCCCGCAAGGGGGTCGACACCAGCCTCAACGCGGTGTTCTGGGTGGAGGTGCTCGGGAGCGCCGGCGGCCTGGTGCGGGTGCGCAATGCCCGGACCCGCTCCCGGCGGCCGGTGGAGTCGGTCGAGGCCCGGCTGGAGCCCGAGACACTGTTTCCCCTGGTACGCGGCCGGGATTTCGGCCGATGGAGCGCCGCCCCGCAGCTCCACCAGGTGCTGCTGTACGATCCGGCGACGGGGCGTCCCCTGCCGGACGCGACCGCCCGGGAGCGCTTTCCACGGGCCTGGGCCTATCTCCACGCCTACGAGCCGCTCCTGTCGACGCGACGTATCTACACCAAGCACCTCGGGGCGCAGCCGCCCTACGCCTGCTATGACATCGGTCCGTACACCTTTGCCCGCACCAAGGTCGTGTGGAAGGCGCTGGCCGCCGGGGTCCAGGCCTCGGTGGTGGGTTGCGTCGACGGGGTGCCCATCGTCCCGGACCACAACGTGGTGCTGGTCCCCCTGGCGGATCCGGACGAGGCCCACTACCTGTGCGGCGTGCTCAACAGCTCCCAGGCCACCTTCTTCGCCGACGCCTACACGGGATGGTTCTACTCGACCCATCTGTTGCAATGCTTCGCCGTCCCGCAGTACAATTCCCGCTCCCGCAGGCATCGGCTGATCGCCGGTTTCAGCCGTCGAGCGCATGGGCGGTCGACGGCCGGAACAGCGTCTGATCACCAGGCCCACCTCGACGACCTGGTGGGCCGCCTGGACGGGTTCTCCTAGTCCTGGACGAGGTCATGCAATGAACAGACTGTTGACACGATCCGGCCTGGACCTCGCCGCCATGATCCGGCGTCAAGAGGTACGGTCGGCCGAGGTGGTGGAGGCGCACATCCAGCGCATCGAGAGGGTGAACCCCCGGCTCAACCTGGTGGTGGCCGACCGCTTCGACCAGGCCCGGGCCGAGGCGCGGGAGGCCGACGCCCGTGTCGCGACGGGCACCGAGGGCTTGCCGCCCTACCACGGCGTGCCCTGCACCATCAAGGAGTCCATCGCCGTCGAGGGCATGCCACACTCAGCGGGGCTTCGGGCCCGGCGACATGTGATCTCTGACCGGGACGCCACGGCCACGGCGCGGCTGCGCGCGGCTGGCGCCATCCCCCTGGGCGTGACCAACGTCTCCGAGCTGTGCATGTGGATGGAGTCGGACAATCGGGTCTACGGGCGCAGCAGGAACCCCTACGATCCGGCCCGCATCGTGGGCGGCAGCTCCGGGGGCGAGGCCGGCATCATCGGCGCCGGGGGCTCGCCTTTCGGTCTGGGCTCCGACATCGGCGGTTCCATCCGGATGCCCGCCTTCTTCAACGGGGTTTTCGGTCACAAGCCCACCGGGGGTCTGGTGCCCTTCACCGGCCAGTATCCACGGGCCGAGGGCGCGGTGGTGCGATACGTCACCACGGGCCCCCTGGCGCGCCGGGCGGCCGACCTGATGCCCATCCTGCGTCTGGTGGCCGGACCCGACGGAGTGGAGGAGTCCTGCCGGGAGGTGACGATCGGAGACCCGGCCACTGTCGACCTGTCGGCGCTCACGGTGCTGGACGTACCCGAAAACGGTGTCACGCCCGTGAGCGCGGATCTGCGCCGTGCCCAGCGCCGGGTGGTGGATTGGTTGGAGGACCAGGGCGCCCGGGTGACGCGTTTGCGGGTGGGCCCCGGTACGCTGGAGGGGCTGCGGTCCTCGCTGCTCATCTGGTCGTCCATGGTCTCAGCCTCCGAAGGCAGCAGCTACCAGGAGCTGCTCGCCAACGGCGGGCCTTTCAGCCTGCCCTGGGAGGTCCTGCGCAGCCTGTGGGGGGGATCGCCCTACACGTTGCCATCCCTGGGGCTGGCCCTGGTGGAGAAGGTGCCCAAGCTGATGCCCGGGAACCGGGACCGGTACGTGCGGATGGGGCAAGACCTCCGGGCCGAGTTGTCCGAGCGGCTCGGCCCCCGGGGGGTGATGGTCTTTCCGCCCTATGCCAGCCCGGCACCGCGCCACGTCAAGCCCCTCCTGCCTCCCTGGTACTGGGTCTACACCGCCATCATCAACGTCATGGAGCTGCCGTCCACCCAGGTCCCCCTGGGGCTCAACGCCGACGGGCTCCCGCTCGGGGTCCAAGTGGTGGGCCTGCACGACCACGATCACGTGACCATCGCCGTGGCCGAGGCACTGGAGAAGGGGTTCGGTGGCTGGGTTGCGCCGCCTCGTTGAGCGAGCCCTCGCCGCTCTTCGTCTTTGGGAGAGAGGAGTTGCCTGTGTGAAGAGGGATGATGAAACGTTGATGTTAGTCGTTAATAACGAATTCCGTTAGTATGACTCAATGAAACAGTGTCTGGTCATCGCTCTGGTTCTGGCTGTGGGTTTTGGTCTCGGCTACCTGTTTTTCGGTAGCCGCTTCAGAGATCCACGTCGGGCCGAGCCCGGCAGCCCGCCGCGGGCGGCTTCTGGCGCTTCTGACGACGCAAGGGGGTGGCGTGGCCGGGCGATTCTGCGCCGCCGGGGGACCGCGGGGGGGTCAGGGGGGGCCGCGCTCCGGTCGATCAGGAAGCGAAACCTGGACCTCGTCGAGGAGGTCAAGCGTCTGAGGAACCGGTTGAGCGAGGTGGAGCAGGATCTTCTCTTTGCCACGGGTAGGCCCGAGCCCTGGCCCCGCGACGCGCCGGCGCGGTTCACCCGCGAGGCGGTGGTTCGCGCCGTGAATCGGGCGCTGGGTCAGATCGGGCTCGAAGGTGAGGTGACCGACGTGGAATGCAAGGAGTTTCCCTGCGTGGTCTCCGGGAGGCTCGAGGGCCAGGTCGGCGCGGCGAGGTTCAAGAGGGTCCTCGTCAGCCAGGCCCTGGGAGCCTACGGAGACGACCACGCTCAGACCAGCATCACCAACCGGTCGGGTCACGACTCCCTGGGCCGGCCCTGGGTGCGCAGCCACTTCGCGATGGCCCTCATGCCGGCCGGGCCGGCCGGCACGGACCCGGACACCAAGCGGATCGTCTACCGGCTCCGACAGATCCTGGACGCCTCCACGGGCCAGTGAGCGGTGGTGCCGGCGATCTGCCGGGCCTCCTCTTCCCACAGGGGGTCTAGTAACGCTCTCCGTTATGCTTGTCGCGCTTTCTTGTGCGCCAGCGCAGGATCGCGCCGGTCAAGAGTGCGGGCCACCCGAAGAGGGCCACCAGGCCGCCCACGGCGAAGTCGTTCAAGGTGCCCCACAGCGCCAGGAGGCGTCGGGGATGTCGGAGGCGGTGCAGCGCCGAGTCAACCGTGTTGCCGGCGCGGTTGGCGAAGTTGATCGTGTAGATCAGGGCGTGCAGGTCGGCCACCTCGCGCTGGGTCAGGTCCCGACCGACCTGGTCGACCAGCCCGGATGGTGGCTCGCCGGCCGTCTCGGCCCAGACCTTCGCGTAGGCCACCGCGACGGACTCTCGCTCGGAGAGGCCCGCGGGCCGGGCTCCCTCTCCTGTGGCCACCAGCGCTTGGATGTCCTCGGGTGAGAGGCCGGCAGCGCCCGCCATGCCTTCGTGAATGTAGGAGCAGAACCGGCAGCCGTTGACCTCGGTCACCGCGAGCCAGAGGGCCTCTCGCCACTTTGGACGCAGACGATTGCTGCTCAGATACACCGCCAGGATCCGGGGTAGCCGCCAGGTTAGACCCACCAGGGCGATCCCGAGCCCAACCAGCGAGAGGCACCGGAGGCGAAAGCTACTCGGCTGCAAAATCATCCAGGCCCCTGAAGGGGTGCGCGGGGTAGGTGCCCAGCACCTGGAGCCAATCGCTGAAGAAGCGGAGCTCCTCCAGGGCGAACTGCACGCGACGCTCCTCGGGGTGGCCCACCAGGTCGGCGTAGAACTGCGCCACGGTGAACCGGTCCCCCAGCAGGTAGCTCTCGAGCTTGGTCAGGTTCACGCCGTTGGTGGCGAAGCCGCCGAGGGCCTTGTACAGGGCCGCCGGCACGGATCGGACCTTGAACAGGATGGTGGTGATCACCGGCCCGTCCGCGGGGTGCGGTGCGACCCGCTGCCGTGCCAGGACGATGAAGCGGGTGGTGTTTTCGGCCGAGTCGGCGATGTCGTCGGCGAGGACCTCCAGGCCGAAGATGTCCCCGGCCAGGTCCGAGGCGATGGCCGCGCGCCGGGGATCGCCTCGGTCGGCCACGACCTTGGCAGCCCCGGCGGTGTCGGCCTCCACCACGTCCTCCGCGCCCAGGCCCCTGAGATAGCGATGGCACTGAGCCAGGGCCTGGACGTGGCTGTGGACGGCCTCGACCTCGTCCAGCCTGGCGCCGGGCACGCCCAGGAGCCGGTGCTCGATGGTCTGGAAGTGCTCGCCCACGATGGAGAGATCCGCCTCGGGCAACAGCTGGTGGATGTCCGCCACACGGCCCACCTGATTGTTCTCGATGGGGATCATGGCCCGGGCCGCCCGGCCGTCGCCCAGGGCTGCGCAGGCCTGGTCAAAGGTGGGGCAGGGCAGCGGTGCGTGGTCAGGATGGGCTTCGGTGCACGCCAGGTGCGAGTAGGCTCCCTCTAGCCCGATGAAGCTCACGCTGGGTCGTTGATCGCCACTCATGGTATCGCGGATCAATCGGCGGTGGCGCCGGGCTTGGCCATGATCGCGCCGGTGGGGCAGACCTCGGCGCACTTGAGGCAGCCGTCGCAGTCCGTCTCGGCCAGGGGGAGGCCGAGGGTCGCCGAGACCCGGGCGGCGTAGCCGCGGTTGACGAAGCCCAGGATGTCGAGGCCATGGTCATGGCAGGTGCGGACGCACAGCCCGCACAGCACGCACTTGCCCGACTCCATGATGAGCTTTTCGTGGCTGTCGTCGTAGTGGTAGTCCCTCACGGCCCCGGCGAACCGTTCGGGCTCGATTCGGTATTCGGTGCCCAGAGTTTTGAGCTTGCAGTCCTCGGTGGCCAGGCAGCCGCAGATCATGCAGCGGCTGGCCTCCTTTTGTCCCTTGTCCGGCCCGAACCCGAGCTCGATCTCGGCAAAGCCCGCGAGGCGCTGGTCGTCGGGGATCATGTCCATGCGTTGGCGCTCGGCCGGTGTGACCCGATCCAGGATCTGCTTGGGGGCAGGGCTACCGGGGGTGCCGATGGTGGAGTACCACTCGTAGCCCAGGCCCACGATGGGCTGGCCCGTCAGGAACTGGTCGATGGAGGCGGCGGCCTTGTGGCCCGCCTGGACCGCCCACACCGCGATCATCTCGCCGTCGCCAGGGGAGCAGTCGCCGCCGGTGAAGACGCCTTCGAGGCTGGTCTCGCCCGTCTGGGGATTCGATTCGAGGAAGGCCCAGCGGTTGAGCTTCACGCCCTGTCCGTCCACGCTGGCCGGGTCGAACTTCTGCCCGATGGCGTTGACCAGGGTCGAGACCCGCTCCACGTATTCGGAGCCCTCCTGGGGCACGGGGCGTCGACGTCCAGAGGCGTCGGGTGCGCCCAGCTCCATCTTGATGCACTTGACGTCGAGCTTGCCGCCCTCGCCTTTCTCGATCTGCACGGGCGCGGCCAGAAAGCGCATCTCCACACCCTCGTGCAGGGCCTCCTCGATCTCCACGTCCAGGGCGGGCATTTCGGCGCGGGTACGCCGGTAGAGCAGCACCACCTTGCCCGCGCCCTTGCGCAGGGCCGTGCGGCAGGCGTCCATGGCCGTGTTGCCGCCGCCGACAACCATCACCAGATCGCCCAGGTCCACGTCCTCGCCCCGGGTGGCCCTGGCGAGCAGGTCGATGCCGGGCATCACGCCCTCGGTGTCCTCGCCGGGGATGCGCGCCGGCGAGGCGGCCTGGGCGCCCAGGCCCAGGAACACGGCGTCGTAGCCCTGGTCCTTGAGATCCTGGATTGTGTAGTCCTTGCCGAGCCAGGTGTTGAACTGCCAGTCGACGCCCATCTGGTCGAGCTGGTGGATCTCCCGGTCCAGCAGGTTCCGCGGCATGCGGAAGGCCGGGATGCCATAGCGAAGCATGCCGCCGGCCTTGGAGTGTCCCTCGAAGATCTTCACGGCGTGGCCCAGCTGGCGCAGGTAATAGGCGCAGGACACGCCCGCCGGGCCCGCGCCCACCACGGCCACTTTCTTGCCCGTGTCGGCGCCCACCTCGGGGACCCACCGCTCGCCGGCCTCCAGGTCCGGGTCGCCGGCCACTGCCTTGAGGTTGCAGATGGCCACGGGCTCGTCCACCTGGCCCCGGCGGCACACCGCCTCGCAGGGGCGGGTGCAGACGCGGCCCAGGGCTGACGGCAGAGGCATGGAGCGCTTGATGATCTTCAGCGCCTCGGCGGGTCGGCCGTGGGCCAGCTCGTCGATGAACTGCGGGATCTCGATGCCCGCGGGGCAGGTGATGTGACAGTGACCGTAGCAGTCCCCGGTGTGCTCCGAGGCCAGCAGCTCCAGGGCCATCTTCCGGGTGGAGCGGATGCGCTCCGACTGGGTCGCCACCACCATGCCGTCCGCGGCGGCCGTGGAGCAGGAGGGCACGGGGTTTTTTTGGCCCTCCACCTCCACCACACACAGAAAGCAGCTCGTGTAGGGCGGGTGGCCGGGCAGGTGGCACAGGGTCGGGATCTCGATGCCCAGGCTCTTGGCCGCGTCGAGGATGGTGGCGCCGTCGGCCACGGTCACCCTCTGGTCGTCGATCGTGAGGTTGATGTCTGCCATCTTCGTGTTCCTCTATCGCAAGCGGGCGACCTTCTCGAAGGTGCCCCCCTGGTTACTCGATATGGATCGCGTCGTCCTTGCACACCTCGGAGCAGGAGCCGCACTTGGTGCAGGCCTCTTGATCCAGGACGTGGACCTCTTTTTTCGTGCCGGTGATGCAGCCCACCGGGCACACCCGGCTGCACAGGGTACAGCCCGTGCACTTGTCGGGGTCGATGCTGTAGGTCAATAGCGGCTTGCACACCTTGGCCGGGCACCGCTTGGACTCCACGTGAGCCTCGTACTCGTGGCGGAAGTACTTCAGGGTGGTGAGCACCGGGTTCGGGGCGGTCTGCCCCAAGCCGCACAGGGACGTTTCCTTGATCTTGATGGCCAGCTCCTCGAGGAGGTCGAGGTCGGACATCTTGCCCTTGCCCTCGCTGATGCGCTCGAGGATTTCGAGCATCCGCAGGGTGCCCACCCTGCAGAAGGTGCACTTGCCACAGGACTCCTTCTGGGTGAAGTCCAGAAAGAACTTGGCGATGTCCACCATACAGGAGGTCTCGTCCATGACCACCATGCCGCCCGAGCCCATGATGGCGCCCGTACGGGTGACCTCGTCGTAGTCCACACGGGTGTCGAACATCCTGGCCGGGATGCAGCCCCCCGAGGGGCCGCCCATCTGCACGGCCTTGAGGGGCGCGCCGGTGTCCGAGCCGCCGCCGATGTCGTGGAGGATCTCCCCGATGGTGATGCCCATGGGCACCTCCACCAGGCCGCCCCGCTTGATCTTTCCCGCCAGGGCGAAGACCTTGCTGCCCTTGGATTTTTCCGTGCCCATGGCGGCGAAGGCCGCGCCACCGTTTCTCAGGATCCAGGGCACGTTGGCGAGGGTCTCGACGTTGTTGATGTTGGTGGGCTTGCCAAAGAGGCCCGAGTTGGCCGGGAAGGGCGGACGCTTGCGCGGCATGCCCCGGTGGCCCTCGATGGAGAAGATCAGCGCGGTCTCCTCGCCGCAAACAAAGGCGCCGGCTCCCTCCTTGATCTTGATCTTGAAGGTGAAGCCCGAGCCGTTGATCTTCTCCCCCAGCAGGTTTCTCTCCTCGGCCTGGGCGATGGCGATGCGCAGCCGCTTGATGGCCAGGGGATACTCGGCCCGGCAGTAGACGTAGGCCGCGGTGGCGCCCGTGGCGAACCCCGCGATGGCCATCCCCTCCAAGACCGCGTGGGGATCTCCCTCCAGGATGGAGCGATCCATGAAGGCGCCGGGATCACCCTCGTCGGCGTTGCAGATGATGTACTTCTGGTCCCCGGCCGCACCCTTGGTGAACTTCCACTTCAGGCCCGTGGGGAAGCCGCCCCCGCCCCGGCCCCTCAGGCCGGAGTCGAGCACCTCGGCGATGACCTTGTCCCTGTCATTGCTCGCCAGGGCCGACTTGAGGGCTTCGTAGCCGTCATGGGCCAGGTAGTCATCGATCCTCTCGGGGTCGATGACGCCGCAGTTGCCCAGGGCGATGCGCTTCTGCTTGGAGAAGAAGGCCTCCACCTCTGCGGCGATCTCTCCCTTTTGAAAGGTCCACTCCTCGATGGGGGACCCGCCCTTGAGGTGCTTCTCGACGATCTCATCGGCCTGGGCGACAGTGACGCCGCCGTAGGTCCAGTGGTCCGCGCCCTGGTACACCTCCACGATGGGCTCCCGGTGGCACGCGCCGTTACAGCCGGTTACCTCCAGGGAGGCCTCGACCCCGTGGGCGGCCAAGGCGCTGTCAAAGGCGTCCATGACGTCCTGGGCGCCGGCTGCGATGCCGCAGCTGCCCAGCCCGATGACCACGCGCAGCCCTTGGTTTGCTGTCTGTGTCTGTTCCATGTCTGGTTCCTCGGTGTCTGGATCCACGGGGGACTAGGACGGGTCGGCCGCGGCCTTCTTCTCGGCCTTGTTGTACTTGCGTATGAGCTTTCGGGTGGACGGAGCGTCCAGCCTTCCGTGGGTGGTCTCGTTGACCATCACAACGGGAGCCAGGCTGCAGCAGCCCAGACAGGCGACGGGCTCCACCGTGAAGAGCCGATCGGCCGTCGTGTCGGCGTCGTCGGCCATTTCGAGGATCTCCCGGGTCACCACGTGCACCCGCCCGCCGCCCTGGACATGGCAGGCGGTGCCGAGGCACACCCGGATCATGTTCTTGCCCACCGGAGTGAGCCGGAACTGCTTGTAGAAGGTCGCCACGCCGAACAGGTGGCTCGCGGGGATACCGGTTTTGGTCGTCAGGTACCGGATGGCGTCCAGGGGCAGGTAGCCATAGGTTTCCTGGATGCCCTGCAGCAGAGGAATGGTGGCCTCCATTCCAGAGCCGTGCTGGTCGACCAGCGCATCGACGGGTGTGAGATCCGCTTCGGGAGTGTCACCATTCATGGTCTGTCCTCGGGGTTGAAAAAGTCACCTTTGCACAGCCGCTATAGCTGCGTTCCACGACAGTGTCAACACCCTGTGGATGATGAGTATCTCCCCAGAATGTTGGGTGTTTGATCGACCGCCCGGCGTGGTGGCCGCAGGGCTGGGTGGAATAGGCACGACTGCCTGAATGGGGTGTTTTTGCGGTGGGCGAGGCGGGTTATTTCGTGACGAAGTACACGATCACCCCGGCCAAGGCCGCCACGAGCAGGGCCACGGCGAGGATCAACCCCTTGTTGGCGCCCTTGGCGCCCAGGTCCTTCTTGGTGAAGTACTGCTGAGGTGCGGCGTCGTAGGCGTCCTTGGCGGCTTCGGCGGCGTACCCCGCGTTCTGGGCGAGGTACGGGTTGGCCACGGACTCGCCGTCTGCGGGCTGCGCCTCGGCGTCGGGCCCCACGTTGGGCACGGGCACCACGCGCTGGCACTGCTTGCACACGATGGTTTTTCCGGCGAAGACATCCTCTACGGCCAGGACTTGTCCACAGGTACAGTTGACCATGATTGGCATGGGGTTCCTCCGTATTGGCTCCCAGACTGTAGCCGAAACAGCAGGTCACGCCAATAGTTGCGTCCGCAGGGGGTCCCGGTGGATAATCCTTGCAGCGGGCGCGGGTCCTTGGGTAGTTTCCCAGCGGCGGCGCGAGGATGGCGGAAGTGGTAGACGCGCTGGATTTAGGTTCCAGTGGGAGCACCCCGTGGGGGTTCGAGTCCCCCTCCTCGCATTTTCACCGGAGAGGTAGAACGATGACTGCGAACCTGACCATCAGACTGGGATCCGTGCTCGCGTTGGCCGTGGGCTTGGGCATGGGCCTCGGCGGATGCGGCGACGACGACAACACGATCGAGCAGGACGCGGAGATCGAGCCCGACGCCCAGCTGTTCGAGTGCGGCAACAACTTCCTCGAGCCGGGGGAGCAGTGCGACGACGGGAACCGGGTGAACGGCGACGGCTGCAGCATCGACTGTCTGTACGAGTCGGTCTGCGGCGACGGCGTCCGGGGCGATCCGGAGGAGTGCGACGGCACCGACGGCCTGCCCACCTGCGTGCAGCTCGGTGACCTGGAAGGCATCACGACCTGCGACGCGTCGTGCCACATCCTGGCGGACTGCACCGACGAGGCGGACGACCTGGTGGCCTGGTACAAGCTGGACAGCGACCTGGGGGTCGTTGTGGACCACACCAACTCGGGCAATGGCTGCACGGTGTCCGGCGGCGTGGATCGCGGAATGCCGGGGGTTGTAGACGACGCCTTTTTGTTCGACGGCGTCGACGGCTACGCGAACTGCGGCGAGGGGGTCGGGATGGACGGCATGGACGGGCTGACCCTGGAGGCCTGGGTCAACATGACCGCGTTTTCCGACGAGGGCATGATCATCTCCCACGCCAGCTCCATCGACGCCTCGAACCTGTCGTACTTCCTGGGCTTCGCCGGCAGCTCCACCTGGGGGCTCAACCGGTACCACTTCATGTTCGCGGTCTCGGATCCGGGGTCTGTCGCCTTTACGGACCACAACATCTACACGGGGGAGTGGCACCACGTGGCCGGGGTCTACGAAGCGGGCGCGCTGACGATCTACCTCGATGGCGAGGTCAGCGGCACCGCCACCCAGCTGGACTCCGGGCCTGTCCAGGCTCCGGCCACCGCGCGGACCTACCTGGGCCACATCTACGACAGCGGCGGGCAGTCCACCTGGTCGACCTTCTTTGCGGGCTACCTCGACGACATCAAGGTCTGGAGGGTGGCGCGCACCGACGACGAGGTCTGCACCGACGCGGGCGGCAACCCTGATGGTCAGGGCGGCTGCGTCGTCCCGTATTTGTAGTGCGGAATTCGTTCCGAAAGGCAGCCTGTACGGTCCTGGGCCTCGTCGCCCTGGTACTGGTGTGGGGGGACGCCCGGCGCGCTCTGTCCTACCCAGGCGCCCTGCCGGGTGCCAAGCGGGTGGAGATCAAGATTTCGGCGGTGGGGGACGTGATGTTCGGGCGGTACGGCCGCCGCCACCGATACCGCCCCTTTGGCATGAATCAGCCCTTCGCGCGGGTGAAGAAGCTCCTGGCCGGACGCGACATCGTGATCTGCAACCTGGAGACTCCCATCAGCGCCAGGCGGTATCGCCGGCCCTATCGGAATCTGTCTTTCCGCGCGCCACCCAAGGCGGCGCGGATGCTCAAGGACGCCGGCTTCACCCTCGCGGCCACCGCGAACAACCATGCCTGGGATCAGGGAGATCGAGGCGTCCGTGACACCATCGACCACCTGAAGCGGGCGGGGGTCGCCCACGCCGGCACGGGCAGGACCCTGGCCGAGGCCTTCCGGCCCTGGGTTTTCGTGAAGCAGGGGGTGCGGGTGGGCGTCCTGTCGGTGACCATGCTGCGCAACTATCCGGTCAGGGAGCGGGTGGGGTTCGTCGCGTTCGTTCACTACAGGCGGGCGCTCAAGGACCTGCCCGGGTGGGTGGCGAAGGCGCGGCGGAAGCTCGACTTTCTCGTGGTGAGCCTGCACTTCGGCCAGGAGTACAAGCTGGGCGTGATCCGCCGGGAGCGCCGGCTGATGTCGCTGGTTCATCGAGCCGGGGCGGACGTGGTTTTCGGACACCACCCCCACGTGCTGCGGCCCATCGAGCGGCGCAAGAAGTTCGTGGTGTTCTACTCCCTGGGCAACTTCCTGATGGACTTCCGCCTCAAGCACACCGGGCTGACCGGCGTGGCCGAGGTCACCCTGGTCAAGCAGGGCGCCCGACGGTTCATCGACAAGGTGGGCTTCGTGCCCGTGTGGCGGCATTGGAAGGGTCTCCCCAGGCCGGCGGTAGGCCGCTACGCGAGGCTCGTGCGGCGACTCCTGTACCGCTACACCCGGCGGATGGGGGTGAAAAACAAGTGGGTGCGGCGGGGCGAGGGTGTCGAGATTCAGATGTAGTTCCCATCCCAGAAGTGGACATCGGCTGCAACCGCGCCATGGACGCCGTCTGCACACCACCAAATCTGGGGTAGTACACCCGGTACGACCACCACCTCTGGTAGTGGACATTCGACGCCCCTGTCGCGCTTTCGCTTCGAAGCCACGTCTGGGATGGAAACTACGTAGTTCCCATCCCAGAAGTGGACATCGGCTGCAACCGCGCCATGGACGCCGTCTGCACACCACCAAATCTGGGGTAGTACACCCGGTACGACCACCACCTCTGGTAGTGCACATTCGACGCCCCTGTCGCGCTTTCGCTTCGAAGCCACGTCTGGAATGGGAACTACGTAGCGTCAGGTGACATCTGGGCAGGGGAATGGAGCCCGGGCTCAACGTGTTGCTGTAGACAGGTGATGATGTTACTCAATTGACCATTGGGTGTACCGGTCGATCGAGGCGGGGCGCCCGGATGGAGTGGCGATGCACAGTGAGCCGAGACTGCGAGGCGGGAAGTCCCGGGGTCCGAGCCGGGCCCGCGCGGCGGCCTTCGGGATGGTGTTCGTCGTGGGCGCGGCCCTCGCCGCTGCCCGGTGCATGCCGCCGCCCAAGGGCGTGCCCGGCCGGGACGCAGCCGCGCCTCAGAAAGGGGCCACCGACCCCCAGACGCCTTCCCCCGAGGAGAAGCTCGACGCGGCGGTGCTCCGGCGCGTGGCGCCCCTCAAGGGGATCAACCGCGTGCACCTGGTCGCCGTGACGGGCCCCTTGGACACCAGGGTCGTGACCCGGCTGAAGGTGGAGCTCGACAGGATCCCCGCCGGGGAGGCGGTGGTGTTGGAGGTGGACGCGGCGGGCGGGACGCCCGCCGATGCCGCGCGGGCCTACAAGGTGATCACCGAGGCCAAACCCGTCGTTGTCACCTGGGTGCGGGGCAGTGCCACGGGTGAAGCGGCGATCTTGCCCCTGGCGAGCCAGGTGGTGGCCGTGGCCCCGGCCGCACGGTGGGGCGCCCTGGGACCATCACAGTTCACCGGCGCGCGTCTGACCGAGGCCGACCGGCGGACGCTGACGGCGCTGTTCACCAAGGCGGCCACACTGCGGAAGCGTCCCGTGGACTGGGCCCGGGCCATGGTGACCGTTGTCACTGCGGCCAAGCCCACGGTCATGAAGCCGGGGGCGATGAAGCCTGTCGTGAAGCCGACCATCAAGCCGATGGCCATCGGGCCGATGGCCATCAAGCCGGCCAAGCCTGCGGCCATGAAGCCGGGGGCCATCAGGCCCGACGACAAGAACCTGCCGCCCCAGGGCAAGCTCGTGACCCTGTCGGCCCTCGAGGCGCGCGAGCGGGCCATGGCCGAGGTCATCGCCGCAGACGTGGGCAGACTCCTGCGGCTGGTCAGCCTGTCCAAGGCGGAGGTTCTGCGCAGCGGCAAGCCCGTGCGCCTCAAAACAGGCGCCCAGGCGGCCCGGAGTCACCCGAGGTTCGACCCCAAAAAGCTCGTGGCGGGCACAAAACGCATCGTGGTGGTGGACATCAAGGGCATGGTGGAGCTGGGCATGCTCGCCTTTGTCCAGCGGACCATTGGTCGCACCAAGCCCACCGACCTGGTGATCATCGACGTGGACACCCTGGGCGGGCGCGTGGACGCGGCCATCCGCATCCGGGACGCCCTCCTGCGTGCCAAGGGCAAGACCCTGGCTTACATCAATCCGCGGGCCATCAGCGCCGGAGCGCTGATCTCGCTGGCCTGCGACCTGATGATCATGGCCCCTGGCGGCTCCATCGGCGCGGCCACGCCCATCACGGTGTCGGGCGGTAAGGCCAGCCCCGTGGGGGAAAAGTACGTCTCGTACATGCGCAAGGAGATGAAGGCCACCGCCGAGGCCAAGGGGCGCCGGGGGGACCTCGCCGAGGCCATGGTGGACATGTCCATCGAGGTCAAGAACGTGCCGCCGGAGCTCAAGGAGTCCATCTCCGGGCTCAAGAAGGGCAAGCTGCTCACCCTCACCACCACCGAGGCCCTTGCGCTGGACATGGTGGAGGGCCGGGCGGCGAGCTTCGACGATCTCGTGGGCCAGCTCGGCCTCAAGGACGTGCCCGTGGTGCGGCCCACGGAGAACTGGGCGGAGAAGCTGGCGCGGTTTCTGATCAATCCGGCGCTCACGGGGATCCTCATGCTCGTGGGGCTGCTGGGCATCTTCATCGAGATGCGCACGCCGGGTTTCGGCGTGGCGGGCACCCTGGGCATACTCTGCCTGGCCGTGGTGCTTTTCGGCCACAAGATCGCCGGGCTGGGGGGGTGGGAGCCCCTGCTGATCTTTTTGCTGGGGGTGGGGCTGTTGGCGGTGGAGATCTTCATCACGCCGGGGTTCGGCGTGCTGGGGGGCCTGGGCATCATCGCGGTGATCACGTCCTTGGTGTGGGCCATCATCGGCGCTGGCGGTATCCCGTTGTCCATCTCCTGGGACCAGGGGTACGTCACGTCGGCCATGGCGCGGGTGTTTGGAGTGATCATCGTGACCGCGGTGATCGGAGCGCTGCTGGTCTGGCTGCTGCCCAAGGCGCCGGGGCCCTTGGGCCGGCTGATGCTCAGCGCCATGAGCAACGGGGACGCCTCGGCGGGGGCCCATGATCTGCCCGTGGGCATGGTGGACAAGCAGGAGCTGGTGGGGCTCACGGGGGTGACCGAGACGGCCCTTCGACCCACGGGCAGGGCGCGGATCGAAGGCAAGCGGCTGGAGGTGGAGAGCCGCGGCGGCTTCGTGAAGAAGGGCGTCACGGTGAAGGTGGTGGAGGCGGTGGGGCGCCGCATCGTGGTCAAGGAGGAGTCAGAATGATTGCGGATGCAGCGCTTCTGGTGACGGTGCCGGCCTGGACCACGGGGCAGATCGTGGGGCTGGTGGTCGCGCTGATGGTGATCGGGTTTCTACTGCTGGCGGCCGAGGTCTTCGTGATCCCCGGGTTCGGCGTCGCCGGGGTCTTGGGCGTCGTTAGCCTGGGCGGTGGCGTGGCCATTGCCTGGGCCACCTGGGGCGTCGGGACCGGCGCGACTCTGTTGTTGGGCAGCCTTGCGGGCACGGTGCTGTTCGTGTTTCTCTTCTTCAAGAGCCGGGTGGGCGACCGGCTCATCCTGGGTGACAGCCTGGAGGACACCAAGGCCGTGTCCGACGAAGACAAGCGGCTCATCGGTCGGCAGGGCGTGGCGGTGACCATGCTGAGGCCCTCGGGTGCGGCGGAGTTCGGAGAGGACCGGGTGGAGGTGGAGACCGACGGTGACTTCATCGGCCAGGGATCACCCGTGGTGGTCACGGCCGTGGAGATGGGTCGCGTGGTGGTGGAGCTGGCGCCTGCGGCCGACGAGGCGTCATGGGACGCCGACAGCGACACGGGAGCACCAAAAGAAAAAACAGACGACTGATCGTCTGGTTCGTCTTACTCTCAGATCCGTCGCCCTGTAGCGGCGGGTGATTAAAAAGGAGCTTCGAGATGCCAGTTTTCATGGACGGAGATCTGAGCAAGTACGCCAGCCCGTGGATCATCGGAATCGGCGCGGTGGTGCTTTTACTCCTGCTGATGCTGTTCGCCATGATCCCCATCAGGCTCTGGCTCGCGGCCCGGTTCGCCAAGGCCGGCGTGGGCCTCTTCGCCATGGTGGCCATGCGGCTGCGGCGGGTGCCGCCGGAGCGCATCGTGAATCCGTGGATCAGCGCGGTGAAGGCCGGGCTGCACAATGAGGTGGGCATCAACGTCGAGCGCATGGAGGCCCACTACCTCGCCGGGGGCAACGTGAACCTGCTGCTCAACGCCCTGATCAGCGCCAACCGCGCCGGCATCCCCCTGGACTTCGACCGGGCAGCAGCCATCGACCTGGCCGGCCGGAACGTCTTCGAGGCCGTGCAGATGAGCGTCAACCCCAAGGTCATCACCACCCCGAAGATCACCGCCGTGGCCAAGGACGGCATCCAGCTCACGGCGGTGTGCCGCATCACCGTCAAGGCGAACATCGACAAGCTGGTGGGTGGCGCCGGTGAGGAGACGGTCATCGCCCGGGTGGGCGAGGGCGTGGTCTCCACCATCGGCTCGGCCGCCGACCACAAGGCCGTGCTGGAGAACCCGGACATGATCTCCCAGACCGTGCTCTCCAAGGGCCTGGACTCGGGCACCGCCTTCCGCATCCTGTCCATCGACATCGCGGACGTGGACGTGGGGGCCAACATCGGCGCCAAGCTCCAGACGGAGCAGGCCGAGGCCGACAAGCAGATCGCCCAGGCCAAGGCCGAGAGCCGCCGGGCCATGGCCGTGGCCACCGAGACGGAGAACGTGGCCAAGATCGCCGACATGCGGGCGCGGCTGGTGGAGGCCGAGGCCCAGGTGCCCCTGGCCCTGGCCGAGTCCCTCAAGTCCGGCAAGATGGGCTTCATGGACTACTACAACCTCAAGAACATCGTCGCCGACACGGACATGCGCAGCGGCATCGCCGACGCATCGACGCCCAAGGACCAAAAGGACAAGTAGATGAGGATGCTGCCCGATCGAGTCGTCGACCAGGGGGCGGGGCCCGTGCCCATGCGCCGGGGCGACCCCCTTTGGTGGCTGCGGGACACCGATGCGCTGGTGCGGCGCTTCGTCCTCTCCCAGGTGGTGGGAGAGCCGAGGAGCCGTCAGCTCCGCCGGGGCCCGCCACTGCCCGGGGGCCGGAGGTAGTCTATGGAGGAGCTGCTCTTTGCCCTGCTGGTCGGGCTGTGGAAGCTGATCGTCCGCGCGTACAAGGGCATCAGGGGGTGGTGGCACGGGCGCAAGGAGGAGAACGAGGCCCAGCCCATGCAGCGGCCCAGCGCCGAGCGGGCCCCCGCCTCCCCCCGGGCAGTCGATCCCTATGGCCAACAGCGTGAGGCTGTCCGGGACCAGCTCCAAGCCTTGCAGAACGAAGCCGACGCCCAGTCTTCGACCCTGGGGCGCAGCTCGGCCAATCTCCCCTTGGGACAGGCGCTGGATCGGACGGTGGTGCAGCGAAGCCTGGAGCTCCGGCAGGAGATCGATCGGCTCTCGTCGGATCCTACCGGCACCGTGGACCTGGCGCGGATCGCAGCCGAGACCCGGAGCTTGAAGCGGGCCTCCGAGACCCTGGTGTGGATCGCCACGCAGCGGGACCACGCCAAGTATAGCGCTCCCCTGGCCGCGGCGGACCGGCTCGCAACAGCCTGCTACGGCCCGCTGGTGTCCTTTGCCGGGCATCACTTCACCACTCCCGATCGTGCCCCGGTCTCCTTCGTGGCCGCCCGGGAGCGTCTGGACCTGCGCACCTTCCCCGCGGCCGGTCTGACCGCGATTGCCCTGCCCGACGTCTTCCCGGATCGCCTCTCGGGCTGGGCCATGGTGGCGCACGAGGTGGGGCGGGACTTCCTGGAATCGGTCCAGGGGCTCAAGTGGGAGGTACGCAACCGCTTCGGCCTGCCCGATCGCTACCCGGTCCCCTTCGCGTCCCGGGGTTACCTGAGCGAGGATGAGGTGCTCCTGCCCTTCGGCCCCTGGCTGGAGGTGCTCTTCGGGGACCTGGTGGGCTCGCTGCTGCTGGGACCGGCCTATGCCCAGGCCCTGGCACAGCTCCTTGCCAACCCCCGGAACCCTTCTGCCGTGGCGTCGGTTGGGGTGTCGTCGGACGGTTCCCACTACTCGAACCAACCCCCGGCCCAGCTACGGATGGCCGTGGCCGTGGCCGTGATGGACGATCTGGGAGAGGAAGAGGAGCAGCAGCGGATCTGGCGGTCCTGGAACGAGCGCCACGGCTGGCCCCAGGCGATGTATCTGCCCACCCGGGTGGAGGGATGGATCGAGGCGCCCATGTCGGCCTTCTCGGAAATGGCCGAGCAGGTGGCCGACCTGATGCTCCTCGAGCCCTTGGGCGCCCTGGGGGACCGGTCCCTGGACGGGGTGTCCGGACTGGCCTACTCCGATCTGCAGCAGTCGGCCGTGGATCAGGTCAAGGCGGTTGCCCTCGCCGGCGGGGACGGGTCGGCCACCGATCCCCGGGCGCTCCTGGCGGGGGTGCTCAGCGCCGAGCAGGAAGCGCCTCACCGGTCCCGGGACCTGCTGCGCTGGCTCGGTCGCACCCTGGCGCCCCAGGCGTCGCCCTACAGGCGCCGCCGGCCCGAGGCCGCTACGACCGCCGCCGGGGCTCCGGCCGGCGACGATTTCCCCTCGCTGCTGCGGGACGCCGTCATCCTGGACGCGATCCTCACCCGGCCCAGACCCGGGGCCCGGTTCCCGTCGGCCCCGCGGTGAAGCTCGGCCGCCATCGACTCGGGGTGCCGGTGATGCTCGCGCCCCTGGCGTCCATCTCCACGCCGGCCTTCCGCATCCTGTGCGAGGACCAGGGCTGCGGGCTCACCTGGACCGAGATGGTCTCCGTACCGGGGCTCGTGCGGGGCAACAGCAAGATCCGCGGGCTGGTGCGGCCCAGCTCCCCGGATCGTCCCCTGGCGGTCCAGGTGGTGGGCGCGCGGCCCGACGAGATGGAGCGGGCCGCGGCCTGGGTGGTCGAGCGTGGTGCGGACATCCTGGATCTGAACATGGGCTGCCCGGTGAGAAAGGTCCTCAAGACCGGCGCCGGCGTGGCCCTCATGCGCACCCCGGGCCTGGCCACGGACCTGGTGCGGGCCGCCCGCCGGGGCGCCGGCGACGCGGTGCCCGTCACCGTGAAGATGCGCACGGGCTACCGGGAGGAGCGAAACGCCGTGGAGGTGGCCCTGCGCCTTCAGGACGCCGGTGTTGCGGCCCTCACCGTCCATGGCCGATACCGGGAGCAGGTCTTTCGCGGCGCGGTGGACTACGACGAAATCGGCGCCGTGGTACAGGCCGTGGACCTGCCGGTGGTGGGCAACGGCGACGTGAAGGACGGCCCCTCCTACCACCGTATGCGGGACACCGGCTGCGCAGCGGTCATGGTCGGCCGCGCCGCCCTGGGCAACCCCTGGGTCTTTGCCGACCTCGCCGCCGCCGCCCGGGGCGAGGCCGCGCCCCCCCCCCCGTCGACGGCCCAGCGGCTGGCCGCCATGCGTCGTCACTTCGACCTGTACCTTGCGGACTACCCCGAGCCCATCGCCGCCCACCAGATCCGCAAGCACCTCATCTGGTACTCCAAGGGCCTCGCCGGCGCCGTGGACTTCCGCCGCCGCCTCCAGACCGTGACCACCACGGCGCAGGTCCACGCCGCCATCGATTCGCTGGAAGGCTAGTGGGGTGGATCAGAAATCCGCGCGATAAGTTGCGTAGCAATTTTGGTTCCTGTTGAGGCACGAGGAGGGCGAATACCGGGAGTATTCAACCGACGAGAAACGAAGACAGGGGCCGAAATAGCAAGCAAATTTTGGGTCAGATTTCTGTTCCACCCCACTAGTACTGCTTGGCCCCTAAGTGACCAACCAGTGCTAGAGCCCGGAGAGACGCTGGCAGATTCGTTTGATGACGCCGTCCACGGCCTGGCGCTCCAGGTAGCGGTAGAGGTTCTCGAGCTGGGAACGGCCCATGCGGCCGCTCTTGACGTGTTGGGTGGACTGGGCCTCGGTGTCGGAGATGAGCTTGACGGACTTGCTGGGGTACTTCGTGACCACGGCGTGGGCCCGGGCGGTGACGGTGACCGTGCGGCCCCGCTTGCGGCGACGGATCTTGGTGATGGTCATGGTGACCGCGACTGCCGGGATCCGGCGTCGCTTGATCCATCGCTTGGGCGGCTTTGCGCCCGGGCGAGCCACCTCGAACTTCTTCTGATCGTTGAGCTGCAGGCGCAGGGAGCGCTGGGTGAACCGGGCCACCTGCTTGGACACGCCCCAGCGGCGCCGCCTGGGGGGGTACACCAGCACGAAGAGCCGGGCCCGGGGCTTGTACTTGACCTGGTAGCCCCTGCCGCCGGTGACCGAGACCTGGGCGTGGATGCGCTCGATGGCCTGCTTGATCTTGCGACGCACGAAGGAGTTGCTGTCGTTCTTGTGCTTCTTGAGGGCGGGCAGGGCCTTGGCGCTGCCGATCCTGCCCAGGGCCGTGGCGCAGAAAGCCCGCACGAGGTAGTGCTTGTCACGGGTGACACACTTGATGAGCGGCTTGACGGTCCGGGGGTCCCGCAGGCGCGACAGGTAGATGGCGGCCTGGAGGCGGACCTTGTAGCTCTTGGAGTGCAGGAGCTTCTTGACCGTGGAGGTGGCCCCGGCCTCGGTGGGGGCGATGGACAGCAGCGTTGCCAGGGTGAGCCCGCCGAGCCCGGCGAGCCATCCGAGCCCGGGAGGTTGGCTGGCGCCGCCCTCCTCGCGCAGGAGGGACCAGGGACGGCGATTTCCTGATTTTCGGCTCCTCGGAGCCCGGTCGCTGTGCGCCAGGGCTGGTTCCACGGGTATCCATATTGCGGCTTGGGAGCCGCCGCTGTCAACGCGTACCTTGCACTTGGACGACGGATCGCGTGGGTTGATTCTCTTGTGTTGCTGACGCAGACGCGAAATCAGGCAGGGCCGATGACAGGCGATGACGCCGAGGGTATCATGCCACGAGGAGGCGGAACATGATGAAGACCGGCCGTCATGGCGTGTGCGTCCTGGCCGCGATGGGCTTGGCGGCGATCCTGGGATGCGTCTGCACGCCTCCCGGTCCACGCACCGCGCCGGGCCCCAGCGGTGAGGTCCTGGCCAATCACCTGTCGCATGCGATCGTGCGGTGTGGCGTCCGGACGGGCGTGTCGTCGCCGGCGCCGGGCCAGGGCGTGACGTCGGCGCCGGTGGTGATCCGGCACCAGCACCACGTGGGCGCTTCCTTTCGCCTGCAGTCCCTCAGCTATACGCTCAGTGGCGCCACCATCTGTCGACTCGACCTGGCACGAAGCCGGGCCCTGGAAACGGGCCAGCGCGCCCTGACCTTGTTTCGGGGGCGGCTGCCCGTGGGCACCTACGAGATTCGCCAGCGCGCGCGGTATCGCGGGCACGGCGTGGGTGTGTTCAGCTACATGAAGGGCTATCGCTATCGGGTTGCCGGAGGGGGGCGGTTCGAGGTGCGCGCCGAAACGCCGCTGTGCGTGGATGTCTACTCCCTGGAGCGCGGCGCCGGCTCTCTCTCCAAGCGGCTCAAGGTGCGGGTGCGAGTCGAACCCGACTGCCCGGCGCTCCGATCGGCGTCGTTGCGGGCTCCGTCCGCGCCCTCGGCGCCCCCATCGAGACCTGCCCTGAAGAAGGTCAGGCGTCCAGGGGATCGAGCACCCGGGCCGTGAACCCCGGCGCTGGTTTGAACACGACCCCGTGGGAGGTCACGTCCATGGGGAGGTGCTTGATGGCACCCCGGCGCACCCAGTAGACGCAGGGAGACAGGGGCGAAGGTCCGCGCTGGTGGAGCATGGTGGCGAGCTTGCCCAGCTCCTCGGCGGCCTTGCGGACCCGGTCGTCGACGATTCGGTGGAAGAGCAGCAGGTCGGTCTTGGGCACGCAGGCCAGGGTGCCGTAGGGAGATGGGCCGCCAACCAGCCGCTCGACCACGAGGAGCTGCGCCGACACGAAGGGGGAGTCGGCGCGGAGCATCTGCATGCGGGCGCCGCTGGGGAGGTCGCGTTGAGCCAGGTCAAGGTCCCCCTCCTGCCGGAGGTTGGCGAGGGCCACGGCGTAGAGTGAGGCCTCGGGGTGACCCCAGCCCTCGTAGTCTGCGGGCGGCACATCGCAGGGGCCTTCTGGCAGATCGTAGGTCAGCACCGCCGCGAGGCCGGGCGCCGGATCCAGCCGCACCACGGGCAGGTCGCCCCGGGCCGCCAGATCTGCCGGGGCGCAGAGGCGCATCTTGAGGCGCGCCCGGACCCGCTCGAAGTCGCGACAGTCGAGCCCAGCCGGGAGATCCGGCGGGGCGAGCCGGTCGGCCAGGTGCTCGGATATCAAGGTGGGCCAGGCGGCGCGCGGGGCCCTGAGGCAGCGCTCCGACAGGCTGTGGAGCCCCAGGTCCACCAGCGGGCCGTCGGAGCGGGTCGTGGACACGCCCACCGGTTGCACCTTCACCGGGCGACCACGAGGCTCCAGGTAGGCCGCCAACGACGCCACGAAGGCCTGCCAGGTGCTGTCGTCGAACCCCGCCGCCCAGGCGTAGGCCCCATGCGCGTTTTGTAGTTTTTGCTGCCAGGTGGCCATGGCCCGCACACTATCGGGCGCCGCGCGGGTTGAGTCAAGTCGCACACGCCCGATGTGGTCCGAGGACGCACGTTTGGGTCGTGACGGACCGGAGGGTCTTGGCAAAGAGGCGATACTGTAGGAAGGTGTCAGCCATCGGCTGGGCTAGGCGCAGCACACGAGGAGCTCATGAACCCGACGGGCACCAAGACCTGGGCAGTGGTGGGGTTGGTCATCGGCCTGGCAGCGGCGGGCTGCGGCGAGCCGGACGTCATCGGCGCCTACTGCAGCGTGCACGACTACTGCTTCGCGGGCTATGACCTCGCCGACTGCATGGACGCGCGGAAGATCGAGGAGCGGGAGGCAATCGCCGTCGGGGAGGCGTGCCATGAGGCCTACCTGGCGTTTCACTCGTGCATCGGCGAGCTGAGCTGCTCGGACCTGGACGAGTACTACGAGGACGGCTCGCACTGTGGGACCGAGCACAGCGCCTGGCAGAGCCGCTGCTCGACCGACTGACCGCGGCTGCGTGGCCAGAGCGGGCCCTCAGTCGTCGAAGGGGTCGGGGAGGCGGGAGGCGAAGATGAGCTCGTCATCCTCTGCCTCATCACCCTCGGGTGCCGACGGAGGCGCGCCCCGAATGGTGGGTTCGTCCGGGCCCAGATCCAGCTCCACGTCGTCGTCTAACCCCAGGTCGTCCTCCTCCTCCACCTGCATTTCATCGAGGTCGAGCTCCTCGGCGTCAAGGTCGAATAGGTCTGTCAGGTACCGCCCCAAGGGGATTGGACCCGTGGGCCAACCCAGGTCCGTCATGATGTCCCGCAGGTCCTGCTGCAGCTCGTCGGCGTCCTGGTATCGGTTCTCCGGGCGCTTCTCCAGCAGCCGCATGACCACCACCTCCAGCTCGGAGGGGTAGTCCTCCACCCACACCGACGGCGGCGGGATGGGATCGTGGAGGATCTTCCGGGCCACCACCGAGTCCTCGCCCACGTAGAGGCGCTTGCCTACGGTGATCTCGTAGAGCACCACGCCCAGGCTGAACAGGTCGGTTCGTGCGTCGGCCGGGTGGCCCTCGAGCAGCTCGGGCGCCATGTAGCCCAGCTTGCCCATGAGCGCGCCGCTGTCGTCGTGCAGCTGCGTGCGCGCCTTGGCGATGCCGAAGTCCACCAGCTTGCAGATGCCGCCATAGGTCACCAGGATGTTGCTCGGGCTGATGTCCCGGTGGATGATGCGCAGGGAACGCCCGTCCTTGTCCCGATAGCTGTGGGCGAAGTGCAGCCCCTCGGCCACCTGGCACAGGATCTCCACCGCCCTCTGGGGCGCCAGTGGGGCGCCCTGGGACACGGCCCTCTTGGCGATGTCCGCCAGGTCTGGACCCCGGATGTACTCCATGGCGATGTAGAAAGTGGCGAAGGCCCGCCCGATGTCGTAGATGTGCACGATGTTCGGGTGGTTGAGGTTGGCGGCGATGCGAGCCTCGTCCAGAAACAGCTCCACGTACTGCTGATTGTCGGCCAGCGCCTGGTGGATGCGCTTGATTACGAGCTCCTTTTGGAATCCGCCGAGCCCGATCTGCCGGGCCAGGTAGATCTCCGCCATACCCCCTTCGGCGAGCTTGCGTAGCAGCACGTACTTCTGGCCGAAAACGTCGTCGGTTGCCATGGCTCGGTTCGCCGTCTCTCCAGGTGGAGCCCACTGGTAGATGGGGCAGGATATTAGTAACCCTCGGCTGCAACGCAAGTCGAATCGACGCGGAGCCGGCCTATTCGGTGTCCCGGGAGAGCCGCCTGACGTCCTCGCCCTTGCCGAAGACCACGATGTGGTCCCCGAGCTCCAGCGTGGACTCGGGCGCGGGGAAGGCATATCGCTCGTCGCCTTCGACCCCGGCGCGATCGATCAGGATGATCTGCACCCCGTACCCCTGGCGCAAGCGCAAGGACTCCAGAGGTTTGCCTTGCAGGTGGATCGGGGCCTCGAGCTGGGCGAGCTCGTAGCCCCCCACGGTCTCCCAGGTCTGCAGCGTGGCGGCGTCATCCAGCCGGGAGCCCACAGAGCCGGCGAGATCAACCTTGAGGATCTCGTTGTTGTAGGCCTTGATCACGTCTTGTCTCCGAATTGTACCCACGGGGCACATGGAGTCGCCGGCGGGCAGCACCGGGAGCTCCTCGAAGTTGCGCTTGCCGAACTGGCGCATGGCGCTGTCGAGGGTGTCGTTCTCACGCACGTAGTGCACGGGGCTCGTGCCGATGTCCTCTGCGATGACGACCCCGGCCAGGGCGGACTGGTCGGGGAGCGACCGGCGCAGATCGTCCACGCTGATGACGCTCATGAGCGCGCCCTGGTCGTCGACGACGAAGAACTCGTAGTGGGGGGAATCCACCATGCGCCCGACGAGCTCGTCGAGCTTGGCCGTGCGCCGCACGGTCTCCACCTCCGGGCGGCGCACGGACTGGACCGAGAGCTGGCGGAGGACGTTGACCTCCCGCCCCGCCTGGAGATCGATGCCGCGGCGCATGAGCTTGATGGTGTAGATGGACTCGCGCAAGAGGAGCTTGGCCACGAGGTGGCCCAAGATGCACGAGACCATCAGGGGCAGGATCACGCGATAGTCGCCGGTGAGCTCGAAGATGATCAGGATGGCGGTCAGGGGCGCGTGCGTGGTGGCCGCCACCATGGCGCCCATGCCCACCACCGCGTAGGCGCCCGGCGACGCCATGGTCCAAGGTGCCACCTGCTGGGCGACGAAGCCCACCGCGCCCCCCAGGGAGGCGCCCATGAACAGGGAAGGGGCAAAGATGCCGCCCGAGCCACCCGAGCCCAGGGTGAGGCTGGTGGCCAGCAGCTTGAAGACCAGCACGGTGACCAGCAACCCCAGCAGGAGCTCGGCGCGAAGGGCCTCGGTGATGGTGTCGTAGCCCACGCCGGTGACCTGCGGTAGCCAGATGGCGATGGCGCCCACACCGAGCCCACCGAGGACCGGCTGGAACCAGCCAGGCACGAAGGTCAGCCGCTCGAAGCCCTCCTCCGACCAGTGCAGGAGCTTGATGAAGCACACCGCCACCAGAGCGGCCGCCAGCCCGAGCAGGACGTAGGTGAGCATCTCCGCCGGGCTCACCAGGGAGTAGGCGGGGATCTCGAGGAACGCGGGCTTGTCGCCGTGCACCGAGCGCGAGACCACGGTCGCCGCCACCGAGCTGATGACAACGGGGCCGAAGGACCCGGCCGCAAAGCCACCGAGGACGATTTCCGCGGCGAAGAACGCGCCGGCGATGGGGGCGTTGAAGGTGGCCGCTATGCCCGCCGCCGCGCCGCAGGCGACGCAGACCCGGAGCCGCGGGCTGGACAGCCGGATGGCCTGGCCGATGGACGACGCCAGGGCCGAGCCGATCTGCACGATGGGGCCCTCCCGGCCCACGGCAGCGCCCGTGGCGATGGAGATGGCAGAGGCCAGGGACTTCGCGACGGCGACGATGGGGCGGATGACGCCGCCCCTGCGCGCGACGGCATACATCACCTCGGGCACGCCATGGCCTCTGGCCTCGGGAGCGAAGAGCTTGACGATGAGCCCCACCACCAGCCCACCGGCGGCCGGGATGGCGAGCTTGAGGTACCACGGCGCGCGGGCCACCTTGTCGAGCGGCGTTCCGCCGGCTCCCCAGGCCAGGGTCTGGAAGGTCTCGATGAGCCAACGGAAGGCGATGGCGCCCAGACCGCCGGCGAGCCCGATGACGAGCGCGAGCAGCAGCATGTTCGTATGCGCGCCCAGAGGCAGCTTGAGCCGTCCGAAGGACCGCCACCGGGGATCGGGGCGGGGCGCGGATGGCCTTGTGCTCGGGGACGACGAGGCTTGTGGCTCGGATGGTGACATGGGTGCTCGACCACGCCGGGATGGGAGGCGCGCTCTGCGTGTTGGCATTCATGGTCGGAAACCCGGGTCTGTCAAGGGATGCGTGAAGAAGGACGCCGAGATTTGCGCCGCCCAACCGGGTTGCTATACTAAGACCCCACTCAGTAATTGCCTGGTCAGATCAGGGCGTCGAGGCGCCCGGCTGGGCAAGAAGCGAGGAGGGCGCATACCAGGGGCATGGAACCGAAGAGCAACGCTGCCAGGCGGGATGGATCGGCGTTCCAAATGGCAAGCCAATTTCGACCAGCCTTCGAAGCGTAGCTGCCGGATGGGTGTATCTCGAAGCTTGCGGTGTCCTGGCTGTTGCTCGGTACCGGCCTCGAGATTGGAGTGCCCGGGAGTCTCGAATCCATGACCAAACGAAGAGCGATGTGGGCGATGATCCTCCTGCTGGTCGCCGGCGGGCTCTGGTGGTTGCTGCGAGAAAAGTCCGGTGGCCGCGGGGTGGCCCCTCGCAAGCCGGGGCGGGCCGGAGCGGGCCGCTTCGACTTGCGTGAGCGCCTGGGGCTGCGACCGGGGCAGAGACTGGTGACGGCCATCAGCGGCACCGTGCGTGACGAGCACGGCAACGCCGTGTCCAGCGCAGTGGTGTGCACCTGGCCCAAGTCCAGGGACCTGGCGAGTGAGGACGCGAAGGACCCTTCCTGTGTCGTGACCGACCGCGCCGGCGCCTACCTGCTGGCACGGTTGGTCCCGGCGCGCTATCGGCTGCACGCCTCAGCGGAGAGGCACCTCCCGGCCCTGTACGAGGCGGCGGACTCGACGCCCTTCTTGGATCTGAAGCTCGGCGAGCACCGCACCGGCGTGGACTTCGTGCTCCGGGGCGGAGGCGTGGCCATGCACGGCGTCGTCAGGGACATCGGCGGTGGTGGAATCCCGCAGGCCTTCGTGCGCGTGCGCTCCGAAGGCGGCTGGCGGAGCGCCGCGGCCTACACGCGCACGGACGACGACGGGCGGTTCACAGCGTGGGTGGGCAAGGGCAACGTGAGCGCCATGGCCATTGCGGACGGTTATGCCCCGGGTTACCAGAGCGGCTCTGCACCGGGGAGGCTCCTGGAGCTGCGTCTCACGCCGGAGTCGATCCTCGCCGGGCGGGTGGTGGAGGCGGGCACCGACCGTCGGGTACCCCGGGTTCTCGTCACCGTACGCGGCGCCTGGCGGGAGGGCAATGGCAGGAGCCATGGCAGCGCGTTCACCGACGAGCAGGGGCGGTTCCGCATCACTCGACTGGGGCCCGGGCGGTACAAGCCCGTGGTGCGCGGTCTGGGCTACTTCGGCATGGCCCCCACCGCCGTCCGGCTCGACCTGGGCCAGGTGAAAGACGACGTGGTCATCGAGGTGTACCCGGCCTTCCGCGTGACCGGTCGCGTCGTGGACGACAAGGGGAAGCCCTGCGTGGACGGCTCGGTGTCCCTGCACGGCAAGACCCGCGGTGGGTCCCTGCGGTCCCAGACCGACGCGGCCGGGGGCGTGGACCTGCAGGGCGTGGTGCCCGGCACCTATCGGGTTCGGGTGCGATGCAGGGATCTGGTGCCGGCGGACCGGTATCCCGAGCTCACGGTGAAGGATCGGGATCTGTTGGATCAGCGCTGGATCGTGCGGCGCGGCGAGACCCTCCAAGGCGTGGTGGTGACCTCCACGGGGGCGCCGGTGGCTGGGGCGTGGGTGCGGGCGCAGCCACGGGACGGCAAGGTGCGGACCAAGCGGACCTACGGCCGGGAGCAGAGCGACCGCCGGGGGAGGTTCGAGATGAAGGGCCTGAGGGCGGCGACCTACGAGGTGACGGTGGACACACGGGACGCCTTTTACCAGCCGGATCCGGTGAAGGTGGAGGTGCGGACGGGCGTCGCGGCGAAGGTGCGGTTGGTGGTCGAACAGGGGGGAACGGTGCGGGGCAAGGTGGTGGACGAGTATGGCAAGCCCGTGGCGGGGGTCACCGTGCGTGCCGCGGGGCGCAAGCGGTGGGACAGCGTCAGGAGGGACGCGCACACCAGGGACGACGGCACCTTCGAGCTCACGGGCATCCGACCCGGGGAGGTGCGCGTGGCTGCGTACAAGCAGCGATGGACCAAGCTGCGCGGGCCAGGGGCCACCGATGACGACGTCCATGGCGAAACGGTGACGGTGAAGCCCGGCGAGGTGGTGGAGGTGCGGCTGGTGGTGGCGAGCCAGACGGAGACCATCCGTGGCCGGGTGGTGGACGCCCGGGGCGACCCGGTGACCGACGCCTTCGTGGACGCCGAGCGGGAGTCCGACTCGGCGGGCGCCTCTGCCCGGCAGGCCCAGCGCAGCCTGCGCAAGGCCTGGGGGCGTCACCCGGAGCTCACCGACCTCGAGGGGAGCTTCGCGCTCAGAGACCTGGCCGAGGGGACGTACACGGTGCGCGCCTACCGGCGGGGTGGGGGGGAGGCCGTCGTCGAGCACGTGAGGGTGGGCACCAGCGTGACGCTCACCCTGCGGGCCACGGGCTCGGTGAGCGGGACCCTCGAGGTGCGAGGGGCGACGACGCCGGATCACTTCTCGATCCTGGTGCAAAACCTCAGGGGCGGTTTTCATCGCCGCGAGAAGTTCTATCGGTCCGACGGCCGGTGGAAGATCGAGGACGTCCCCCCGGGAGACTACATCGTCAAGGCCACCGCCGCCCAGGGTACAGCCAAGGCGGAGGTGACCCTGAAGGCAGGCGAGCACCGCGTGGGGCTGCGGCTGCACCTCGAGGGGCGGGCCACGCTGACCGGCCGGGTGGTGGCCCTCGTCACCGGAGACCCGGTGCCGGGCATGCGGGTGTACGTCAAGCCCGTGCACGGCGGCGACTGGTCCTCCTACCAGTACTACGGCAACGATCCCCAGCGCCGCAACATCACCGACTCGGACGGCCGGTTCACCATCGAACAGGCCCCCGCGGGGCAGGTCTACGTCTCCGTCTTCCCGCAGACCTGGGCCACGGCCACGCACACCTTCGCGCGGGTGGTCGTGTACGCCAGGGGAGGCGAGACCACGGACGTGGGCACCATCAAGGTGCCCCGACGCAGAGTGGGGCACCGCGAGCGACGGGGTGACATCGGGTATCACACCAAGCGCCACCCGCCGGGCACCGACCCGGACGACCTCCGGGTCGTCGTCAGCTATGTTCGGCCTGAGGGTCCTGCCGATGCCGCAGGCCTCGAGCCCGGCGACGAGATCGTCACTGTGGGTGGGGTCAGCGTCACGGGGCGCGCCTACTACAGCTACTGGGCCATGATCTACCTTCCGGCCGGATCCACTCTCCGGCTGGGGCTCAAGGGCGGGCGTAGCGTCGCTATCCAGGTGGGCGAGGCGCAGTGACATCACCAAGGATCGGCGAAGCCACGGTAGCCCCGCGGGATCCTACTGGCCCGCGGACCCGTCGCGCCAATCCGGTGGACCTGGGCGGCCCCTTCGCGTAAGAATCGAAGGGTTCAGCCGATCAAACCACTAGGAGGTCAGACTTGCGGATTGTGTTTCTCGGCGCGGCCAAGACCGTCACCGGCTCCATGTTCTTGCTGGAGACGGCAAGTGGCAACATTCTCGTGGACTGCGGCTTTTTCCAGGGCCTTCGGCAGAAGTCCAAGGAGATGAACCGGAATCTGCCCTCCAAGGTGTTCGACGCCGACGCCATGGTGCTCACCCACGCTCACATCGACCACAGCGGCTCCACGCCGACGCTGGTCAAGCGTGGCTTCGACGGCCCCATCTTCACGACGCCCGCCACGGCGGACCTGTGTCAACACATGTTCCGCGACTCGGCGCGCATACAGCAGCACGACGCGGAGTATCTCAACAAGAAGCACGCCGACGACCCCGACTGGGAGAAGATCGAGCCGCTGTACACCGAGCGCGACGCCATCGCGGCCCTCAAGCACATGGTCACCTACCACTATTGGCGGCCCTTCGAGCCCCTGCCGGGCGTTCGCATCGTGCTACATGACGCGGGCCACGTCCTGGGCAGCGCCAGCGTGCTCATCGAGGCCGAGGGCCAGCAGGTGCTCTTCTCCGGGGACATCGGCCGCAGGAACATGCCCATCCTGCGGGACCCAGAGGTGCCGGCCAACGTGGACTACGTGGTCATGGAGTCCACCTACGGCGATCGGGAGCACGGGGCCATAGAGTCCACCCGGGAGGAGCTGGCGGGGATCATCAACGAGACCGCCGCCCGGGGTGGCAAGATCATCATCCCGAGCTTCGCCTTGGAGCGCACCCAGGAGGTGGTGCTCGGCCTGAACCACCTGCGCCAGGAGGGCAAGATCGAGGCCATCCCCATCTACGTGGACAGCCCCTTGGCGACGAACCTGACGCACGTGTTCAAGAACCACCCGGAGTGCTTCGACGAGGGCGCTCTCACCTTCCAGGAGGAGTACGGCGACCCCTTCGGCTTCGACACGCTGACCTACACCCAGTCGGTGCAGGAGTCCATCGCCCTGAACACCACGCCCGGGCCCATGGTCATCGTCTCCGCCTCGGGAATGTGCGAGGCCGGGCGCATCGTGCACCACCTGCGCAACAACATCGAGCAGCCCCAGAACACCATCGTCATCGTGGGCTTCCAGGCGCAGCACACGCTGGGCCGGCGCCTCGTGGAGCGGCGGGACCAGGTGAAGATCTTCGGCGTGCCCCGGGACCTGCGCGCCCGGGTGGAGGTGCTCAACGGCTTCTCCGCCCACGCCGGCCGCAAGAGCCTCATCGAGTTCGCCAAGCTCGCCGGCCCCGACACCAAGAAGGTCTTCCTGGTCCACGGCGAGGAGAAGTCACAGGAGTCCCTCGCCGAGGCCCTCCGAAAGCGGAACATGAACGTGGAGATCCCCGACCGGGGCCAGATCGAGACGCTCTGACGCTGACAGCCATCATGGACGTGCCGCCCGTTCCCACAGTGGATGACGTTCACCGCGCCGCGGAGCGGATCCGGCCCTTTGCCCACCGCACGCCGGTGCTGACCTCCTCGGCGCTCGACGGCTTGACCGGGGCCTCGCTGTTCTTCAAGTGTGAGAGCTTCCAGAAGGTGGGCGCCTTCAAGTTTCGCGGCGCCACCAACGCGGTGATGTCCCTGTCCGACGAGGCCGCCGCGCGGGGCGTGGCGACGCACTCGTCGGGCAACCACGCGGCGGCCCTCGCCCTGGCGGCCCGAAACCGGGGCATCCCGGCCCACGTGGTCATGCCGACCAGCGCGCCTGCCGTGAAGAAGGCCGCGGTGGCCGGCTACGGCGCGCGCATCGTGGAGTGCGAGCCCACGCTCGAGGCTCGCGAGACCACCCTGGACGCGGTGGTCGCCGAGACCGGGGCCGAGTTCATCCACCCATACAACGATCCCCGGGTGGTGGCCGGGGCGGGCACCGCGGCCCTGGAGCTCCTCTCGGACCACCCTCACCTGGACGTCATCATGGCGCCCGTGGGCGGCGGCGGCCTCATGAGCGGCACGGCGATCGCGGCCCGTGGATTGTCCGCCGAGATTCGAATCATCGGCGCCGAGCCGGACCTGGCCGACGACGCCTTCCGCTCCCTCGAAGCGGGCGAGATCATTCCGTCATTAGCGCCCAAGACCATCTGCGACGGCCTGTTGACCTCCCTGGGACCACTGTCCTTCACCGTCCTGTCGGGCCACCTGGAACGGATCGTAACCGTCAGCGAGGACGCCATCATTCAAGCCATGCGCCATGTCTGGGAGCGGATGAAGATCATCATCGAGCCCTCGTCGGCGGTCCCCCTCGGCGCCCTCCTGGAGGACAAGCTGGATCTGAGGGGTCTCGAGGTCGGCCTCATCGTCTCGGGCGGCAACGTCAACCTCGACCGGCTCCCCTGGTCCGACGCCTGACGCCGGATTGCGCGAAGGATGGCATTCGCGGCCCCTTAGAGGTTGTCGTCCTGACGGCGCTCGCGCCAGGCAGTGAAACAGTCCAGGGTCATGTGGCCCATCATCATCAGCACGGAGAGGGCCAGGAGGATCCACGCGGGGATGGGTGCCTTGCCCACGAGGAGGAGCGCCATGGCGCTGCCGAAGAGCGTCGCGCACACCACCGAGGCGCGGATCCGCCGCCCCAGTCGATCCGCGGCCCTCGCGTTGGCCCGGTCCGTCACCCGGAGGCGGCCATGGCGCACGTCGTCCATGATCTCTTCCAGCTTGAGCGGCAGGTCCCGGGCCAGGGCGTTGAGGGTGCCCGCCCGCAGGAGCAGCTCCTTGCCCAGGCGAGCCGGGTGGTAGCGCTGCATGACAATCTTGGTCAGGTGCGGGGTGGCCACCTGGATGAAATCCAGCTCCGGGTACACCTGCTTGCCCACGCCCTCGATGGTCATGATGGCGCGGCCGAGCATGGTCAGCTCCGTGGGCACCTCGATGTTGAAGGCCATGGCGCCACGGACGATGTCCTGGACCATCACCGCGGCCTCCATGTCCTTGAGAGACTTGCGCAGGTGGTTCTCCGCCAGGCGCCGCACCTCCTGGCGGAAGGCCTCGTGGTCCACCTTCTTGCGTGTCCGCCCGATGGACAGCATGGCCGTGGCCATCGCGTCGGTGTCCTTGCGGGCCGCGGCGAGCATGAGGTCGATCATCTTGTCCCGCAGCTCCGGTGACAGGCGCCCCACCAGACCCAGGTCGATGAGGCCGATGACGAGGTCGTGCACGCCATCGGGAGGGTAGCCCCCTTGGGGCGGCGGCGGCAGGATGAAGATGTTGCCCGGGTGGGGGTCGGCGTGGAAGAAGCCGTCCTCGAAGACCATCTTGAGCACCAGGCGCACGCACTCCTCGGCGATGGCCTTGCCGTCGGCCCCGGCCTCCACTGCGTCGGTGACCTTGATCCCGTCGAAGAACTCCAGGGTGAGCACCCGCCGGCTGGAGGCCTGGGGATACACCTTCGGAAACCGCACCAGGGGCTCGTCGGCGAAGTTGGCGGTGAACCGCCCGGCGTTGGTGGCCTCCGAGGTGAAGTCCAGCTCCGCCCGGATGGCCAGGTCGAACTCCTTGGCCAGCCCGGTGGGGCGGTAGATCCGCGTCTCGGGGACGGCCTTTTCCACCAGCCGCGCCAGGATGTGCAGCAGGTCCAGGTCCCGCTCCACGGTGTCGTGGATCCCTCGGCGGCGCACCTTCACCGCCACGTCCACCAGGTCTCCGTTCTCCAGCCGGAGCTTGGCCCGGTAGACCTCCCCGATGGAGGCGCAGGCGATGGGCTCGGCGTCGAAGGTCTCGAAGAGGTCCTCCACCGTGGCGCCCAGGGACTCCTCGATCTGCTTGTGCGCTTCGGCGACAGGGTAGGGCGGCACGTCGTCCTGAAGCTTCTTGAGCTCCGTGCAGATGTCCGCGGGGAGGATGTCCGTGCGGCTGCTCGCCATCTGGCCCAGCTTCACGAAGGTGGGGCCGAGATCCTCGGCCACCAGGCGCAGCCGCACGGCCAGGGGAGGACGGTCGACCTTGTCGCCGCTCTTGTCCTTGGCGGGCAGGCCCATGCGCCGGGCCACCTCGCCGAACCCATGGCGCATGAGCACCTGGGTGATCTGGCTGAGGCGCTCCACGTCCCGTACGGCGGTCTTGAGCTCCATGGAGCCACAGAGTAAAGGCTGCGACGGTCCGCGTCCAGTGATCTGCCGTGGTCCGGCTCAGGCGCCGTCCTAGAAGGTCTCGAGCAGGGCCTCGCCTGCCTTGGGATCCTCGGTGCGCATGATCTCCAGGACGTGTCGGCGCATCTCCCGCTTGATGGCCGCGTAGGTGGGCGTTTTGGACTGCCCGAGCTTTCCCGCGAGGTCCATGGCGCGGGCCACCAGCCCGTCGGCCTCGACGAGCTCGTCCACGTAGCCCATCTCGTGGGCCTGGGCCGAGGTGAAGCGGTCCCCCGTGAGGGCCATGGTCCGGAAGGTGGCCGGCGGCAGGATGGCCTGGAACAGGGCGCTCATGCCGGGCCAGAAGGGGATGTCGATCTGCACCTCGGGTAGCCTCACGAACCCGCGGTCCGGCGGCATGAGGCGGAAGTCCGCGCAGGCCGCGAGGATGGCGCCGCCGGCCACGGCGTGCCCGTTGAGAGCGGCCACCAGCGGCTTGGGGAAGCCGGTGGCGTCCAGGAGGGTCTGGTTCAGGGCCCTTGTGAAGCTCCGCACGTTCTCCAGGTCGGCGAGGCCCTGGCCCATGAGCCACTCCAGGTGGATGCCCGTGGAGAAGAACTTCTCCTGGGCGCCGGTGATCACCACGCCCCGGACCGCGTCGTCGGCGGCCAGGTGCGTCAGGCCGGCGCTGATTTCTCGAAGGAAGGGCGTGGTGAAGCGGTTTTGCTCACCGTGGCTGAGGGTCAGGACAGCCACGCCGTCGGTGGTTTCAATGCTCAGGTTCTCCATGGGATCATCTCCGTAGGGGATCGCTACTTCGGCAGGTCTCGCAGCTTGTCCTTCCAGCCGAGGGTCGTGTACAGAGCCACCAGCCGTGCGCGCAGGCGCCGGGTGCGCGGGTTCTTCGACCCGTAGAGCTTGTGGACGATCTCGAAGGCCCGGCCCAGGATCCGGGCGGCCTGCTCCCGGGCCTGCCTGGCCGCGTACACCTCGCCCAGCTCCGCGAGGGCTCGGGCGTAGGCATAGGTCCGGTGCCCCTGGTGCTTGCGCACCACGTCCAGGGCTCTGCGGATGGTCTTGGTGGCCGGCCCGAGCTTCTTGCCGCTCCGCTGGACCTTGGCGAGCTGGATCAGACAGCGGACCACCGCGTCGGCGTTGGCCTTCACGTCCTTGTGGAAAACAGCCAGGGCTTTGCGCAGCAGCGAGGCGGCGAGGACGGCGCGGTTCGTGCGGGCATAGAGGATACCCAGACGAGAATCCAGCTCCGCGAAGAAGACTGTCGTCGGCCCCGACCCGCCGCCGGCCGACCGGAGCGCCACCTTCCGGGCCTCGGCGTAGTGCTTTTCGGCCTGGGCCGTGCGGCCGGCGCGCAGGGTCATGTCCGCCAGTCGCTTGAGGGACAGCGCCAGGGCAGGGGGGTGGCCGGTGACCGCCGCCTTTCCACCGGCGCGAACCTTGGTCACGATCTCGCTGTGGAGCCGGGCTGCGAGGTTGTACCGCCCGAGGGACTCGTGACAGCCGGCGAGGTCCGCCAGGCTCTGCACCAGGTCCTTCAGAGTCGGGTGTTTGCGTCGCAGGTCGAGGGCCTCGCGAAACAGCGCCACCGCCTTGTCCTGCGCCTTGAGCTTCCAGTGGACCCTCGCCAGGGCGCGGAGGGAGGCCGCCAGGCTGGGCTCCCGCGGTGGCTTGGTCCGGTCCCGGTAGTGGTTTCCCAGGCGCTTGGGGCCGTGGTCGAGGGTGGCGCGCTTCATGGCCACGGCCTTGACCAGGATGTCTCGAGCCTCGACAGCCTTGCCGGCGCGCATCAAGGTCACCCCGATGCGGTGCAGGCAGTCGGCCACCACGACGTTGCTCCCCGGGTACAGGGCCCTGCGCCAGATCCGCACCTCCGCGCGGTAGGAGTCCAACGCGAGGTCGTGGCGGTCCATGGCGGTGTATATCCGTCCGCGCAGGGCGATGGTCTGCGCCTGGAGCGGATGGGTGGGACCATAGATCTGGCCCGCGAGCAGCAGGGCACGGGCCACCTTGTCCTGGGCGGCCCGGAAGCGCTTCTGCTCCAGGAGCCGCAGCGCCAGCCGGCGGAGCTTGTGATACCGCCTCAGGTTCGCTCTTTGCTCCTCGCCCAGCCCCTCGCCCGCCTCCAGGCCATCCCCAGCCCGCCGGGGCCCGGGCTTGTCCTCCGCAGTGCACCGCGCCCCCCCACCAACCGCGACGGCCAGGAAGGCAACCACCACCGAGGTCCTGTTCCAACTCATGACCGCTCCTTTGCGTTGCGATACGCTAGATCTTGTCGAGGAGGGAGCCGAGGAGCTTCTTCACGTCGGCTTCGGCGAGCTCCAACGTGGCGATGAGGATGGGGCCCTTGGTGGTGGCCGTCATCTTCTTCAGGATTGCGCCCAAGGCCGCGGGGGGGGCGCCGGGGCCTCCGCCAGGCCTGCCGAGGGCCATCTTCATCATGTTCGCCAGCTGTAGCAGGGAGGTCGCGGCCTGGGGCGTGCCGACGTCCAGCCGGTTGACCATCTTCCACTTGGCCTTGTCGCTGTCGAGCACCACGGAGCCGCCCTTGATCTTGGACAGGGCCGACAGGGCGGGCACGGCGCTCGCCCCGCCCAGGGGCACCTTGAACCCACCGAAGACGATCCAGGCGAGGGACTTTTTGTCCAGCGACTTGAGCTGCGCGGCGATGGCAGCGTTTCCGCCGGCGACGTCGCCCTTGGTGACGATGTCCAGCATTGAGTCAGAGCAGATAACGATGGTGTTCTTCTTCATCGCCAGCAGTGCGAAGCCGTCGTCCTTGCCACCCTTGCCACCCTTGCCCCGGATGGCGTCCTTGCCGTTGATCTTGGTGAGCACGGGCTTGATGCTTCCCGCCTTGACGGGGATCGTCATCAGCTTCTTCAGCGTCGCCGAGGCGTCGAAGCGGCCGGAGACCATTATCGCCAGGTGCTTGGGCTTCTTGATGTCGGAAAGGGACCTGCCGCCCAGCACGACGCGGGCGCTGTCCACGATCTTGAGGGGGTCCTTGCCCAAGGCCTTCTTCAGATCGCCGTAGGTCTTGCCCGCCAGGATGGTCTTGACGAACCCGATGGACATGAGCTTGGGCCACAGGAAGGTCTTCCGGAGCTTGGCTGCGTTGAGGCCGACCACCAGCTGCACCGTCACGGGACCGGCGGCGGGGCGGGGTCCGGCGGCCGGGGGCGCGGCAGCCGGAGGTGCGGCGCTCGCGGCGCCGGGCGCGGCCATGGCTGCCAGACCGCCTCCGGCGCGGTTACGGCCGGCCACGGTCTTCTTCTTGCCGTCCTTGGCGAGCCCCCTGGTCTTGTCGGCATCGGTGGTTTTGACGGGGGCCGCCTCGGTTCCCTTTGCCCCGTCTTTCTTCGGCGCCTTCTTGCAGCCGGTTCCGGCGCCCAGGCCCGTCATGGTCAAGGCCACTACAAAGGTACGAGCGAGGGCCCCGAGCCGCCTGTCGAACAATCGAGTCATTACCTTCATCCTTTCGCTGTCGGAGCAGCAACAGTATCCAACGTGACCCGGGCTGGCAACCACTGGGCCGTGAGGGGTGAAATTCCGCCGCCGAGAGTGAAAACCGCACCGGCCAGGGTTCTATTCCACCCTGGGCCCAAGTGGGTTACTATGTAAACGTCGACATAAATAGAACTAGTCAAAAAGGAGCCTAGCATGACAAACGGAATCAGGTCCTGGGGCACCTCCCTGGGTGTGGCGCTGGTGTGTTTTGTGTTGCTTGTCGGAGCGGGCTGCGATCGCCGAGAGACCGGCCTGATGCTGGAGGTGACCCTCGCCGAGGGCCACGCGAGCCTGGACGGCCAGGTCGACGAGCTGGTGTTCCACATCGCCGTGCTCCGGGAGGACGGGCGCTATGTGCTGGATCCGGCGGTGAACGAGCACAGCGACTTCGTCACCGGCCGGAGCCTCGCCGACGATCCCTACCTGCTTTTGATCAAGGAGAACGGCGACGGGGTCATGGAGACGGTGCGGGCCGCGGTGCTGGCGTACCGCGGGGACGCGGTGGTGGCCTGGGGCTGGCTGGAGGACCCGGACTCCCAGCAGATGATCCAGGGCAACATCGTCTACCGTACGATTGCTCTGTACGACGCCTCGCAGATCCCGCCGGACTTCTTCGTCACCGGGCTGGGCTGCCTCGTGGTGGAGGCGAGCGGGGAGATCATCGCCCACGCGCCGAGCGACATGGACTGCGACGACATCCCGTCGGATGTCGACTGCGACGACGAGGATCCCACCGTGGGTCCCGGCATGCCGGAGATCTGCGGCAACGGCGTGGATGACAACTGCGACGGCAACATCGACGAGATCTATGACGAGGACAACGACGGGTTCACCAACTGCGAGCCGGTGGACTGCGACGACGGCGACGCGGACGTGTACCCCGGCGCCCCGGAGGTCTGCGACGGCAAGGACAACGACTGCGACGGCGCGTGCGACCTGGAGTTCGACCTCGACAGCGACGGCTACACCGCCTGCCCGGACGGCACCGGGAGCGCCGCCGGCGCGGAAGGCTTCTGCGGCGTGGTGCCCACCGCGCCGGACTTCGACTGCGACGACACGCGGGCGGACGTGAGCCCCGGCCTGCCCGAGGTCTGCAACGGCATCGACGACAACTGCGACGGGCTGGTGGACGAGGGGCTGTCGTTGGCCTGCTACGAAGGGCCCGCGGGCACCGAGAACGTGGGCCAGTGCCGGGGGGGCATGTCCCACTGCATCCGCGGCATCCAGACCGCCTGCACGGGCCAGATCCAGCCCATCCCCGAGGCCTGCAACGGCCTGGACGACGACTGCGACGGCCAGGTGGACGAACAGCTGCCCGACATGACCTGCGGCCTGGGCGTGTGCCGCGTCACCATGCCCTACTGCCAGGGAAACCAGCCCCAGCAGTGCGTGCCCCTACCCGCCGCGACCCCCGAGATCTGCAACGGCCTGGACGACGACTGCAACGGCCTGGTGGACGAGACCTGCGCCTGCGTCCACGTCGCGCCCACGGGCAACGACGGCCACACGGGAGGGTCAGGTGATCCCCTGGCCACCATCAACGCGGCCATCGCCCTGGCGGCCCAGGCGGGGCAGCCCAAGATCGTGTGCGTGGCGTCCACGGCGGGGTGCACCGCCGGGAACTGGACCATGTACAACGAGGACGTCGTCATGGCGGACGGCGTCGCGGTCTACGGCGGCTACGATCCCACCCCCACCCCGGGTGGGTGGACCCGCAGCGCGGCCTGCAACACCGAGATTCGCGGCATGACCGGCCCCGCCGTGTACTTCGGCCCGACCGTGGCGAGCCGGACCCCGTTGGATGGGTTCGTGACCAGCGTCGGGACCTCCGCCGGGGTTGTGCAGTCCTCGGTGGTCGTCATCGAGGGCAGCGCGGGCGCGGTGGTGAGCAACTGTCAGGTCTTCGGAGCCCAGCAGGGGGACCAGACCTTCGGCATCCTGGTGACCGACGACCCCAACGGCAACCCGGCCACGCCCGAGCTCGTAGGCAACCTCGTGGAGGGCGGAGATGGGCTCATCCTCTCGGTGGGCATCTACTCGGTGAGCTCGAGCCCCTTCATCCAGGGATCCTGCGACACGAACCGCATCGATGGCACGGGGCGATGCACGGGCGGCTGCTGGAGCGGCAAGCACATCCGAGGTCATCGCGATACCAATTCCATGCCGGACAGGTCCTTCGGTGTCTGGCTCGACCAGTCCCCGGGCGCGCGGGTGGACCAGTCCGCGGTGTGCTCCCGGGGTGGGGATCAGGCGGCGGGCGTGTACATCACCGGTGACGCGGCGGGCACGGAGGTGACGCGGAGCAACCTGACCGCCTTCAGCGCCCGGTACAACAACGACGGGATCTCGCTGGACGACTGCGGAGGAGCCTCGCCGTGGATCGCCAACAACGACCGCATCGCGTCCGATGGCGACCCTGGCGGCACGTCCCTGGCCACCGGCCTGCGCTCCCTGGGCGACTGCCATCCGCTCATCGAGGGCAACCGGGAGATCACGGGCGGCGGAGAGGGCAGCGCCAACGACTGCCGCGGCGTGGTCTGCGGGATCGGCCCGGGCAGCGGCCACGCCAGCCGCTGCGCCATCGTGGCCAACCAGACCATCAACGGCTCCAACTGGGGCCTGCCGCCCAGCTCCTACGCGATCCTGTGCGAGGCCGGCGCCTGCAGCATGATCAGCCAGAACCAGCTCATCAACGGGCGCGGCGGAGTGGACAGCGTGGGCGTGTACCTCAGGGGGGCCTCGAGCGCGGTGGTGGACCGCAACATCATCCAGGGTGGCTGCGGCTCCACCTGGGCCACGGGGGTCATCGCGGACGACTCCACGGCGCGCATCCAAAACAACGTCATCGGCACGGCGCTGTGCGTGGACTCGGTGGCCAACGGGTCGGACTTCGTGGGCCTCTGGGTGGCCAACGGCGGTGCCGCGAACGAGCCGGACGTACACTCCAACGCCATCTTCGGCGGCGGCGGGCCGTCCATGGCCTGCCTGAGCACGGGCCTGGCGCTGGACCTGTCGGTGTGGTCCGGCACGCCCACCGGTCCCCTGGGTATCTTCCGCAACAACCTGATCCATCCGGGCGTGTGCAACTCCTCCCACGGCGTGTGGGAGCGGTCCGCGTCGGCCGACCCGCGGATCTTCGAAAACAACGCGGTGGCCAACACGAGCGGCGTGGGGGCGCTGTACCTCGACGAGAACGCCACCATCCTGAGCAACGAGAGCCAGATCAACGCCCTCACCGACATGGTCGTCTCCGCCAACATCGACCAGGGCTGCGGGTTCACCTACAACCCCGGCGCCCCCGTGACAATGCCCTCGAGCTCCCCCTGCCGCAACACCGGCACGTCCGCCGCGGCGCCCGGATGGGACTACCACGGCGACCCGCGCCCCCAGGAGACCGCGCCCGAGATCGGCCCGGACGAGTACACCCCTTAGGCTGGCGGGCTTCGATATAACCCAGCCGGCGTTCAACTGGTACCAACGCGGGACAATCGAGCTGATCCCCAAAGGCGCCGGCTCGTTTGGCTCGGCCGCGGACCTGAAAGCGGAGTTCATCGCCTGGAACGAAGCCGGCGGGAGCTTCCCGAGCCAGGATCCATTTGATCAATACCGCTACATCATGGTGTCGAGCAAGGAGCGATTGACCCTGCATCCCGCGATGGGGTCATCGGCGAGTGGAAGCAACTCCTGCACGGGCGGCATCGAGAAGATCGAGTTCACCAACATCGGGGACCCGGAGCAGAGCCAGTACGAGTGGGCCTGGCAGCCGCGTGATGTCAACAAGTACCTGTTTCCGCCCGACCAGTCCGACAGCGAAAATCGCAAGGGGCTACCGCTCATCTCCGTCTGGGAGCTCAACTCGCGATACCAGTACACAGGACGAATGCTGGTGGAGGTCGCTAGACACGAGCAGGACGATGCATTCCATCAGAAGGGCGAGCTGGTGCATGGGCACATAATAGTCAGGAGGCCGATAAGAAAGGAAATCGAGTATCAGATCGGCGATGATCAAACGATAGTCGTCAAGTACGACGCCTGGCAGTGCCTGGACATCAACAGCCACCGGTGGAAGCACCCCACCACGGCGTACTCGGAGTCGTTGAGCTACGAGGGCTGCTTCTCACAGGGAGACGAGCAGCTGCCCATCACGTCCATCTCCGCCGGGGCGATGCACACCTGCGCGACACGCACGGACGGCACGGCCTGGTGCTGGGGATACGACGGCAACGGTCAGCTCGGAAACGGCACGGCCTTCTTCCACAGTTGGATTCCCGCCCAGGTCATGTTCCAGACCTTCCCGGAACCAGGGGTCTGGGAGGTGCGTCCCTTCGACTTGGCGCAGACCATCTCTGCCGGGGGCCGGCACACCTGCGCTCTCCAGACCGGCGGCACCGCCTGGTGCTGGGGTGCCAACGACTATGGTCAGCTAGGCAATGGCGACCCGCTGCATATCCAACGGCAGGCGCCGGTCTCGGTCCAGAACCCCAACAGCCAGGAGCCCGCGCCCATGAGTTTCCGGGCCATCTCCGCCGGCAGTAACCACACCTGCGCCATCACACCCTACTTCGATGGCGGGGACCTGGGGGACCTCGGGGACCGGCTGTACTGCTGGGGAGAGAACGCCTTTGGACAGCTCGGCGACTCCACCTTCACCGACCGTGACATGCCGACCGAGGTGCTCATCGGTGAACCTGTGAAGTCGGTCTCTGCAGGCAGCAAGCACACCTGTGCGATCGCCTTCGATGGCGCTGCCTACTGCTGGGGGCACAACGCCTCGGGGCAGCTCGGCGACGGCCTCACCGCGAATCGGTACTCGGCCACGCGAGTTCCGGGACTTGTAAACGAGCACACCGTGGCGGTCACCGCCGGCTCGGACCACTCCTGCGCCTTCACGTGCTCATCTTGGGATGGGGGCAGCTGTCTTGGCAGCGTCTGGTGCTGGGGAGAAAACAACTCTGGGCAGGTTGGTGATGGCTCGCAAGATCGCCGTCTCGAGCCCGTGGCCGTCATGAACCTACCTCACGTTTTCAGCCTCGACGCCGGGAACGCGCACAACTGCGCGATCGGGTCGGACCAGACTGTCTATTGCTGGGGCTCGAACGCCACTGCGCAGATCGGGGACAATACCCAAACCGACCGTCTGCTCCCAACCGAGGTCTTGTGGCCCTGAGCGATCTCACCAGCTAAAAGCAGGGATCCTGGCATGACTGTGATTCGCTTTTGTCTATCGGCGCTGTCGTTTCTATGGTTGGTCGGGTTCTGTGCCTGCTCGGGCAACCAGCCGGGGGGCGGCAACAACAACGTCAACGGGGCGTAGTGCGGCAACGGCGTCGTGGAGTTTGGGGAGGCCTGTGACAATGGGGTGGGTAACTCCGACACGATGCCGAACGCCTGTCGGACGAGCTGTGTGGAGCCTTCTTGCGGCGACGGGGTTTCGGACGCGCTGGAGCAGTGCGACGGGGCCAATCTTGGGGGCCAGACCTGCGCCACCGCGGGGGCCTACGACCAGGGGGACCTGGCCTGCACGTCCGGCTGTGAGCTCGACTTGTCGGGTTGCAGCGCTTGCGGCAATGGCGTCGTGGACGGCAGCGAGGAGTGCGACGAGGGAGGGGCGAATTGCGCCGACGACCCGAGCTGCACCTGCGCCCCCAACTGCACTTTGCCGGGCTGCGGAAACGGCGTGGTCGAGGCGTACCTCGGGGAGGAGTGCGACCTGGGCCTAGAGAACTGCGATGATCCACAGTGCGCTTGCTCCACCACGTGCGACGGTTTTTTCGATCCCTGCGGATTCCCCGAGGACGGGATCTGGCTGGAGTTCGACTTCACCAGCGCGGCGACCGTGTTGGAGCCGGCGTGGCGGTTCTCGGAGACTCCCGGCTGGGGTGAGGCGGAGTGGGCCCCGACCGGATATGGTGCTCCGTATATTTGTGTCCCGTTCGACAACGTCCTCTTGGTTGACGATTTGATCGGACGCCTTGCTGTTGTCCGGGAGGACATGTGCGAGCTGCAGGTCACGATCGGTCTGCGGGGGCTCCTGAACTACTCGTCCGCCTCGGTGTGCATCGAGGGGCGAAGCATGGCACCGGGGGCGTCGTCGAACATGAACGTTTTCAATGGTCTCAACGGCTGCGGTCTGACGACGAGCATCGATCCCGAGCCGCAGGTCCACGCAGTAGGCGTCAACCTCACGAGCTGCTACGTCGCGGGAAACGGCTACCAGGGCCTCACTATCGAGCCGAGCGATGACTGGGACGCCATTGGTATTGTTCGCGTGCGCTTGACGATCCACGATCCGGTCTTCTGATTCGGTGGCAGTCGCAAGGCCCTGGTCGCTGGGGCGCTCGTCGAGCGCCTTCGGCGTTAGTTGGTGGTATTCTGGGCGTCATGACGGTTCGGCTGCTCGGTTGGGTCACGGTGATGCTCCTGGTGCAGGTGGGCTGCGAGGGACCCGCGCACCAGGGGTCGGTGGCCTCGCAGCAACCCATGGCCGGCGGCGCGGCGCCCAGGGCGGTGCGACCTTCACCACCGGTGGTTCCCCGCTCCCGCCCTGGCCCGCACGCCGATCCCCGGTGCTGCCGGAACTCCGGCGGGTCGCCTATGGCGGCAGGATGCGGTTCTCGGGTTATCTGGTATTATTGGGGTCAGGCCGGTTCCCGTGTGTGCCAATGACTGAGCAGAAAAAAGACACGCCGGAGGTGATCCGCGCCGATGGGCCGGCCGAGACCATCCGCTTGGGATCGGGGGCCAGCGGGTTCAAGCCCGACAGCCCTGCCGATCCCGACGAGGGGGTGAAGCCGCGACCGCCCAGCCCCAGCCAGGCGGTCCTGGCGCCCAAGGCGCCGCCCACCGCACCGGACCTGCCGGCCATGGGGCGCCGGCCTCCCTCGGTGGCGGTGGAGGCGGCCCTCTCCGGGCTGTCCCCCGAAGGCAAGCGCCTCGCCCGGGAGATTTCGAAGAACCTTCCGGCCTTCTCGTCCTTCGAGTTCTCGCTGAACCTCGCCGACCTCCTGGCCGCCTACTGGCGGGAACGCCGGGATCTTCTCATGGTGGACGAGCATGGCCGGCTGGAGCAGGACTATTCGCTGGTGGCCGAGCGGGCGCATCTGGTCCAGGACTCCGGGCCCACCAGCGCCCAGGAGTCGATCCTGGACGCCGTTCGCCGCATCGCCGACGAGCTGGACGCCGACAAGGTGGGCTACTACGCCGCGTCCCTCAAGGGCCCCGAGCTGCGTTTCGTCCAGGCCGTCCACGACCTGGTCACGGCCCTGCTGCACTACAAGCTCTCCGCCAGGGTGCCCGACCGGACGGACCGCCTGGTCATGCTCACCTCGAGCACGGGCGCCCTGGGCTGCATCGAGGCCGCCCTCGGCCGGTTCCGGGGCGCGGACCTACCGGCCGTGATCAGCTCCTACGCCCAGGTGCTGGAGCTGAAGATCAACGCCGAGGCCCAGCGCGAGGGCTGATTTCATACCAGGGGCAGGGGGCCGTCGATCCCGCGCAGGGCGATGTACAGGCTGGGCGACTGCAGCACCTCACAGGTGACCTCGCCAAAGGTGACCTGGGTGCGGTCCTGGATGACCACCGCCACACCCTCGTCGAGGGACTGCGAGCCGATCTTGGTGCCGTTGGAGGAGCCCACGTCCTCCAGGAGCAGGGGGGTTGGATCCCCGGCCTTGGTGCCCTGGTAGGTGGCGTGGCGGATGTGTGCGTGCAGCTTGGACACGCTGTGGTGCCGGATGACCACGTCGTTGTTGGGGGCGCGTCCGATGCTGATGTGCCGCTTCCAGTCGTTGCGCTCGGTCTTCTCGATCTTGCACAGCGTGATGTTGCTCAAAGACCTGTCGGGTTTGCCCTGGCCGAGCCTCTGCAGCTCGTCGGGGTTGATGACGCCCGTCGTGAAGGTGAAACGGTTGTCAGGATCCTCGGGGAGGGTGCAGAGCAGGTAGATCCCGGAGTAGACGCGCGAGAACCTGGCCTGGTCCATCTGGCGCGTCCTCCCGATCAACTTGTGCAGAATCGACATGAGCTTTGGATTCGGTTCCAACAGTTCGAACCCGGAGGGTATCGGAATCGGGCACGGCTGTCGAGCGACCCTTGTCGACCGGGTTGTGGTCGCTGGCGAACCGGCCTACACTGCCTGGGTCTCGGTGAGGGAGCAGCGGATGATCGAAAAGACCGACGTCGCCTCCGGAATCACGTGGGTCGCCGTGCCGGAGGTGGATCTGTACGTGCTGTGCGGCTGTCCAGAGGACGCCGTGAAGCACCTCATGCGGCGCGGCCTCATCGTCACAAGGGAGCTCCGTGGCGTCTCCTACGAGACGGGCCCCAACGCCATCCTGCTGTCGGACATGCCCGTGCAGAGCGGGAGCTTCGCCAACCTGTCGGAGTTTCCGGTGCTGCAGATGTTCTACCGTCAGGGAATGCTCATCCCTGACCACCCCAACAACACCGGCCGGCGGCCGCTGCTCGTGGGCACCCGGGAGCAGGTGCACAACCAGTCCCAGTACATCTACCGTGGCAACTACGGCTTGACCTCCGTCGAGGAGCTTCGGGCGGCGGGTGCCTCGGAGGCCGAGGCGGCCCAGCTCATGCGCCTCAAGCTCCGCTTCGCCTTCGACAAGATCCGCGACACCGAGGACCTGCTCGACACCCGCGTGGTGGAGGATGAGCCCATGGAGCTGCGCGACGGTGTGACCATCGAGCGCAAGGGGCTCAACCTCTACGAGTTTCGCTACAAGGGCTCATCTCTCACCGTGGATCTCAACCTCGCCTGGAACGAGAGCTACGAGCCCCCTTACCAGTTGGGCTTCCACACCATCGGGCGCGAGTACTTCTCCGTGGTGCACCTGGGCGAGGGCGACGGCTGGGACGTGCACCGCCCGTGCATGAGCAGCCTCATCACCCACCAGGGGCGCTACTACCTCATCGACACCGGGCCGAACATCCAACACAGCCTCAAGTCCTTGGGCATCAGCGTCAACGAGCTGGACGGCATCTTCCACACGCACGCCCACGATGACCACTTTTGCGGGTTCACGTCGCTTGTGAGCGCCGACCAGCGCATCCGGCACTACTCCACGCCCTTGGTGCGGTCCTCCGTGCTCAAGAAGCTCTCGGCCCTCACCGGGCTGGGCGAGTCGCGCTTCGAGCACTACATCCAGTTCCGGGAGCTGCGCGAAAACGAGTGGAACAACGTCGACGGTCTGGAGGTCAAGCCGGTCTTCTCGCCGCACCCGCTGGAGACCACCGTCTTTTTCTTTCGCACCATGGGTGAGAGCGGGTACAAGACCTACGCTCACCTGGCAGACACGGTCTCCCTGAACGTGCTCGAGGACATGGTCACCGAGGACGAGAGCGTCAGCGGCGTCAGCGCCGAGACCCTGGAGCTCGTGCGGCAGACCTACGCCGAGCCGGTGGATCTGAAGAAGGTGGACGTGGGCGGCGGCATGATCCATGGGCGGGCCGCCGACTACGTGGACGACAAGTCGAAGCGCATCCTCTTCTCCCACGTGGCGCGGCCCCTGACCCACGCCGAGAAGGAGATCGGCTCCAACGCCTCCTTCGGCATGCAGGACGTGCTCATCCCTGCGCGCCAGGACTACGCCCACCAGGAGGCCCAGCGGTACCTGGGCCTCTACTTCCCCACGGCGCAACCCCACCACCAGCAGCTGCTGCTCAACAACCCCATCGTCTCGTTCAACGTGGGCACCATCCTCATCCGGCGGGGCGAGCAGAGCCCGTACGTATACCTCGTGCTCGGCGGCGTGGTGGAGTACATGGAGGCTGGCGGTGGCATCCACAACACGTTGTCGGCGGGCGCTCTTCTCGGCGACCTGGCAGGCCTGCTCGAGGCCCCGGCCAAGGGCACCTACCGCGCCGCCAGCAACGTCGGGGCCCTACAGATTCCGCGCAACATGTACACCGAGTTCGTGGTGCACTGCGATCTGCTGGGCGCGGTACGCCGCAAGCACGCCCTGCGCCAGTTTCTCAAGCGCACCTACCTGTTCGGCGAGGTGGTCTCCCACCCCATGCAGGACCGCATCGCCCAGGCCATGGAGCTGCGGGAGCTGGGCGCAGACGAGCCCATCCCCCACGAGCTCGAGGGCGAGCCGCAGCTGGTGGTGCTGGACACGGGCGCCTTCACGATCCTGTGCGACGCCAACCGCATCGAGGGCGTCGGCCCGGGGGGCTGCTTCGGTGAGGAGCCGCTTTTCAGCGAGTCGTCGCGGTTGTTCACGGCCTTTTGCCTGGAAAAGAGTCGCCTGTACTGCCTGCCGCTGCACACCATCGAGGACATTCCGAGCGTTCGCTGGAAGCTCCAGGAGTTCTACGAGCGCCGCGTCCTGTCGCGCGTAACCGTGTGTTGACCGCGCCGACTCCCCGGATCCGCGCCCGGATCCACGCCCGCGCCTTGACCGGGGGCTCCGAACGGCGTGATAATCGTCGTGAGGTCCTTCCGAGCATGCAACGCGCTCGAGCTCGAGCCCGCGCCGGCAGACGATTGACCGCGGCGGCGGTGCTGGTGCTGTGCGCCTTCTGGGCGATGGCATCGGGCTGTGACGACGACCGGGCCGTGGGGAACTACACCTGGGGTGGATTTTCGGAGTGCCCCGGGCCGACGTTTTCCTCGGACTTCACCAAGCCGAATGCGCACGAGGTGGATCTGCTGTTCGTCATCGACAACTCCATGTCCATGGCGCCGGAGCAGATCCTGCTCAACGAGCAGTTCGGCGTACTGATGCAGGAGCTGAGCGTGCTCGGCTATCGGCTGCCGGACATGCACATCGGGGTCACGTCCACCGACCTCGGCATGGACCCCTACGTCGTGGAGGGGTGCGACATTCCAGGCGGTGACCAGGGGCGGCTGCTCCGGCGCGGTCTGAGCTGCGACAACGTGCTGGACCACAACTACATCGTCGACGTGCAGCCCACGGGCTGCGAGATCACCCGGGACGAGGACAGCCGCACCTGCCTGGCCCACGATTGCGACGCCGCGAGCTGCGCCCACGAGCCGACCACGAGCCTTGTGGAGGATGATCACGGCTGCCCGCGCTGCGTGAACTACGTAAACGGCAGCCTCGAGCTCGCGTTCCGGTGCGTGGCCCTGGTGGGGGTCTCGGGGTGCGGATTCGAGCAGCCGCTGGAGGCCATGAGGCGAGCCCTGGACGACAACCCCTACAACGAGGGCTTTTTGCGGGAGGAGTCCTACCTCGCGGTGGTGATCATCAGCGACGAGGACGACTGCTCCACCCGGGATGGCACGACCCTGTTCAACCCCAACGACATGGAGCTGAACGGCCCGCTGGGACCTCTGACCTCCTTTCGCTGCTTTGAGTTCGGCTACTCGTGCGAGCCCGCTGACGCCACCCGCACGGACCTCGGACCGCGCACGGGCTGCGTGGCCCGGGAGGGACCGGACGACCTGCTCTACCCCGTCGACCACTACGTGGCGTTCCTCAGTGGGCTGCGCCCCCGGGAGCGTCTCATGGTGGCCGCCATCGCCGGCCCGGTCGAGGAGGAGGGCACCGTGGAGGTCGTCCTCGACCAGTGGGGGAACCCGTACCTGGGATCCAGCTGCTCCATGGGGATCGGTGCCGACGGCGCCTACCCGGCCCTGCGGCTGCACTCTTTCGTGGCGGCTTTCCATCCACCGGAGGACTTCGACTGGGCCTTCACGCCGAGCTGCAGCTCCGACTACAGCGAGACCCTGGCGGGAATCGGGTCTGTGATCCGGGCGGCGCTGGACGCCCGCTGCCCCGTTATTCCCCTGGCGGGCTGCTCCGACCCAGGGGCGGCCATCGGCCTGCCCGTCGACTCCCAGACGTGCAACGACCGCTGCGAGGCCCTCTGCGTCATCATCGAATTCCAGAACCACGGCCAGCCGAGCGAGGTGGCCGTGGACCTGCCGCCCTGCCTGCACGTCTGCCCGGACGGGCCGTGTCCGGGCAACGACCAGCCGGCCCTGGCCTACGAGGGCGGTGCGCCCAACCAGCGAGACCCGGCGCTCCCGGTGGAGGCCTGCTGGTACGTCGCCCACAACCCGGCCTGCGTGGGCTCCCGGGGCGCCGAGGTGCTCATCGCGCGCCGGGAGAATCCGCCCGTGGATCCCGTGATGGAGGTGCGGTGCCAGATGTCCCCGGCCACCGAGCAGTGCTGCTACGACGGCCTCGACAACGACGCGGACTGCCTCGTGGACATGGACGACCCCGACTGCGAGGGTCAGTCACCTCCCGGCTGGGGACCGGACCCGCCCTGACCGGACCCGCCAGGATGGGAGGGCCAGGATGGGGAGACACCGAAGGGCTCATCGCGGTCGCGTGGGTCGTGACGACGATTCGATGGTGAAAAACCCGACGGTGAGCTTCTTCCGGGTGTATCTCTGCTCGTTGTCGGGGATGGCTGGCACAGCTCGGGTGTACAGCGGCCGGAGGGTGAGGTGTCGCTCCGCCGTATGGCAGATCCCTACGAGGCCGTGTTCGTCGATGGGCGCGTTTTTTTCCGGGGGGCTCTCGTAGCAGGCGGCGGGGCGGAAGTAGACGAGGCATTGGCGTCTCTCGAGGCGAGACCTGATGTCGGCGGCGGAAAAGGTGAGCCACCGGAAGCGATGGCCGCGGGGATCCCGGAGGTATGCGGGCAGGCGGCCGATGGGCGTGGTGCCGTCCGAGGGGTGCACAATGGCGCAGCGCCGGTCGATTCGGGCGAGGCCCTCTGTGATGACCCGGTGCTGGAGCTGCGGCGTGCCCCGGAGGGTGATGGGCCCCGGCCACAGCAGCAGTGACAGACCCACCAGGGCAGCGGTTGTAACCAGAGCAATCGTCGCGCGCCGCTTTTTGAGGGAGACGAGGTGGTCGCTCAGGGTGGCGAGCCGTTCGGCCAACCGGAGGAGCTGATCGCCGAGGAGACCGAGACCCACACCGGCAACCAGGCAATACAAGGGCAGGGCGGGGAGCTGGATGCGGGCGGAGTTCATGCGGCCGCCACCCAGCCCCACCAGGGTCAGCAGCAGCGCGCTGGCTCCGAGGGCAAGGACCGGCCCGCGGGGGACCCGCTTCAGAAAAGCGGCCACCAGGGCGGCCAGGCCGCACAGCCACAGGAGTGGCGGCGTGAAGTGATGGTTCAAAAAGACGTTGCAGGCGGTGTTGGAAAAGGTCCCGGTGGGCGTCATGAGGTTGGGGAAGCTCTCCAGGGTGTGCAAGTAGGTTGGGCCATGAATGCCAGAACCCCAGATGAGCTGAGAGAGGATGCGAATGGCACCGGTCGTGTACAGCGCGAGCCCGACGACGGCGGCCACCCAGGTCCAGGGTTGCCCGAAGAGGTGGCGCCCCTTGGGAGCAGTCCACGCGGTGAGAAAAAGCACGACCGGGACCACCATGAGAATGGGGTAGACCTGGGTTGTGAGGACCGCGAGGAACGCGGTGACGAACCGCGGCACGGGATGTGGGTCGCGAATAGACCAGGCAAGCGCCGCCAGGCACAGGAGCAGAAAGAAGGCGCCGGAGACCGTCCGCACCTCGCTGGCGGCGAAGTACACCGAAACGGGCAGCACGGCGGCCACGAGGGCCGCCCACAAGGCCCAGCGCCGCTCCTTCAGCCAGGCCCGGCTGACCAGATACACCAGCGGGACAATCGCCACGGACATCGCCATTTGCGTGGCCACGACCGTCCATTCCCGGGTGGGAAACACCGTCATGACGAGGCCGTGCACGGCGTTGTAGGTGTTGCCGTGGGGGTCGGCACCCTGGCGCGGCCTCACGAGCACCTCGCTCAGGAGCTCATAGCCGTGATTGTTGATCCAGGCCGGAATGCGCAGACCGTACAGCAGCCGCAAGCCCAGCCCGATCAGCGAGAAGACGCCCAGCAGCGCCCCGTCGACCCACCCCACGGCACGAAGCTGACTCGCCAGCCATCGGGCTCGTATCCCGAGGCCGAGCAGCACCAGCACCAGGAGCACCTGCAGCATCCAAGTGGGATCGCGCAGGTCATACCAGGCGGGTCCGTCTCGCGTGGCGCTACGGTCCAGAGGCGAGAAGGAGCCCCGGACCTTGACGATCTTCCACGGGGAGGGCCCCGTGTCGTGTCGCCGAACCAGGCGCACCACGGTCTGGACCAGCGACTTCCGCTCGGCCGCCGGCACCGCGGTGGGAGGCGCGTCCACTGCGATGTTGAAGTTCTTGCTGCGATGGGTCGTCGGACCGACCGGGGCGGAGAGGACCAGGGCGAGACGTTTGCCCTCCCGCCCGAATCGGTAGCGTATTTCGCTCCCTCGGATCGAGATCGACTCCAGCCGCCATCCCCCGGGCAGCCGCTTGGACTTCGCCACCGGTCCCACCAGACCCACGGCGCGTCGCTCCAGCCCCGGTGGCAGCACTCGCTTGGGCTCGTCAACCCACCGTCCCTCCGTCGTGATCGGGGCATCCCCACACGCGCAGGCCGCCAGACATCCGCTCAGCAGCGCGATCCGGAGTGTTCCTTTCGACCAGGGTCCCGAGGGCGATCTCATGTGCTGCCTGTGCGTACGGGTCTCGACGTTCGCCAATCGTACCAGACAGACCGTCCACGTGACCGGCCATTTTCCGGACCAGGGTGAGCGGCCCCGGGACTCATTTCGTGATCTTGACCACTACCGGATTCGCCCAGGTCTTGTGCTCGTCGGTGTAGTACAGGTAGGCGGAGGAGGCGGGGGCGGTGTAGGCGCCGGGGACCGTGGCCACCAGGGTGATGGGGATGGTGCGGGTCTGGTTGGGCTTGAGCTGGCGGAAGTAGAGGATGACCTCCCGGGCGCGGGTTTCGTAGAAGGCGATGAGGCCCTTGGTGCGGAGCTCCTTGAGCTGCCAGGTCTGGAAGGTGAGGCCTCCGGGGAAGCCCACGCGGGCGAGGGTCATGGGCTGGCCCTTGCCGGTCTTGTTCTTGACGGTGACGGTGAGCCTGACGGTCTCGCCCATTTTCACCTTTGTGCGGGCGAGGTTGGTGGAGAGGGCCACCACCGACTTGGCGCTCGTGGCCGGGACCGTGGACCGGTAGGACACGGCCACGGAGTAGGGGAGGTTGCCCTTGCCACGCTTGAGGATCTCCAAGCGGTTGCGTCCCTGGGCGAAGCGCTTGCCCAGGGAGGCGAAGACCAGGGGCTTGCGGTGGCCGGCCTTGTACCTGACCCGGCCCGCGGAGCGGCCACGGATCCTGAGGGTGATGGCGCCGGGGTGCTTGGTCTTCCGGCTCGCCCTGGCGTAGGCGAGCATGGCGCGCAGCCCCAGGATGGTGGCCTGGGTGGAGCCCCAACGGCCGTAGCCGCCTCGGTTGGAGTTGAGCCACCCCATGGCCTTGCGCACCTTGCCGTCGTGACCGCCGGCCTTGATCAGGGCCAGGGTGGCCAGGGCGGTGGTCTCGATCTTCAGGTTGAGCCCGCCGCTGCGGGTGATGGAGTGGTTGGCGTTGGTCCAGGCGCCGTTGGGCGACTGCATGGCGGCGAGGCGCCGGGCCGCGCTGAGACCGGCGGTCTTGTGTTTGGAGGTGTTGAGCAGGGTGTTGGCCGCCAGGGCCAATAGGTAGCCGTCTCGGGTCTCCTTGGAGGCCTTGACCTGACGCCGGAGCTCACGGCCGATGCCGGTCTGGCCGGCCTCGGAGAGGCTCCAGGTGATGTAGGCGTCGGTGACCGCCCCGGAGGCGCGGCCGAAGCTGTCGAGGGCGCGGCTGTTGCGCTTGTAGCCGCCCTGGCCGTCTCGCCGATTCAGGAGCCACTTGGAGGTGCGGCGGATCATGGGACGGCTCACGCCGCCGTAGACCCGCTTCATGTCCACGAACTCCAACAGGCCGTAGGCCGTGAGTGCCTCGTGCCCGGGGTTGCCGCCGAACCACTCGTACCCGCGCTGGGGCGATTCGTAGCCCGTGAGCTTGCGGTAGCCAGCGTTCAGCAGCCGCGCGCTCTTCTGCAAGAGGGCCGCGTCGTTGATGTCGTGCTCCTTGAGGTAGCTCATGATCATCACATTGGGGTAGTTCGACGAGCTGGCCTGCTCGAAGCAGCCGCTGGGCTGGCGCAGCATGCCCTCCATGCCGCTGGTCATGCTGGCCACGGGGCTAGGATACAACCGCACGCTGGCCATGACGCTGCCAGGCACCACACGGCCCAGGTCCACCTCGTGCAGCGCCTTGCGACCCACCTCGCCGCTGACCGAGATCTCCTGGGGGAAGCCCAGGGGCACCACGTTCACCCGGCGGGTGAACTCGTCGGAGAGGTTGCCGGCCTTGGCGAAGAACAGCACCTTGGACAGGCCGCGCTTGCCGGTGACCCGCACCCGATAGTAGAGGCTCCGGCGCTGGTTGGGCGCCAGACGGATGGTGCGGAGCCGGGCGTTGCGTCGGCCGGTGAGCAGCTTGCCGAAGGAGGCGGTGACGGCCACGGCCAGGGGCCTGGTGGTCTCGTTGGTCAAGGTCAGGGGCAGGTTCAGCTGGTCCCCCGCGGAGACCTCGAGCGGGAGCTTCACGTACATGGAGAAGGGCAGGCTGGACTTGAACACGGTCTCGCTGCGCCCAGCGAGGCCGCCGCCCACGCCCTCGGCGAAGATACGGAAGGAGGTGATGGCGTCCGAGACGTGGAAGGTCACCTCACCCTTGCCGTGCTTGTCGGTCTTGAGGGCGGGCTTCCAGTAGATGGTCTCACGGAAGTCCGTGCGCGGGCCGGAGTATCCCGGCTTGTAGCTCGGCGCAGGGAAGACCCGGACCCGGGCCCAGCGCCAGCGGCGGGCCGCGCGGCCGCGGACCAGGAGGTTCAGACCGCGGATCCGGCGACGGCCCCTGCGGACGCGACGGGCCGCGCGAGGCCTGCCGCGCGGGCGAAAGCGCCCCTTGCCCATGCCGAGGCGTTTTTCTTCCTTCTCGGCGCGCCTGGCTTTTTTCTTGGCAGGTCGATTTGGTCTCTTCAGCGCGGCCCGTAGGGGACGCGCACCGGCGGGCATGGGCCGGCGGATCAGGATCCGCTGCTTTCGCACGATCACTCGGCCGCCGACACCGCCTCGCAGGCCGGTGGTGCTGCGGGTGTAGACTGGCACCACCGGGTCGATCACCCGCTTCCAGACGAATTTGCGCCAACCCCGGGTGCCCATGAGCAGGTCCAGCCCCCGGGCGGCGAGCTTGTTCTTCGGGTCGAAGTACTTCTTGGGCTCGTGCACCTTGCCGGGGATCTCGGGCTCGAGGTACAGGCGGCTCAGCATGTGCCCGGTCTTGTCGTCGGCGAAGCTCACGACGGTGTCGTCCACCACTGACAAGGCCAGGTCCGCGGGCACGGGGATGCCCCGGGAGTCGGTGGTCTTTGCGGTGACGGTGACCTTGTTGCGGGGCTGATAGGCCTTTTGGTGGGTCTTGATGCTCACCCGAAGGCGGTTGTTGCGGTTGCGGTAGACCAGCCGCTCGGCGAGGGGGCGAAGCTTGGCATCGAACACCGTGACCCGGGCCACGCCCTGGGCGCCGCCGACCCGCTTGGTCGCTGCGGTGAGGTGCACGACGGCCGGCCGACCGCGACGGACCTTCACCGCCGCGGCGTCCACAAGGTTGTCCCTCACCATGGCGCTGACGATGACCTTGCGGCTCCGGGAGCAGGCCACCCGAACGACGATGGTTTTGCGCTTGGAGTCGTAGTCGTCGTAGCTGTTGACCACGCAGCCGTCCTTTTCAGCCAGGGGCAGGGAGAACTTCTCGGTGATGCTGCGGGGCCTGGTGATCTCCACGTGGTAGGATCGCCCCGTGGCGGGCCGGAAGGCGAACCGGCCCATCCCATGAAAATAGCTACGGAAACGGGCCGCGAGGTTGCCGTGGTCGTCCACGACCTTGCCAGACACGTCGGCGGGCTTGCCCATGAGGTTCTTGGCCGCGAAGTAGACGCGGGTCTTGAGCCCGGCCACCAGCTGCCCCCCCTCGGGGAACATGGAGAAGCGCACCCGATTGAGCAGCAGCGGGATGCGACGCGACACGGACTCGGTGATGCCACCGTCGGCCACCATGACCGTGACCAGGCCGTCCCCTCTGCTGATCTTGCTCGGAAGCTTGAACCGGATGACGGCGCCGCCCTGGGCGTTGGTCTTGACCCGCACCTTCGGCAGTGGCCGATTGTCCACGGTGATCACGGCGTTGAGCTGCTTGGCGACCAGGGCCTCGCCCGTGGGCCGCTTGACCTCGACGGTCGCCGTGACCTCGTCGCCGGGACCGTATGCCTTGCGCAAAAACTCGAGCTTCTTCTTGAGCCGGGGGGGCTCGTACGTGGAGATGACCACGGGCCGCTCGGCCTTGCGCCCGTCCCCGCTGTACACCCGGAGCTTGTACTCGCCGCCGGACATGCCCGCCGGCAGCACGAAGTCGTTGGTGGCCATGCCTGCGCGCTGCCGCACTCGCTTTCGCATGACCACCGAGCCGCGGGGGCTCACGAGGTGATATCGGATGGAGTAGCTGCGAGTGGTTCCCTTGAGGTCCCGGGCCCGCAGGTCCCAGGTCTTGACCCAGATCGTCTCCCCGGGCTTGTACAGGGGCTTGTCCACCTGGATGTAGATGCGGCGACTCACATGACCGGCGAAGTAGCTCTTGATCCGTTGCTCGAGCTTCTTGGCCGCCGGGACCTGGGCCAGGCGTTTTGTGGGCCGCGGTGCCCGGGTGACCGCCCAGAGTGATCGCTCCAGGTTCTCCGGAGCTGCGCGCCGGGCTCGCGGAGTGTCGGCCCGTAGCGCTGCGCGCGGCTCCATCGGTGTAGGTGTGGGTTGACAAGACCCTGCGATCAGCAGGGCGCTGAGCGAGACGAGCGTCTTGCGCATAGTGACCTCCAATGTGCGGCTTCCATCCAAGGACCGATAGTGGACCTAAGACGCACCGATCGACAAGACGATCTATCGTCGTGGTATCGCAAGAGGCTCCCTGTGATATATTCGACTCGAACCCGAGACCGGATACCGTGGAATACCTTCAGCGGATGCAGCGCGTCGTCTGGCGCATCGACCAGGAAACCTTCGAGCATGCCCACCCGGGATACTATCTCGTGGGCGTTCTTCCCCAGGCGGAGGCGATGATCGCGCCCCGCCGCTCCTTCTCCACCAAGCAGGCCATCTCCACTGACGCCCTGAGCGCGGCCCTGGCCTCGGACCCCCGGCTCGCCGGGCGGTTCCTGCACAAGGTCGCCAAGTCGGACCGGAATCCCTTCCGGGACCGGATCAGCCTCGGCCGGGCGTCCAACAATGACATCGTGATGGAGCACCCCTCCGTGTCCAAGATCCACGCGCACTTCCTGGGGGAGGACCTGGACGGCCCCGTGGGCCCGTCGGAGCTCAGGCTGCAGGACGCCGACTCCAAGAACGGAACGGGGATCAATGGGCGCGCCGTCATCAAGGGCCCTTCGGTGCGCGTCCAGTCCGGAGACTCCATCAAGTTCGGCGACATCCAGTGTGAGCTGCTGAACGCCGCGGGCTTGCACTTCCTCATCCGGACCCAGCTCCAACCGTTGTAGTCACCTTTTCACGAGCACTGGGTCGGCCATGCATTGAAAGGACCAGATGACCGAGTTTCCAGACGACGTCGTAGAGATGATCAACCAGCGCATGGGGGGGTACAACAAGGCCATGGGGCTGCGGTTCGTCCAGGCGACCCCCGAGGAGTTCGTGGCCGAGCTGGACATCGGCGACCAGCACCGGCAGCCGTACGGGCTGGTCCACGGTGGTGTGTACGCGGGGATGGTGGAGACGGTTTGCTCCACCGGGGCGGCGCTGAGCGTGTACGCCGAGGGCAGGTCTTGCGTGGGTCTGGACAACGCCACGTCCTTTCTGCGCGCGGCGCGGTCCGGCACGCTGCGCTGCAGGGCCACCCCGCTGGTCCGGGGGAGGCGCTCCCACGTCTGGGACGCGCGGATACACGACGACCAGGATCGGCTCGTCGCAACGGGTCGGGTCCGCCTGCTCGTGCTGGAGCCAGGCGCCGAGGCCGCCGGCGAGAAGGTGACGCTGGACGACGAGCCCGACTCCTAGCGCGCCGCGCGGCGATCCTGCGAGGTGTCCGGGCTACAGCGCCTCGCAGGTTCCCGAGGACTCGACGACCCGGTAGCGACCGCCGGGTGCGCAGCCGCTGATGGTCTCGGTGACACCGCCCACCCACCGCACCGTGACCTCTTCGATCACATTCTGTTGCGCCAGGCCGAAATGCACCACGCGGCTGTTCTGCGTGTTGGAGTGGCCGCCGCCACCCCGGATGTCCCGAAGCTGAGTCACTCCACCGGCGGTGAGGGTCACCCGGGCGCCGATGGCGCCGCGGTTGGTTGTCGTGCCCTCGAGGACCAGCTGGATCCACTGGTTGTCCTGGCCCACGCGGTTGATGAACAGGTGCACCCAGGGCGCGCCCGCGCGGTCTGCGATGAACAGGTCCAGGTCGCCGTCCTCGTCCACATCGGACCACACCACGCTCACCGAGTCGTGCACAGCGGTGCCGGTCTCGTAGGTGATGTCGGTGAAGTGGCCGCCGTCGTTTCTGTACAGCTTGGAGAAGTGCCCCGTGTACAGGGTGCCAACGGCCAGATCGAGATCCATGTCGTTGTCGAAGTCGGCGAAGGAGGCGTTGACGTCACCCTCGTCGTAGATGAAGCCGCGGTCGTACAGTCGGTTCTCGAAGACGTAGTCCGGCGCGCCCTGGTTCACCAGGAACATGGACGGGTCGCTGTAGGGCTGGTTCCTGGGGTGGGCGAGGTTGCAGATGAAGGCGTCCAGGTCGCCGTCGTTGTCGATGTCGCCGAAGTCGCCGCCGTAAGTGTGTCCCCCCTCCAGGCCTGGCACGGGCCCCGGGATGTCGTCGAAGGCCGCCCCCACCGCCTCGGCCACGTCCGTGAAGGTGCCGTCTCCCTGGTTCTGCCACAGCTGGTTCCGGTACATGTGGTAGTTGCCCACGAAGATGTCGGGGTGGCCGTCGTTGTTGTAGTCGTTCCACATGACCCCATAGCAGGAGAAGGGCGTCGGCAGCGTGAGCCCCGCAGCGGCGAACCCATCGGTGAAGGTGCCGTCACCGTTGCCGGTGAAGTAGCGATCCTGGACCGCCGGGTCCTCGGGATAGGTGATGAGCCAGTTCCCCCAGTACAGATCCAGGTGGCCGTCCCCGTCGGCGTCGCCGAAGCCGGCCGCGGTGGAGTGATCCAAGACCTCCACGCCAGCGCTCGGCAGGGCCGCGAAGTGGCCCGCGCCGTCGTTGAGCAGGATGCGGTTCACGAAGTCCTCGTCCGACTGACCGTCACAGTTGTTGTCGCGGTTGTCCTTGACCTCCGGGGCGCCTGGGTAGGTGTCGTCCCTCAGGTCATTGCAGTCCCCGTCGGTCACGGTGAACCCGTCGCTGTCCCGGTCGGAGAGATCGCTGCCATCGTCGGTGGTGCCGTCGCAGTCGTCGTCCACGCCGTTGTCGGGCACCTCAGCTGCGCCCGGGTGAACCAGATCCGACGCGTCGTCGCAGTCTCCCGCTTCCTTGGTGACCCCGTCGCCGTCGTCGTCGGCTCCCACGTAGTGGGCCGCGAAGGCGTCCACGGCGTTGTCGCCGTTCAGGTCGGCGAAGACCACCATGGAGGCCAGAGGCACGTCGGGGAAGGGATCGAACCCCGGATCCGCGAAGCTGCCCTGGCCGTCACCGAAGAAGGCCAGGGGTCCGCCCGCGTTGAGGATCAGATCGTCATGGCCGTCCCCGTTCAGGTCTGCGATGGCCGCCCTGGAGGAGCTCACGTCGGCGAAGGGTTGGCTGGAGTCCTCGCCGAAGAGCCGATCGGCATCGTCCCACTGACAGAAATACTTGCCGCCCAGCTGCAACCGGAAGTTGCCGTCACTGCCCCAGGCGTAGACCTCCCCGGGAGCGTGCATCAGGGCTCGGGACCACTGGCCGGGGGGCGTCTCCTCCACCGCGAGGTAGGGCATCTCGCCCTGCGTGATCACGATGAGGATGTAGTGTTGCGTGGGCTCCAGCCACAGGTTGGCCGCAGAGACGTCGATCTCCTCCCAGACCTCCGGATCAGGCGCGTCCACCTGGACGTCGAAGGCGTTGAGGAGGACGTCCTGGGTGTTGGGGTAGGAGCGGCCCCAGGCCCCGGTCAGGGCGAACTGCACGATGCCGGGATCTCCAGCGAAGGCGGCCCGGATGGTGGTCAGCTGGAAGGGGTGCTCCGGAACAATCTTCATGGTCAGCTGGGTGTTCGCGGGCAGGCCCGTGTACACGCCGACGTAGGTCCCGCTCAGGGCGGGTACCGCCGTGGGGGTGAGGTCGTCGTCCCAGGTCGGTCTTCCCTCGCAGAACCGGTCGAAGCCCACCGGGGGCCAGCCCTCGGGGCGCGCGTCCGGGCCGCTGTCTGCGGCCACGGCGTCCGTCGAGCCGTCCACCGCGGCGTCGGGATCGGGGTGCGAGTCGTCATCACTACAGCCGGCAAGTCCGCACACGATCAACGCACAGAACAAGATGGGTTTCGCTGGTTTCGCCATGGCGGTCCTCGCTTCTTCGTGGAGACCAGTATATCCCCCCACACGTAAAATGTCGTATAGTGACGATGGCTGGAGGAACCAGATAGCATTGTGTCTGACCGGGATGTGAGAAAATCGAAGCGGTGTAGCGAGGAGCTGCTCGCCATGCAGCAACGCTTCGAAGTGATGCTGGAGACGGTCACCGATGTCTTCTGGGCCATGGACCTGGAGTATCGTTTCACCGACGTCAGCAGCTCGGTTTCGCAGGTCCTCGGTTACTCACGGGAGGAGTTCCTGGAGCTGGGGCTCGCCGGCGTTCTGACACCCAGGTGTAGCGAGAACCTGCGATCGCTCCTGGACCGCTCCGCGGACCTTGCCCGGGCGGGCCGGATGGATCCGGGCCAGGCCGGCCACCTGGTGCTGGATCAGGAGCACCTGCACAAGGACGGCTCCATCGTCTACACCGAGGTGACCAACCACTTCCTCTTCGACGAGGCGGGCCAACCCATCGGCTATGCCGGGCTCATCCGGGACGTGACTCAGCGCCGAGAGGCCGAGGCTCAGATCCGCGCCATGACCGAGGAGCTGGAGATGCGGGTGCTGGAGCGGACCGAAACCCTGCGCGAAAAGGAGGAGCAGCTCCGGCACGCACAGAAGATGGAGGCCCTCGGGCGGCTCGCGGGCGGGGTGGCGCACGACTTCAACAACCTGTTGGTGGTGATCCAGTCCTACGCCTCGCTGCTCTTGTCGGGGGAGAGTGACGAGCAGGAGACCGCCGAGTGCCTTGCGGAGATCTCGGCGGCGGCCGAGCGAGGTGCCGAGCTCACGCGGCAGCTCCTCGCCATCAGCCGAAAGCAGCCCCTCAAGCCCCGGACATTGAACATGGAGGACCTCGTGCAGGAGAGCGCCAGCATGCTGAGGCGCATCCTGGGGGAGGACATCACCCTGGAAGTGGACATCGCGTCGGAGCTGGGCGCCGTGCTGGCAGACGCCCACCACCTTCAGCAGGTGTTGCTGAACCTTGCCGTGAATGCCCGTGACGCCATGAAGGATGGCGGCACCCTGACCATCCGCGCGCACAACCACGACCCTGGCGTCGCGTTGCCCCAGCGCCTCAAAGGCACAGGACCCTTCGTGGTGCTGGTTGTCTCCGACACGGGCTGCGGTATGGACGATGAGACCCTCTCGCGCATCTTCGACCCCTTCTTCACGACGAAGTCCACGGGAAAGGGCACGGGGTTGGGGCTGTCCACGGTGTACGGCATCGTCAAGCAGAGCGGCGGCGAGGTCGAGGTGCGGAGCACCGAGGGGACGGGCACGACCTTCGAGGTCTATTTGCCCCAGTCCATGAAGCAGGTGCCCTCGACCAGGGAGATCCCGATCGTCAAGGCGCGATCGCCCCGCACGCAGACCCTGCTTCTCGTCGAGGACGAGACACCGGTGCGGGAGGTGACGAAGCTGATCCTGGAGCGGGCCGGGTACCGGGTGCTGGAGGCGCCCACGCCCGAGGTGGCGATCGGGTTCTGCGAAGAGCATCCGGGCCCCATCCACCTGATGCTGACAGACGTGGTGATGCCCCGGATGAACGGCGTTCAGCTTCGCGATTCGGCCTTGGAGAGGAGGCCGGATCTGAAGGTCATCCTCATGTCGGGCTACCCCGACGCATCCCGTGGCGATGCCGCCGTGTCCGAGGACGGCACGCCATTCATCGCCAAACCCTTCACTCCCGAGAAGCTCAAGACCCTCATCCGAAAGGTTCTGGCCAGCGGCCCCATCAATCAGGGGGAATGAGGTCGGTGATCCAGCGCTCGTAGCTGACGATGACCTCGGAGGGGAACAGCGGGTCGAACTCCTGGTTCACGAAGACGATGGTGTTGGCGCTGGAGCGGTAGTCGAA
>Ga0272441_10000400_pt1 | contig 99609 bp, 87 predicted proteins | sample SSMProp6N_FD_193582 | JGI IMG/M metagenome (GOLD analysis project Ga0272441, IMG submission 193582) | Marine sediment archaeal communities from Little Sippewissett salt marsh, Falmouth, MA, United States - SSM-Prop-6N | ecosystem: Environmental > Aquatic > Marine > Wetlands > Sediment ...
TATCTTCCGTATAATTGATGAGGATAATAGCATTACTAGGGCTTTTTCTTCAAGTATTGTAACTTTTTTATTGTTTTAGGCGTATTATACTTAGGAGAAAAGAAATGGACTGCAAAAACAAAGAAAAACAAATTTGGGAGGTTTTGGACAGCGGAAAACTCTCCGAACAACTTTTATCTCATATAAACGAATGCCAAAACTGCGCTAATTTATATAAGCACATTACCTCCTTGCAAAAAGAATTTGCTGAAATAGAAAGATTACAGCCGTCAGCGGATTTTGACGAAAGAATTATCGAAAAATTAACGAAAAAACCCGCATATTTTAAAATATTCGCGCTTATAAATTCTTTCGCGGTTTTTGTTTCGTTCTTCATCGTATATTCAATAGTAAAAACTAACTTTGCCCGAATCGTAATAGTGTTTAGTAAAGTATTAAAAAGCTGCGCGGTCCTGCATGAAATATTTTCTTATGGTTTCTATGCCATAGCCACTTTGTCATGTTTTAGCGTTGTATTTCTCATTATTGCTTATGGGGCGCTCGATATTTTTCTACTTTCAAAACTTATTAAAAACGGAGGTGAATTATGAGAAACTTCTTTATTTTAGAGTTTTTTGTTTTAATTTGTCTGGTATTCGCCTGTTCCGCATTGTATGCCGAAGAGGTCTACCATGTCGAAGAAGACGTAGTCGTAAAAGATGATTTGGTCCTGATAGGCAAATCCTGCGTTATGGAAGGCACCGTCAACGGGGACGCCGTTATTATAAACGGAGATATGGACCTTTACGGTACCGTCAACGGGGACGCCGTCATCATCGGTGGAAATATAGGGCTCTATACCGGAAGCCGCATAAAAGGAGACATGGTTATCATAGGGGGTAAATATATAAAAGAGGACGGAGCCGGAGATATCGTTGCCGGTGACGTGGTAACAATACCTTTCGGAGGTTTAAATCATTTATTCAAACTCATCCCCTCTGTACAAGTCGCAGCGGTAGAGCACGGGGTCGAATTAAAGGATTTGGGGGAAAATCAACAGATAATAGGAGATAAAGCGGAGAAAGGGAATAAAGGGATAATAGAAGAAGGTAAAGAAGAAATAGGCGAAATAAAAGAGAAAATGGAAGCACTGAAGCCCAAAATTCCTAAAATAAAACTTGCGCGCAAAGGAAATATGGGCCTGCTTTTGCCGATAGTATGGGGTTTTTCCTTATCGATAATCGTAATGCTTTTCGCCGTTATTTTCCCGTCGAGTGCGAAAACAATGACCCTTTATCTGGAAGAAAGACCGGGACGTTCCTTCTTAACCGGCTTTCTGGCACAAATATTATTTGTTCCGGCCATACTTTTCCTCATCTTAAGTATCGTCGGGATTGCGTTAATACCTTTATTTGTATTGCTGTATCCTATATCCTGGTTAATAGGACTCGTCCCATGTTCGCTTTCTGCGGGTAAAAGGATAACGAGAGATTCTTCCTTCTTTGACAATAAGGCATATCTCACATCTTTCATAGGACTTTTCATACTGTTCATCCTATTCTTCATCGCAGAACTGCTTCAAATCAACCATTCTGTATTTGCTGCATTGGGAACGTCCATTTACGTTATAGCTCTATTTACCTTTTATCTCTATTTCACTTTTGGCCTGGGCTCTCTTATACTATCAAGGTTGGGAACGAAAAAACCCTAATCGTGAATGCAAATCAACGTAGAGTTTATAGAGAAGCTCCGCAGAAAAGACAAAGAAGCGGTAAAAATTTTCCTTAATGAATTCAAAGTCCCTCTTTATAACTACATTTATAGGTTCGTCTACAACAGGCATGATGCGGAAGATATCCTGCAAGAGGTATTTTTGAAAATTTTCAAGAACATTTCCAAAATAGATTTTTCCAAAAATTACAAGTCTTTCATCTACAGGCTCACAAAAAATGCGACTTTAGACTTTCTTAAAAACAAAAAAGACGAACATGAATTGGACAAAGAAGCAATATGCATTGAAAATTCGCCTTATGAAAAACTCCAGACAAAAGACAGGATAGAAAAAGCGCTTCGGTGCATAAGCCAAGAAGAAAGAGAAATCATTGTTTTAAAGTATGTTCAGGAATTTAAAATTTCCGAAATAAGCGAAATGCTGAAATTATCCGAAAGCGCAGTCAAGGTCAGAATATTCCGCGCGATAAGAAAAATAAAAAACATGCACAGGAAAAATAGATAGCATTATTTTTTAATATTTTTTAGAACATATACATGTAGAGGACACTTACAAAGATACGAAGAGCCGAAAAGAAACGAATATTCGCACTGCCACGCGTTTTTATGGTTCGAACATTCCACGAAAGATTCTAACGACGTATCCTTTACATTTTTAAGATTTTTAAATCCCGATTTATAACACACGAAATTTATATTACACTTCATATTGCTCATTATTTCTTCTATTTGTTTTTTGTGTTTTACCATTGTTCGCTCCTATTTCAAAATCCGAAAATCTTATGCCTATCGGCAAATTTTTCCAGTCTTTCCCCAAACACGGCAGTAATTTTTTACGGTTGTTATCGCAACAGGTAAGACTGCCCAATCCGAACCTCTTAAGCATGCGGCAAATTACAAACAAATCGTCTCCGCTAAAATAAATATCCGCGGAATTATCGATGGTTTCACGCTCAAGTTTTCCTTCCCCGTTATTTTTTGCGGCTGATGACAATAATAAAAGAAGCAGTTTTAATTGTTTTTTCGATAACAGCTTCATCAATTTTGTCTCAATTAGTTTTAGAATTCTTAACGGGTTAAATATTTTCCCCATTTTATCCCAAAAGGACTTATTTTGCTTCTTTAAATAAATGAAACAGTATAAATTATTCCTAATAATAACAGATTTGTCAACCCCGTTAGAAGTAAGTCGTCGCAGACGACTGCCGATACGCCAGCGTATCGGACTTCTAAACGGGGCAAACCCCGTTAGAAATTTAAAAACCGCTAAAATGACTATTAATCAGATAAGCAATTATCACAGCGTATAATATATGAGCCAATCCATTAAATTTCTTTACGGGGTCAACCCCCTCATAACTTTCCGCAATATCCCTAAGTTAAAGCTGCCGATAATATTGAAAATTAGGAACTTGTGAGAGAAAATCACTTGTGGTATCATTTCGGCTATGAAAAAGAAAACAAAAGAAAAAGATTTTCTGGCAAAGGAACTGGGAGAAAAATTAAGAATTTCAAGAGAAAAATTAGGACTTACCCAAAAACAACTTGCCGAAAAGATGCCCGAAAAAATAGATTACACGTATATCGGAAAAATCGAGCGCGGAGAAATTATGCCTTCTGTAAAAATGCTTAAAAGAATAAGCCGGGGGATGAATATCCCCTTGGATTTTTTCTTCCAGAGGGAATCACTTGTAGAATTGCTCGGGCTACTTCCAGAAGACATAAGAGATATTGTCAAAGACTCCGACAAAATTGCTTTTTTAAGAGAAGTGCAACAGCTGGAAAAGCAGGATGTTTGTTTGGTTACCGAAATTATAAGAATACTGAATAAACACCGCGCATCTTATTATGAAACTTACCTGCCTTCTACCAAACATGCTTCAGGTCTTGTTGCAGAAAAAAGAGGACCTTATAAACGCAGACATAAAAAATCCGGCAAATAATACTCCCCTCTATTTCGTTGTCCCTTCCCGCGGAAAATATTTTTCTATCAGCGCTTGCATATACACATCATATACTATAACCAGTTCAACTATAAAAGAAGTAAACTTGCTTACTTTCATTCCTATCAAAGGGTCTTGGAGCTGGGAAATAGCAACGACGAGTATCTCATCTTTTTTTTCTATCGGTATAACGCCCAGTTCGCGCACCACTTTTTCCGGAAGAAGAGTAGCAACTTCTTTGGAAACATCCATACGGGAAAGGTCTACCCACGGCAGATGAAATTGGCTCGCCAAAGCAACACAGATATCGGTCGGAGTTACATACTTTAGTTCCACCAAAATTTGCCCTAATTTTTTATCTTTTTGTTTCTTCTGTTTGTTAACAGCCCGTTCTAATTGCTCGGAAGTAATATAACCCGCCCCCAAAATAATTTCCCCCAGAGGTTTGATTTTCACTTCTTCCAAGGATTTTTCTTCCGCTTTTTTTATTTCGTCCTCAATAACAAAAAACCCTTCGGATTGTTCGACTATATTCCCTTTTTGTTCCCCGCTTTCCTTTTCTCTTTCCATTCTTTGTTGTTTAAAAGATTCTTCCACTTCTTCCACCGTAATATTTTGCTGGTCTATCAATTTTTTGCCTAATAATCTCTTGCAATCCACATTTTTAACCGCCGCAGTATTAATATACATACGCTCGCTATTATCGGCGGGGTTTAAAGGTACAACGAAGAAACCCTTGTTTTTAGGATGATATTTATTGGTAGAGCCGTCAATTCTTTGTCCGTCTTTAAGTTCTACTTTTAATCTATACGGAAGCACCCCGGCATACGTCGATTGTTCTATTGTTTCCTTGTGGAGAATATTTGGGTTATTACCGGCTTTTTTTAGAAAAATGATTTGTTTGACTAAATCCAGTTTGATGGGAAGGTTTTCGGCATTGCCTTTGTTGTCTTTGCCTTGCAGATAAAAGACGGGGAAATTCATATTAAAACTAAAAACTTCCCCTCTTTTATCTTCCCCTTTTAAAAACTTAACTATAACGTGGTGCATTTAGCTTGCCTGCCCGCTTCTTAGCAGGCGGGCCTCCTTTTTACTTTAGGTTAAGCAAGTTTGCAAATTACCACAAATTTTACAGTATAAGCTTTCGTCTCAATTAAAACCGATAATACACCATATATTTAAAAAATGCAAAAGGAAATATTTCACGGAAAACACAGTAGTTAAATTTTTCTCCATATTTTCTTAAAAATTCCATAAATTATATATACTTTATGGTATAATGCTTGCGTCCAAAAAATTAATTTTAGCCACGACGCCGTGGAAAGCGCCGTGGTTTTTTATTTTGCAATATTTCCATTAATTGATATCATTAGGCAAAAGACAATAAAATTATCTAAAAAATTAATAAGACCCGTTTTCCAAGCGGGCCAAGGAGGTTTATAACTATGCTTAACAAGACCGAATCTTTTATGAAAACGGTTGTAGAAAAAAATCCCGGAGAAATCGAATTTCATCAGGCAGTCAAAGAAGTCGTCGAATCCGTGATGCCCTATCTGGAAAAAAATCCGGAGTATCTGAAAGCAAAAATTTTGGAGAGGATGGTAGAACCGGAACGCATTATAATGTTTAGAGTTCCATGGCTTGACGATAAAGGAGAAATCCGGATAAATAGAGGTTACCGCATCGAAATGAATAGCGCCATAGGTCCATATAAAGGCGGGCTGCGTTTCCATCCCAGCGTAACTCTAGGAATACTAAAATTTCTCGCGTTTGAACAAGTTTTCAAAAATAGTTTAACGAGTCTTCCCATGGGCGGCGGCAAAGGCGGCTCGGACTTCGACCCGAAAGGTAAATCCGACAACGAAGTAATGAAATTCTGCCAGAGTTTTATGACCGAACTTTCCCGCCATATCGGACCCGATACGGATGTCCCGGCAGGAGATATCGGTGTTGGAGGGCGCGAAATAGGATATATGTTCGGACAATATAAGAGACTACGCAACGAATTCACGGGAGTGCTTACAGGCAAAGGCTTAAATTGGGGGGGCAGTTTGATCAGGCCCGAAGCCACCGGTTATGGGGCGGTTTATTTCGCAGAAGAGATGTTAAAAACACGCGGTGATTCTATAAAAGGTAAAGTCTGCACAGTTTCAGGTTCGGGAAACGTTGCGCAATATACGGTAGAGAAAGTCAATCAATTAGGCGGAAAATGCGTCACTCTTTCGGATTCAAACGGCACAATTCATGACCCCAAAGGCATAGACGAGAAAAAACTGGATTTCGTAAAAGAACTTAAAAACGTAAAACGCGGCCGCATCAAAGAATATGCCCAAAAATACGGATGCAGGTATTTTGAAGGCAAACGGCCGTGGGACATCGCATGTGACGCCGCTTTCCCGTCGGCGACACAAAACGAAATAAATAAAGACGATGCGGAAAAATTAGTCAAAAAGGGATGTATATGCGTCGCCGAAGGCGCAAACATGCCGACAACACCCGATGCAATAAAAGTTTTCCAAAAAGCAAAAATTCTTTACGGCCCGGGCAAAGCCGCAAATGCCGGAGGCGTAGCCACCTCGGGACTTGAAATGTCCCAAAACAGTGAAAGGCTTTCCTGGTCAAGAAAAGAAGTCGACGCAAGACTCCACGAGATCATGATCAACATACATCATACATGCGTCAAATACGGGACCGAAGGAAAAGGCAAATATATCAACTACGTAAACGGCGCAAATATCGGCGGATTCGTAAAAGTCGCCGATGCGATGTTGGACCAGGGTTTGGTATAAAAAATAAGCACAAAGTTTGTGCTAAAAGACAAAGGTGTCTTTTTCATCTATGCATTGTTTGACTGACAATGTATAGCCAAAAGATGTTTTTCATATAAATGAAATCTGTAACTAAAGAATGGGTCGCAATTTTTGATTTCGGTTCGCAATACACGCAGTTGATCGCCCGAAGAGTCAGGGAGTGCAGTGTCTACTCCGAGATATTTCCGTATAACGCCTCCATCCGAAAAATTTTGGATAATCCGCCTAAAGCGATTATTTTGTCCGGCGGCCCGGCAACCGTTACCAAACAAAAAAGCCCGACCATATCCAAACGCATATTCCGGCTCGGAATTCCCGTCCTGGGAATATGTTACGGAATGCAACTGACGGCAAAGATATTCCGGGGCAAAGTCAAACGTTCCCCAAACCGCGAATACGGAGATTCAAAATTAATCGTAGATAGACCCGACGAAATCTTTGGCGGACTCAGTAATAATTTTACTGTTTGGATGAGCCACGGCGACGGCGTTCTAAAAATGCCGGCGGGATTCGAAAAAATAGCGCACACTTCCAATTCCCCGATAGCGGCGATAAGACATAAAGAAAAAAAATTATACGGCGTGCAGTTTCATCCGGAAGTGGTCCATACCCCGCAAGGACTGAAAATAATGGATAACTTCCTAAAGAAAATTTGCGGATGCTCGGCAGACTGGACAATAAGTTCGTTCATAGAAAATACCGTGCGGGATATAAGAAAACGGACCGGAAATGGCCGCGTTATATGCGCTTTAAGCGGCGGAGTGGATTCTTCGGTTCTGGCATTACTGCTTCATAAAGCAATAGGCAGGCGACTCATATGCGTTTTTATAAACAACGGGTTGCTGCGCAAGGACGAAGCCAAACAAATTGTCCGAAGGTTTAAACGAAATTACCGGATAAATTTAATTCATATAGACGCAACAGCTGATTTCCTAAAAAAATTAAAAGGAGTTAGTGACCCCGAGAAAAAACGGCGCATTATCGGAAAAGAATTTATCAGAGTATTCGAAACACAAGCAAAAAAATTAGGTCTCCGACCTCTAAGGGCCGTAGACCCGGGGGGTCTCCGACCCTACGGAGCCGTAGACCCGGAGGGTCTCCGACCCTACGGAGCCGTAGACCCGGGGGGTCTCCAACCCTACGGAGCCGTAGACCCGGAGGGTCTCCGACCCTACGGAGCCGTAGACCCGGAGGGCAAAATAAAATTTCTGGCGCAGGGGACTCTTTATCCTGATGTAATCGAATCGCGCTCCGCATTGGGCGGACCGTCAGCCACAATTAAAACACATCACAATGTCGGCGGGCTTCCCAAAAAAATGAAACTTGAATTAATCGAACCCTTTAAATTCCTTTTTAAAGACGAAGTAAGAAAAGTCGGCGCCAAAATCGGACTTCCCGAGAGCATAATATCAAGACAGCCTTTTCCGGGTCCGGGACTTGCGGTGAGAATAATAGGCGAAGTGACAAAACAGCGTCTCGATATTTTAAGAGAGACAGATGCACGAATTCAGGAAGAAATCAAAAAAGCAGGGCTTTATACTAAAATCTGGCAATCGTTCGGTGTACTACTGCCGATTAAAACGGTCGGCGTAATGGGCGACGAACGCACTTATGAAAATGTTATCGCGATAAGGGCAGTCACAAGCCGCGACGGCATGACAGCCGACTGGGTGCAACTTCCTTTTGAACTTTTAGGCAGAATCTCAAACAGAATCATTAACGAAGTTAAAGGCGTCAACAGGGTGGTTTACGACATTTCCAGTAAACCGCCGGCCACAATAGAATGGGAGTAAAAAATGCTAAATATAGAAATTTATATAACTTTAAAAAAGACCGTATCCGACCCTCAGGGTTTGACTATCAAACACGCTTTAGAGTCTCTGGGCTATCAAAATTTAGAAGAAGTTCGCTTTGGTAAATTAGTCACTATTAAACTAAATTCCAAAGATAAGAAACAAGCCCGGCAAAAACTTGATGAAATGTGCCGGAAGTTATTAGCCAATCCGATAATAGAGGATTATAGTTTTAAAATAAAAGAGGCCTAAATGAAATTCGGTGTTGTAGTATTTCCGGGTTCGAATTGCGACCAGGACTGTTTTTATATAATCAAGAATATATTAAAACAACCGGTTAAATATATATGGCACAAACAAACTAACTTGGACGGTGTCGACTGCGTGATTCTGCCCGGAGGTTTTAGTTACGGGGACTATCTTAGAACAGGCGCTATAGCCAGATTTTCGCCGCTGATGAAACAGATATATCGCTTTGCACAAAAAGGAGGCTTCGTAATAGGAATTTGCAATGGTTTCCAAATATTGCTTGAGGCAGGGCTTTTGCCGGGCGCGATGTTAAGAAATAAAAACCTTCATTTCATCTGTAAATATGTCTATGTAAAAACCGAAACCAATAAAACTCCTTTTACAAATCTTTGCGGTAGAAATCAAATTTTAAAAATACCGATAGCCCACAACGAAGGTAATTATTATATTGATAAGGACGGATTGAAAACATTGGAGCAAAACAGACAGATTGTCTTCCGATATTGCAACCGGGACGGAGTTGTTAATAAAGAATCCAATCCCAACGGCGCCTTAGCGAATATAGCCGGCATCATAAACAAAAACGGCAATGTCCTCGGCATGATGCCCCATCCGGAAAGAAGTTCCGAAAAAATATTAGGCTCTGAAGACGGCTTCTTAATCTTTAAATCGATAGCCAAGCGGGGTAAAAACAAGAGATAACATGGCAAAACCCGAAGTTTATAAAAGTCTGGAATTAAACGACGAAGAATATCAAAAAATTTTGGATATTTTAAAGCGAGAGCCAACGCCTACGGAACTGGCGATGTTTTCCGTGGAATGGTCGGAACACTGCGGATATACGCATTCTCGTAATTGGCTTAAACTTTTGCCTAAAAAAGGAAAGTATAAAAGTCTTATCGGTGAAGATTCCGGAGGAATTATCGTTGATGACTTAGCAATAATCTTTAAAATGGAAAGCCATAATCACCCTTCGCAGGTCGAGCCGAAGCAGGGCGCCGCAACAGGCGTGGGAGGGATTATCAGAGATATTTTTACCGCCGGTGCAAAACCGATAGCGTCTTTGAATTCTTTAAGGTTCGGCCCCTTAACTCAAGCTTATAACCGATATCTTCTGCGCGGTGTAGTGGATGGAATCCAATTTTACGGCAATTGCGTAGGCGTACCCACAGTCGGCGGCGAGATATATTTTGATGAAAGTTATACCGGCAACTGCCTGGTTAATGTTATGTGTATCGGTGTGGCTAAAAAAGATAAATTGGCCAGAGCGCGCGCCACGGGATACGGCAATTCAATTATGTATGTAGGCTCAAATACCGGAAGAGACGGTATCGGCGGCTGCAGTGTTTTGGCGTCACGTGAATTCAAAGAATGCGAAGAAAAAAGGCCCGCAGTTCAGATGGGAGACCCCTTTACCGAAAAATGCTTAATCGAGGCTACATTAGAAGCTCTGGCAACAGGATATGTTGTAGGTATCAAGGATATGGGCGCTGCCGGCATTACCTGTTCCACGAGCGAGATGGCTTCTGCGGGTAATTCGGGAATGGAAGTAGATATCGCCTATGTCCCGCGACGAGAATCTAATATGAAGCCTTGGGAAGTAATGATGTCCGAATCACAGGAAAGAATGCTTGTTTGTGTGACAAAAGGCAAAGAAAAAGAAATTGAGCGGATTTTTTCTAAGTGGGATTTAAATGCCGTGGTAATCGGTAAAGTCACCGACGACGGCACTGTGCGTATTAGAGATAAAGGAAAGATCGTGGCAGAAATAAAAGCCCGTTCCTTAACGCAGGCGCCTGCTTATGATATGCCGCACAAAAAACCGGATTATTTAGACCGGTTAAATAAATTGGATATAAATAAAATTCCGGAACCTAAAAATTACGACGAGACCTTACTTAAACTTTTAGGTTCTCCGTCTATTTGTAGCAAAAAATGGGTTTATGAACAATATGACCATATGGTCCAGACCAACACAATAGTATTGCCCGGCTCCGATGCTTCAGTGTTAAGATTAAAAGGAACTAATAAAGCCATTGCCGCCACTACTGATTGTAACAGCAGATATTGTTTCCTAAATCCATACAGGGGAGCGCAGATTGCTGTAGCCGAAGCAGCAAGGAATCTCGTATGTTCCGGTGCTCAAGCCGCGGCAGTTACGGATTGTTTGAACTTTGGCAATCCGGAGAGACCCGATAGATTCTGGCAATTTAAGAATTGTATGGAAGGAGTTGCCGATGCCTGTAAATTTTTCAACATCCCGGTAGTAAGCGGTAATGTTTCTTTTTATAATGAAAGTCCAAAAGGCGCAATTTACCCGACACCGACTATTGGTATGATAGGAGTTATAAATGACATAAAAAGGGTTTGCACGCAATATTTCAAAAAAGAAAATGAGACAATTATTCTTTTAGGGCTTTCGAAAGAAGAACTTGGCGGCAGCGAATACTTAAAAGCGATACACGGATTAGTAAAAGGAGATGCGCCTCAGTTAGATTTACGTTTGGAGGCGGCAGTTCAGAAAACAGTACAAGAGGCGATAAAAAAAGGATTAGTCAGTTCGGCGCATGATTGCTCCGAAGGCGGTCTGGCAGTCGCTCTGGCAGAGTGTTGTGTTTCCAATAATGGTAAGATAATAGGAGCGCTCATTAATAATTTAGATTTTATCGGCAGGAAAGATACTATTCTTTTCGGCGAATCGCAATCAAGAATTATCATTTCCTGCAGTAAAAAATCTGCAGGTAAAATAAAAGACATAGCCAAAAATTTTGCCGCACCGTTTCGGATAATCGGAACAACCGGCGGCAAGAATCTAAAGATATCTAGCGGCAGAAACATTTTAATCAATCTGCCTATTAAAAGGATGTTTGATAAATGGACAAATTCATTACAGTCATCAATTACGGCTTAGGCAACCTGCGCAGTGTAAGCAAAGCCTTGGAAGCCGCAGGCGCAAAAACCAAAGTCACGGACAGTCCCGAAGACATCGTTTCCGCCGAAGCGATAGTCCTGCCCGGTGTCGGCGCATTTTACCGAGGCATGAAGAATTTAGAAAAGTTAGGGCTCATCCCCGCAATATTAGAAGCAGTAAAAAAAGATAAGCCGTTTTTGGGAATTTGTCTCGGTTTGCAAATACTCTTCAGCGAAAGCGAAGAACACGGAGTCTGTAAAGGTCTGGACATCATAAAAGGCAAAGTCAAAAGATTTTCACCCTCTGCCCCGACGTCACGTCGGGGTGAGATAAAAATCCCGCATATGGGATGGAATCAGGTCAGAAAACAGAAGACAGAAGACAGAGAACAGAAAACAGATATACTAAAAGATATACCGGATAATTCTTATTTTTACTTTGTGCATTCTTATTATGTAGAGCCGGAAGATAAAAATACAATAATAGCTACAACAGAATATGGCAGAGATTTTGTATCTGCTGTAAATAAAGGCAACATCTGGGGCGTGCAATTTCATCCGGAAAAAAGTTCGGATATGGGCTTAAAAATATTAAAAAACTTTGTTGAACTAACGAGGTGAAAAATGGAAAACGGATCTAAATCTCTAACAGGGCTGGCAAAAAGAATAATACCCTGTTTAGATGTAAAAGATGGGCGTGTAGTAAAAGGCATAAATTTTATCAATTTAAAAGACGCAGGCGACCCCGTGGAAACCGCCGCCGCTTACAGCAAAGCAGGCGCGGATGAAGTCGTATTTCTGGACATAACCGCGAGTTTCGAAAAGCGTGGGACGATGCTTGAAATAGTGGAAAAAACCGCAGAACAAGTTTTTATACCTCTAACCGTCGGCGGGGGGATAAGAGATTTGGAAGATATAAGATTACTCCTTAAAAGCGGCGCGGACAAGGTTTCGATAAATACCGCCGCCGTAGAAAATCCGGCTTTGATAAAAGATGCAGCGGAAGAATTCGGAAGCCAGTGTATTGTGGTGGCGATAGACGCGAAACGAAAGACGAAGGACGAAGGACGAGGGACGTGGGAAGTATATACTTACGGCGGAAGAAAACCTACGGGATTGGACGCATTAATATGGGTAAAACGGGCAGAAGAACTCGGCGCGGGTGAAATTCTCCTGACAAGTATGGATAAAGACGGGACCAAGGATGGATACGATTTAGATTTAACAAAAGCCGTATCCGAAGCTGTCAATATTCCCGTAATTGCTTCCGGGGGCGCCGGAACATTAGAACACCTCGCAAAAGGGCTAACCGAAGGCAAAGCAGACGCAGTCCTCGCCGCATCCATTTTCCATTACGGCGAATATTCTATAAAAGAAGCGAAAGAATATTTGAAGGAAAAGTCCATTCCGGTCAGAATTTGAATGAGATCTTGTTCCGACGTAACGTCGGAGCGGAGAATTTCGGTTAAGATTTAACTATAAAAAAGTAGTAAATTAAAATTAAGACTTTTAGCCGAATATCCTTTATGTGTTCTTTAGAATTTCCAGATATTCTTCTACTGATATTCCCAAGATGCGAAGATTGTTGCGTATAATAAAGACAGGTATTTCTCTATCCTGAGGAAAAACTACGGGACGTTTAAGCCCATCTCTCCAATAAATTCTATGGTCGCCCCTTTTCCGTTCGAAATGACAACCTACATACAAGACAAACTTATCGAATTTTTCCCATGAGATAGGCGTAAGACGTGGCATTATCTAACAGCCGCAAGTGGAATTTTGAACTCCTCGGCTTCGTGAGCAATTACAGGCGGAGGAGACCATTCCCGCGCTATTTTCCTCCAACCCAACTCTGTAAGTATATCTTCAAGCGTTCCTTTTTTAATAATTTCCTCAAAAAATATCGTGACAGCTTCATCAAAGCGCTGTTTAACATCTTCAAAGCTCTTGCCGGAAGTAGACAAATCTAAAGCAGTAGTATATGCAATAAAATGCTTTCCCTCTTTAAATATAGAAACCGGCAATTTAACTTCTAAGAATCCTTTTTTCATGTTCTTTTACGACCTCCCAGCGATAATTTGGCTAAAATGCAGAGTGATTATAGCCATATTTTGACTAAAATACAAACATATTAAGGACGAATGTTATTAAAGCGTCCACCATAGCGTTTCCATATATAATCAAAAATGATTATTTACGGAAACAGCTTGTTCTTAGTACCTATTAATTGTGATAACTCCTGTTTGCTTCTGCTCCGTACTCCCTCCGTAATCTCTCCGCTATTGAAACGTATAAATAACGCAATGACACCTGCCCGCTTCGCAGCAGGCGGGGATTCTAGTAAAAAATTTTTCTACGAGTATCGAGTATCTAGGATCAAGTATCAAATGTAGTTGTTATTATCGGAAGATTTTTTGCAGGAACCAGTATAAGTTGTTGCCCCATTCTGTCGGGTCGTGGCCGTTTGAATCCACATTCCAGATGTGCGGCACGCCATTCTCCTTAAGATACAAATGCACATCCTGACTGATGTTGATAATGTTGTCCTTACTTCCACAGGCAAGCCAAAGAAGCTTCAGCTTTTTTGCCGCGGCAGACGGGTCCGGGACGAGTTCTGCCGGCGGTTTAGTGTTCGGCGCCGAGGAAAAACCGCCGACCCAGGCAAATGTATCGAGATGCGCCAGCCCGAAATTAAGCGACTGCCCGCCTCCCATTGAAAGCCCTGCCAGAGCGCGGTTTTGCCGATTAGTATAGGTGCTGTAGCGCGACTGGATCGCAGGTATGACATCATCCAGCAGGTCGCGCTCAAAAACCGCGAATGCAGGCGCGGATGCGAAAACATCCCCTTCGGCGCGGTCATTCTTTTGCGCCCTGCCGTTAGGCATCACAATTATCATCGGCGCAGATTTTTTGTCGGCTATCAGGTTGTCAAGAATAATGCTTGGCTTACAGAATCGCTCCCATTCGGTTTCATCCCCGCCGATGCCGTGTAGTAAATAGAGGACGGGATATTTTTTCTTGGGGGAGTAGCCCGGCGGCGTGTAGACCTGCATCTTGCGTTTTGTGCCGACGGTCTTGGAATAGTATTCAATCATCTCCAGTTTGCCGTGAGGTATGTCGCGTTTCAAATTAAATCCTGCAGGCGGGTCGGCAAATACCTGTTTGTCGTCCGGTCCGAGCACGATGGGACGGCTGAACGCATCCCGCGGATCGGGCAGTGTATCTGCCTGAGGTTTAGTGTCGGCTTCTTTTGCCGGGATGTTCGTTATGGCAGGTTGAACACGTATTGCCTTGAATTTTTCCGTGGCGACGTCGCCCACTTGGCGGGTGAATGCGATTTCGTTTGCGCCGATTTTTCCGGTATATTTAATTTGCATTTCATTTCCAAAGAAACTTAACATTTCTACAAAACTCAATGTATCTCCGCTAACCTTAATGTCTTTTAGTTCCGTTTCGTTCTTTTGGCCGCCCGCTTCCGAGGCGGCTTTGCCGGTGAGTTTGCCGCCGCTTGTTTGGAACGTGTAAAGATATTTTTGCATGCCGATTTGGCTGTCGAACTCCGCGCGCCATTGGCCGGTGATGTAGGCATCGGGCGGGAGAATTTCAATTGCGTTTATCTGCGGGTTTTCGACCTGATGCGTGAATATAATGCGAAATTCCCCGTTGGTCACTTCTACGGGTACGGTCTGGATATATGCGCGATAGGGACCGCCCGCCTTGACCCAGACATCGAAGTCCTTAAACTCGTGACCCTGCACGTTGAAGGAAAATACACGCTGTCCGGGACCGGTAATCCCCTCGTATGTTTCCGCAAAATAGAGTTTCGCGAAATACTTGCCGTTGGGAAGATTGCAGGAGAAAGAATCCATCGAATAATGTTCACTCAGGAACAAGCCGGGATCATTAGTTCCGGCAATCGCCGTCGTCGAATCGCGGCCAATTGTTGCGCCTCCTTCGAAACCTTGCTCCGGCAGCCAGATATTGCCGCTTGAATCCGTAAACGGTATCGACTGACCGGCCTTGATTCGGACAGGCATATCGGTAAGTTTAAAAGTTGCCACACTTGTTTCTTTAGTTTCCTCGGTTAACAAAGACGGGAGAGGTTTGTCCTGAAAAAGAATCTGCGCGAATTGATACAAACTTCTGCGCCAGGTTTGCCATTCATGAGCAGTGTCGGGCGATATATAGGACACGCAGTTGATTCCGGCAGTTTTAAGTTGCTTGTAATTGGCGCGCAGCTCTGCCGGCCGTTCACGCGAGCCGCAGCTCTGGAATATCAGTTTGACCTTCTTGTTAAACTCTTTGGCATTAGCCATCACGCCGTTGTGCGCTGTGGCCGGGTCACCCACCGTGCCGCCGCTGAAGATGCCGATGTGCGAAAATACGTCCAGGTTCTCCATAGCGATAGCATTTGTCTGCATGCCGCCCATGGACAGTCCGGCCATTGCCCGGTGCGGTTGATCCGCAAGCGTGCGATAGTTTGCGTCGATCATAGGAATAATGTCTTCGAGCATTGTCTTCTTGAAACCATCGGCCCAGCCCAGAGGAGGCCAACCCTCGCCCAGACGGGGACGTTCCCCTTCCGGCATCGCCCAAGTGCCGTTGTCCATGACAATGATGAAGGGTATGGCCTTGCCTTCGGCAATCAGGTTGTCCATAATGAGACCTGTCTTGCCCTGATTTGACCAACTGGTTTCATCTTCCCAGCCGCCGTGTTGCAGGTAAAGCACAGGATAACGTTTAGTCGTATTTTTATCATAATCCGGCGGGGTGTAGACGAAGCATCGGCGCATGGTGTTGGTGCTTTTAGCGAAATATATATTCTCGCGTATCTGTCCATGAGGGACATTTTTGAGAGCGTAGAAGTCCTGGTCTTTGGCGGGAATTTCTATACCGCTGCCCCAGCGGTCGGCGCCGTAGAATGACATACTGCCGGGGTCCGGAACTTCTGCCCCATCAATTATAATTTGGTAGTAGTGAAAGCCCTCGTCCAACGGACGTGTGGTGCCTACCCAGGCGCCGTCCTCGCCCTTGGTGAGAGAGATTCCACCGCTCAGGTCGCAGCGAACGCTCTGAGCCTGGGGCGCAACGATACGGATTAGGGCGCGGCCTTCAGAATTGACTTGAGGATATTGTTTGCCCGGCTGATTAGAAGACGCGGGCTTGAAATCATTTACATCCATAGAATCGTTTGTACTTGTCTCGGCTGCCGCGTAATAAGAGGTCAACGCGAGAAATCCTATCAAACCGAAGAGTAGTGCTTTTCGTGTAATTTCCATTTGATAATTTGATAAATATATCAAAATAAAATTATATGTCAAATATGGGAGAACAGACCACAGACCGAAGACCACAGACTAAAAAACTTTTTTATTTTTGCAACTTATTAATTATCTTTAAATACTTTTTTGTAAGTAGATACACCCCTAACAACATACCTAGAAGTATTCCTAAGATAAAAAAGAGCACAGCACAACTATATAAACCTTTACTTACTCCTTCAGCATACTGAGTTGTAGATCCTATTTGTAATAACTTTAATTTAAGCATTGAAACAGCTTGATATAAAAGATTAGAAGCATAAATAATAAGACCAACTAATAGCAATAGTGCGATAATGAATTGCTTCTTTGCAATCTTCCCTTTCATTTTTTCAATATATCTTTGATCTTTTTCTGACAACATATTTAATTTTCTTTGTTACGATTATATTTTATATAAAAGGGATTGACAAGAAGGGGATATACGCGCAACAACAGAAGACGGTGTTCTCCCCCTACATTTCTTCGAAATGAAACAGGGGGACTATGGGTGTTCGGTTATCGGTTATCGTAGTTGCGAAAACCCAAAACTCCATAGAGTCCGAACTCCGACATTGTGTTGGAGCATCGGACCGTTTTTTCTTTACGATAACCGAGTGTTTATTGCGGGCAAGACCTGATCCCATTATTTTTATTTTCCTGTAAGTCTTTAAAAACTTATAACTGATTTAGTGTTTAATTAGGTTTTAGAACATTTCTCATTTACCCACTGATAAAACCTTGTAGCTATTTTTACTATTTCTAGTGCTTCCTTTTGATAAAAATTCCGTCTCTCATATTGAATTAAATTCTTTTTAGCAATAATTTTTCTGAGTAAGTTACTTTTCTCTTTTGCTTCCTTAATAGGTAAAGAAGCAACCAAATCGCAAACATCCAAATGATCCTGGGAGATGGAACGAACTCCCTTTTCGAAAACGCATACAGCGTCAGCCGAAGAAATTACACATTGAAGGGCTAGCGTTGCGGAAGCATTAAAATTATCTTTCTGGATCGCCAAAAGCATCTGTTCATAATTGTCCGTTGCCTTCTTTAAGTAATCCAAAGCAGCAGAACGGTCTTCCCGTTTGATTTTTAAATTTTTTGGCGTCATATCAATCTCAAATATCCAACGGCTCGCTTCCCCAGATTACAGAATAAGATTTCATAAGAGTTGAAACAGGAGGAAGATTTTTCTTCAATCTAAGACGAAACTCATCTTTGGTTTTAATGTAGGCATCTAAATCGAACTTAAAATATTCCTTAAAGTTAACTGCTATATTATTTAAAAATTCCTCTTCAACTTTGGTTTTATCTTTTTCATTCCTTACTATAACTGCAATATCCACATCGCTATTATCGGTGGTTTTATCTTTTTCTACGCTTCCATACAAAATACAAGATATAATTTTATTCTGTATACCCGACTGCTTAATCTGTTTTATTAAATAATCCTTAATTTCCTCTTTAACGGAAATCTCTTTCTCAAACATTGGCCGTAATATTCTTTTAACAGTCCTGTTTTTACTATCCAAACTGTAGATGTGTTGTTTACCGATAATATCCAATTTAAGAATACTCTGATTGTATAAATCCTTTAAGGCAGTATGCGCAGTTTGAGGAGAAAGGTTTACTATTTTAGCTATTTCTCTGCCGGACGCTTTAAAGTCGTCGGTTTTTGATATAAACAATCTGATAATCGCAATCTTAGACCGGGAACTTAAAATATTATCCAAACTTTTTTCTATAGCCATCTTTATAGCCCTTATCTACTATGTATCCAGTCTTATGGACATCTGTCCAGTTTTGTGGACATGCAAATTATATTTTCAATTCTTCTTTATGTCAAGTAGAAAAAGTCCCTGTTCGCTTCTGCTCCGGTATCACTCCGTACTCTCTCCGTTATTGAAACGTATAAATAACGCAAAGATAGAAGAAGTTTTTATTTCGGCCGGGTTTTTAAAAAGGGGGTTTGCGAAAATGTGTTACTTGTCCCCCTGCTACTTTCGCAAGAAAGTAGGGGGAATGCCTGCCCGCCAAAGTTTTAGTGGCGGGCCGATTTTTAATAATCTCCAATATCTCCATTTTAAAATCTCCTTTTTAAAAATCTCTTAATTATATTGAATTACACCACGCAGGAAAAAGCTATTTGATTGTTTTTCACACTAATCCTTTTACTAATCTTGGCATCTGTCCAACCATATAAAGCGGGATAGAAAGTATCTTGTCGTAATAAGATAATTTATCTTGTGAAAAACGTATCCCAAATTTTGACTTTTTATCCTCTATAAATATTCTCAATGATTTAAGTTTGCCCTCTTTGCCGGATTTCACTTCGACAGGAAGCATGCTCGAACCGACACTTATAACATAATCAACTTCCGCCATGCTATTTTTTTTATCTCTTGCCCAAAAGTAAAGATTACCTTGCTGATGTTTTTCAGAATATGCTACTAATTCTTGCCCAACAAACTGTTCAGCTACAGCCCCCGCATTTATCTGCATAAAATCTTCTTCAACGCTCAACTGACTCTGCAATCCGCAAGAATTTTGCATTAACCCAACATCCAAAAAATTCAATTTAAATTTTTGCTCATTTATTTGTGCTCCAAGCGGCAACCCCGAAGCTTTCGTCAAATATATCGGCTTAACTACTCCGGATAACACCAACAAATTAAGCGCATTTTTCAGTTCCCTTGAGCGAGTATCAGAATCGATATTGGAATATTTTATCCTTTGCCCTACTAATCGAGGGGTAGTGTCAAATACCTTTTGTAAATATTTGTGTTGAGAAATTTTTGCATACTTACCGAAATCACTCCTATAGGTCTGTAAAAGTGACGTCTGAATCTTTTGGCAATTCATCAAATCCTTACTGGATAAATACTCATTTAGTACAGCCGGCATCCCTCCGATAATAAGATATATACGAAGCAACTCAAAGAGTTTTTTATGAATAACTTCATCAACCGGAACATTTAATTCAACTTTCGCAAGAAACTTCCTTAATTCTTGATTGCCTGAAGCATCAAGATATTCAGAAAAAGACAACGGCTCTAAATAAAGAAACTGAATTCTTCCGACAGGCATCTTAAAATCAGGGCTTCTCATAGCAAATTCAAGAAGCGAACCAGCCGCTATAACAGCCAATTTAGGCATTTTCTCTTTAAAGTAACGCAGAGACATTATTGCTTGCGGACATTCCTGTATTTCATCCAGAAACAACAGAGCACTATCTTCCTTAATCTGCACCCCGAGAAGCAACTGGAGTTTATTTATGATTTCAACCGGGTCAAGAGATTGGAAACAATCCTTAAGTTGCGGTTGAAACTCAAAATTTACTACAACATTATTTTGAAAGTGTTCTTTCCCAAAAGTTTCTACCAAATAACTTTTACCTACCTGCCGAGCGCCTCTTACTATTAAAGGATACCGCTCTTCTTGTGATTTCCACGAAACCAATTCTTTCTCAATATCTCTACGCATATTTCCCTCCCGAAGCACTCTTCTGGTTAAATCAGAAGAGTGCGAAGTCCCCCCTGCTTTAATTTCGAAGAAATTAAGGGGGGATCTACTTCAATTAGCCTTACGTCTCTTCTCTTTTTTTCTTCCAATATTCTCTTGTATCTTTGATTTTCTTTTGAATAGACTCGTTGGTTCTGTTATAAGTTTCACCAATATTTTTTGCGACTTGGCTAAAATACAGGGTAATTATAGCCATGTTTTGGCTAAAATACAAGGATATTATGGGGGATTTTATTCAGTTAGGCAAAGGGACTTGTCCGCTTCTGCTCCGGTATCACTCCGTACTCTCTCCGTATCAAGAGCGTATGAATCTTTCACTACTGCGGATGAGGGGAATCTCGCAAAAACAGAAGACGGTGTTCTCCCCCCTACATTTCTCTATGTACCCGAAGCGTGATTTCCTTGAAATCATCGGGTATCGAAATGAAACAGGGGGACTATGGGTGTTCGGTTATAGGTTATCGTAGTAACGAAAACCTAAAACCGTTTTTTCTTTACGAAAACCGAGTGTTTATTGCGGGCCTGCCCGCCAAAGTTTTAGTGGTGGGCAAGACCTGACCCTGTTTTTTGTTGTTCTGTCTATAAATCACAGTAGATAAGAAAACTTTAAAAGTGATATAATTTATTATATGTTAACAGAAATAAACCAATTAACAGAAAACATTTCTCAACTTAGATCATCACCAGAATGGGCTTTTAAGGACGTCGAACGATCAGAAACTAATTATATAACCCATGGATACCATCGTTACCCGGCAAAATTTATCCCCAATATTGTTCAGAAATTAATCACTAAATATACAAAACCGGGCGATGTCATTGTTGACACATTCGGGGGATGCGGAACAACGCTTGTTGAAGCTAAAATATCAGGTCGGAAAAGTTTTGGATTTGATATTAATCCTGTATCTAAATTAATTACTCAAGCTAAAATAACTCCTCTCAGTAAAAGAGTATTAGCAAAAGCGGAAAAACAATTTTTATTGAGTTATCATAACAATCATCCCCATAAATGCCATATTGATATAGAAAACACAAAACTACTATATTGGTTTGATAAACAAACCATTGCGGAATTAAATAAAATCTATTCTTCAATAAAAACAATTAAAAATTCTAAGGCAAAAAATTTTTATTTCTGTGCTTTTTCCCATATTTTAAAAAATAGTTCCCGATGGTTAATGAAAAGCATCAAGCCAACTATTGATAAAGATAAGGTTATTCCTCATCCCTTCAATATATTTACAAAACATATTTACTTTATGACAAAACGAAATAATCAATTTTATGAAAAATTAGTTAATAATAAATGCCTTCAAATTCCAACTAAGATGTATCTTGCCGATTCAACTAAAAAATTATCTCTTCAAGGTAATTCAGTAGATCTAGTCATCACTTCTCCTCCCTATGTAACATCTTATGAATATGCTGACCTTCATCAATTATCACTGTTTTGGTTCGGTAATGATAAAAAGGATTTTAAGCAGTGGCATCATTACTTAGAAGAGTTTAATATATTTCGTAAAAAGTTTATTGGCACAACCCTTCGTAAAACACAAAAAAAAGAAGTTTTTAATAGCTTCCTTGCCGAAAATATTACAAATAAACTTTCGTTTATAAACAAAAGTTTAGCTCGTAGTGTAGCTCATTATTTTTCTGACATGAATAAATCTTTCATAGAGATTTTCAGATTTCTTAAACTGGGTGGCAAAGCGTGTATTATAATTGGTAATACAACACTCAATAATGTTGAAATAACAAATGCTGAAGTTGCAATTGAACAGATGCAAAATATTGGCTTCTTACCAGTGGAGTTTATAAAAAGAGAAATTACAAATAAAATGATCACTCCGTGGCGAGATAAAATAGACGGTCGATTTACTGGGCTCGATAATCCTAACAAAAAACGAGTTTACCAGTATGAATATATACTGGTAATGGAAAAACCTACGAACGAAATAACTTACTAATCATTGTTGGCATTGATTTGCCTAATGCTTTCATTGCCCGCCGCACGTAAGTCTTATACTCGCTGTCATCTTTAAACTCAAAGTAAAGATGTAAAGCATGGATATAACAATCTGAAATATATTTTTTTTCCGCTAGAGGAATATCGTCAGTTCTGATTCGTTGTTTTATCAATTCCCAAGCTCGCGAATCTGTGTTGTAATAGACGTTTAAACCATCAATATCTTTTACAACCTCTGCTATATCGTTTTCGTCCCATCCTCGTCCAGTCCAGCCGTCTCTATTAACAGGATGTGGAACTGGTTTTTTGAATCTCTCAGATTCCTTATCTTCAACAACTTCTAAGGGCACTAATATTGGAAAACGTATACCATTATCACAATCAACCTCAACTTTAATATCATTTTTCTTGCCTAAACTCTTTGCAGTACACTTAATCAATAATTGCAATAATCCATTTTTTAATTTGAAATTCAGAAGCTCCAAATCGTCTGATTCAAATTTCAACGTGCCACGTTTGGAGTCAAAGAAATCATTTGCAGCGTCTGTTTTAAAGTTTAACTTGCGGATCTCACCAACAGGAACCCTGAAAGCAGATTTTTGAGGCGTAATAAAACTCGGATATGGTTCACCAAGATAGATTTTTTTAGGGATTATTTTTAGAGATACTTGCTGACTTTCAGAAAAGTTCCGGGATGGAACAGTTAATTTGAACTCTAATTTTTCTTCTGAGCCAATAGAGACATTTTCTTTGGGTTGGATTCGAAATGACACAATCCCTTTTCTGGGAGCTCTCCTAACAATAGAGAAAAATTGGGAAATTGGTGGTTCGCAGATACCGGTGTCATTCAATCTATCTAAAAAATTATCGACTGCGTCTGTTCTAAAAGAAATTACGGTAAAACTATTTTCATAAACTTCCCTCTCATCAGACCCAATTAGTTCAAAACTGATAGGCAGATATTTACCCTCGTATTTCTCTTCAGGTTCTGGATATTGAGGTTCTCCTGATTTAGCCGATAATTCTTCTCCAATTTCTAATTCTTTTAATAAATCAACATTATCTTTTAGAGCATTTTCCAAGATTTTATCTGTGTCTTTATCTAATAACTGCGAGCTAAGAATATCTTTATTTTTATATTCTCGCTGTAATTCAAGAAGTTTGGGATCTTCAAAAACAACCTTTAATTTCTCTTTTAATTGCTTATAGTCTGGCGTATTGGCAAACTCTTCGCGAGAAGAGTGAAATAAATTGGTTTGTTCTGGTGACACATCTGAGATATCGATAAAACAAAGTATATAATCAGCCAGGCTCGAAAGTTCACAAGTATTACTTATAAAACCAGCTGATTGATTATTTAAAGATAAACCATTCTCTAAATAAAAGATTTTTTCTTTTCTTTCTTTATAAGTTTCCACACTCTCATTGTCAGAGATATGTTTCAAGATTATAAAACGAACATTTTTATTACCGAGAGGCCCTAAATCAGCCGGTATATTGAACTCTTCTTTGATTAAATCTTTTTTGTCGCGAATTAATCTTAAAAATCCTCCAATAGTATATTCCGTGCTCTTTGTTGTTCTTCCATCCGCATATTCACGACGCAATTCTTTTAAATGGATAGGAATTGCCGGCTGAAGTAATTTTTTATTAATATCTTCGGCAAGTGAAGTTTTGCCATAAACAATACTTGTTGATCTTGTTAATTGATAATCATAAATTTTGATCAATGTCCCATCAGAGAAGTCTATGTTAAGTCTTTTTGCAAAAGGAATAATGAAATCAGTGGGAACCGTAAACACTTTATAATCTTTATCAACACAATATTGGTAAGAGGCTACTCGACCACCTGCAAGAAAAGTCTTACGGACCAAAGCAAATCCCCACTCGACATTTTGGGGTTTAAGTGTTTGCGCACGCTGAGAAAGCACCAATTGATAACATATTGTTGGCTTAACACCCGCAAATCTCAAGGCAGCTGATCCACCCTGATGATACTTTCCGTAAACAAAAGCTATATCGACTTTTAATTTATTACTAAGACCAAGAATGGTTTTTGATAAATTTTCTGGTTCTTGTCCTTCGCCACGATCAATAATAGTAAGTGTTGGATATTCTTTTCTGCCTTCGGCAGTGATAATAATATCAGAGTGCTTCTTTCTTAATTTATCAAAATCTTCTTCTGTTCCAATGAATTGTGAAATTGCTTCATGTAAAGATTTTGGCGCTTTTTCTTTATCTGTCGGCTCAATATCGGCTTCTTTGCACTTTCTCATCAAGATAGCATCTATAGAGTTCGTAATTTTCTCAACAAAAGCATTTTCTGGATATCTCATCTGGCCTTCAACTTGGCCGGCATTATTATCATTTCCACCAATAGAGACCCAATTAACATTCTTTAAAAAATTATCATTTTGTACTATGAAATCTACCTCATCAGCAGTAACTGCATTAACTAATTTAACAAGAACTTCTTCATTTTGTTGATAATTGGTGTCCATACTCATCCTTTAATTCTCCTGTTAAAGCTTAAATTCTTCTTTTTTGGGAAAATGAAATTTTGCTTTTGCTTTTTTGACCGCATTTTCAATCACCGAAAAGATTTTATCTACATCCTCTTCGGTATATTTATATGCTTGCCTATTAGAACAATTTCCCAGAATCCGTACTTTCCTTAAAATTTCGTTAGTTCTTCGAGTAGCTAAACGTTTAAATCTTTCTTCTGCTGTTTCTTTTATTATATTATCCACATTTAACCTCCTGATTAAAGTTATATTATATAGTGCAATCTATTGTAAATAAATGAACTATTTACTGTAAACGCCAGCATTTTATAAAACATTTGCTTATTTGTCAAGGGGGTATTTTAATTGCAAACGGAGAAAATTTTTGGGCGGCTTTTGAGATTAAATTCGGCTTAATGGGCGTAGTTTACTATTATTTTATTAGAGATTTGTTCTTCAGCACCGATGACTCTATGTAATTGTTATATAGCAAGAACTTCGTTCCGATCTCTGAAAATGCTAAAATACCCCTATGCCTAACTGAATTTTCAATTAAGTGAAACCTCGGTTATCGTAAAGATGAAAACGGTCCGATGCTCCGACATTATGTCGGAGTTCGGACTCTATGGAGTTTGCCCTGCCGCAAAAGATTGGCGGGCAGGGGTTAGTGTTAAAGATTATTTGCGAAAACCCATAGTCCCCCTGTTTCATTTCGATACCCAATGATTTCTCGGAAATCACCCCTCGGGCACATAGAGAAATGTAGGGGGAGAACACCTTGCCCGCCAGTCTTTTAGGCGGGCGTTAGTTTCTTGAACGAATTAAGCCGCCGCAAATTTTTTTGACCCCTTGCATTTCATGTCTTATAATATTTTAAAGGTAAAAAATGTTAGACGCTTCAAAAAAAAGATACCGGTTAAGGATTATAGACCCTGCATATCCCGCATTTAATGTTTATTCTTATTCCGCAAGGCGGACCACGCCTTTAGGTCCGGTATGTGTGGCTACCGCGGTGAATAAAATGGAAGGATGGGATGTGGAAATTATCGATGAAAATAATATGCGCTGGTACGGGCCGAAAGCCGTAAAAGGCGCAGACCATGAATTTTTACAGCGGCTCAGGCCTGCGGATGTCGTGGGGCTTTACGGCGGGTTGACGAGCACCATACCGCGTGTTTATGAAATTGCGAAATTTTATAAAAAAAGAGGTGTTATAACTATTGCGGGCGGACAGCATTTTGCCGAAGAGAATATTGAAGAGGCGCTGTCTTCGGGGATTGATTATATAGTCATAGGCGAGGGCGAGGACACGATAAAGGAACTCTTGCGGGCGCTGTTGGCAAAGAGAAGATTGGATAAGGTAAAGGGGATTGCGTATCTTAAGGACGGAAAAGTTTTTCTTACGCCTGAAAGGGAACCTATTTCGGATTTTGACAGACTGCCTCTGCCGGATTTTTCGCTGGTGAGGTATGCGCATATGCAGGTGTATCCGGTTGAGAGGATACGCGGATGCGGTATGGACTGCGAGTTTTGCACGGTTAAGGGCAAGCCGCGCTATGCGTCGCCCGAGAGATTGCTTGAGCGGATAAGTTTTCTTCTTGAGACGAAGGATGCAAGAAAGTTTTTTGTGGTTGACGACCTTTTCGGACAGCAGAGGAAGGAAACGATAAGGTTCTGTAATATGCTCCGCGATTATCAAAAAGATATCGGCAGAAGATTGGATTTGGGCGTTCAGATAAGATTGGATAAGGCGAAAGACCCGAAACTTCTGTCGGCAATGAGGCAGGCGGGGATTAATTTTATAGCGATAGGTTTTGAATCTCCAATAGAAGAGGAACTAAAAGCGATGAATAAGCGCCTGAAGCCCAAAGATATGCTGGCGCTTACGAGGACATTCCGCAGGTTCGGATTTTTGGTGCACGGAATGTTTATTTTCGGTTATCCGATGAGAAAAGGAATTGATTTTAAAATGTCTGCAAGAGAACGCGTGAAGCGGTTTAGGAATTTTATCAGAAGGGCGAATCTTGATACTGTTCAGGTGATGCTGCCGATTCCCCTGCCGGGCACGGAACTTAGAAAGAGGCTGGAAGGCGAGAAGAGAATTTATTCGCGCCGGGATCTGGGATGGCAGTATTATGACGGCAACTTCCTGCTTTTTGAGCCCGACGAGCCGATGACTCCGGAACAGATGCAGGCGTCAACAATAAAGATTATGGGAAAAATTTATCAGTTTAGATATATGTTCATGGCAACGCTTAATTTATTTTCTTTTCCTTATCTTTTGTTCTTTCTGCATAATATCAAATACGGCTGGAAAAAGTGGTACAGGCTATGGCGCATGTATATTATCCGCTTTGCGGGATGGATAACTATAAAAAAATGGAAAAACGAATTCAGGAAAGACGAGTTTTTGAAAAAATTACACAACGCAAGAAAAAATCTCGCAAATAACGGATGACAAAACCTTTCGGAGAAGGTCTTGCAATAACATATTTTTATATATTTCCCCGCCTGTGAATTGGCAAACCGACAAAACAGGTATTCGGTTAGGGTTACCCGCCTTGACGAGCCCTCAGCTTCGCCGCGAGGCGAGCAAGGCGAGGCAGGCGATGCCCGTTTCGTTATTGGGTTACGTTTATCGTCTTTTAAACACATAACCATTACCGTTAAACGATACGGGCTTCGTTACCGTTACCCTTTCCGAAAGTGATAGAATACCCCCTATGCCTAACAAGAATTACCCCCACCACCAATCCATTGGTGTGGAGGTGTACGATGTAATAATTGTCGGCGCCGGCCACGCTGGATGTGAGGCGGCGATAGCATCTACTCGTATGGGTTCTAAAACTCTCCTCATCACCTTACATAATACTCACTTCTTGTAATGCCCCGATATCCTCCCCTTATCCTCATTTGCCTTGTCACCTTTATAATAAATCTGGACAAATTCTATAATGTCTTCTTTTTCGTAATAGGCGTATATTACACGGATTCCGCTTGCTACTCCCTTGCCTTTCAAGGACCTGCAGGCAAATTTTTTGGCTTTGTATATTTTGGGATAAGAGATTCCAAGAGCGGATATGGGAAGAACTCCTCTGTTATCTTGTTTTAACTTATGAAAGGATTGAAGCTGGGTATTTATGAATGTTTCTAAGTCATCTTCTAAAGTTCTGTATTTTTTGGACAGTTTCTTTAAATCTTTTTCAAACTCGGGCAAACGTTTAACAGCATCAAATATCTTTGTCATTATACAACCTCACTGAATATTCCGCAGTGCGGTAAAAGACGGATTCGTAATTTATTATTCCGCCTTCTTCTGTAGTCAGCCACGGCACGTCCTTATGAGAATATTCGCTTATTTGGGCGGCATTCATATCGGAAAGTTTCAATAGCACATAATCTATCATGTTTCTTTCATCTTCGTTCAACTTGGATAAATCGGGGGTTCTCAAAGGGAGATATTTACGCTGCGGGTATTGGAAATATTTACCTTCAACTCTTACTAATTCTTCTTTGCTTTCCATTTCTTCTGCTATTTTTATAAATTCTTTTGGAGTGGGGCCGTAATTATTTTTTATGTAAGTGGCGCCGATAAGTTGTTCCTCGTACTTTTCGTAATAATTAAAATCAATAAAATAAAGGAGTTTATACAAAACGGATTCTCCGATATTCTGTTTTGAGCCGACTTTATTTAAAATATAAAGCAATACCTCTTTAAATTTTGCGACATTTTTTTGGGGCACGCTTATTCTGATGCCGGGTTTTTCTTTTTGTTTCGGCAATTTCCCGGCAGATTTCTCAAGAATTACTTCGATATCATTGTCCAAATTAAGAAGTATATCTGTCGGCACATTGAAAATTTGGGACAACCTTGCGATTTCCTCTGCGCTGATTTTTCTGTCACCACCCTCTATTTGAGAAACTGCTACCCTGCTGATGCCCATCTTTTTAGCAAGAGTTTCTTGAGAAAGACCTATTTTTTCTCTCATCACCTTAATTTTTTTTGATAATTCCCTACAGAAATTATCCATACAACCCTCCTTTTTTTAAGGTTACTCGTATTATATGATATGTAGGATAATTTGTCAAGCGGTTGTTCGAAAATATTACATCATTATTTTTAAATATAAGATTCGCCTCTGAAATCTTCCCGAAAGTGGTAAAATACTCCCCATGCCAGGCAATAATTATGATGTTCTCATTGTCGGCGCCGGCCATGCCGGTTGCGAAGCGGCGCTGGCTTCGGCGAGGATGGGGTGCTCAACGCTCCTTGTCACATACAATAAGGACAAGATCGGGTTTATGTCGTGCAATCCGGCTGTGGGGGGAATCGGTAAGGGACAGCTCGTTAAGGAAATTGACGCTCTCGGCGGTGAAATGGGAAAAGCGACAGATGCATCGGGCATACATTTCAAGATGCTGAACACTTCAAAAGGCCCTGCGGTTTGGTCATCGCGCGCGCAGATTGACAGAGGGAAATATCTTAAATACATGCAAAAGGTGATAGGCAGTCAAAAGAACCTAAAGGTTCTAGAAGCCGAAGCAAAAAAACTAATAATAAAAGATAAAAAGGTTGCGGGAATTGAAACAGACAAGGGAAAAATACAAGCGAAAACAATCGTATTAACCCCCGGCACATTCCTGAACGGGCTCATGCACGTTGGCATGAAAAGCACACCCGGCGGAAGGGTTGAAGAGCCGCGAACTAACCGCAACCTTTCTGCGTCCTTAAAAAAGTCAGGATTTAAAATCCTGCGGTTTAAAACAGGAACTTGCGCGCGGCTGGATAGAAAGACAATAAATTATTCCAAACTTAAAAAGCAGGAAGCAGATGAGCATCCGGTGCCGTTCTCGTTTTCAACCCCTGCCCCGAACCAGAGCAAGCTCGGTTCAGGGCTACGGCAAGTGCCTTGCTATATAACACATACCAGCGAAAAGACGCACGATATTATCAGGAAGAATTTAGACCGTTCGCCTCTTTATAGCGGCGTAATTACGGGCACGGGTGTCAGATACTGCCCGTCTTTGGAGGACAAGGTCGTCAAGTTTCCTCACCATGAAAAGCATCAGGTTTTCCTGGAGCCGGAGGGTCTTGATACGGATGAGATTTACCCTAACGGGCTTTCAACTAGCCTGCCGGAGGACGTGCAGGATGAGTTTATACGCTCGGTGCCGGGCCTTGAAAACGTAAAGATTAACCGCTTCGGCTACGGAATAGAACACGATGTTATTGACTCCACACAACTTTATCCCACATTGGAGGCAAAACCGGTTAAAAATTTATACTTGGCAGGCCAGGTAAACGGAACAACGGGATATGAAGAAGCGGCGGCGCAGGGGTTAATCGCGGGAATTAATGCGGCGCTTAGAGTTAAAGGAAAACTGCCTTTGATTCTGGACAGGACGACAAGTTATATCGGAGTTTTGATCGATGATTTGATAACAAAAGGTACCAACGAACCGTACAGGATGTTCACCTCGCGCGTGGAATACCGCCTTATTTTAAGGGAAGACAACGCGGACCTTCGCTTAAGAAAAATAGGGTTTGATGTGGGGTTGGTAGATAAAAAAACTTTCGAAAAAACAAAAGAAAAACAGAAAAAAATTGATGAAGGGATAAAAGAATTGAAGAAACGAAGTGCCATTATCAAAGGCCCCCTGCTGATTTGTTCTGCGGGGCAGAAACAAATCAAAGATGCGGGGGTTAAAACAAAAAAATTAACACTTTATCATTTTGTAAAAACGCCGCACACGAGAATAGAAGACGTAAAACAGGAACTTCCCGGATATCCGGAAGAAATTTTGCGCGAAATGGAAATAGAAGTTAAGTATGAAGGCTATATCAAAAGAGAACTTTCCGAAGTAAATAAATTCAAGAATCTGGAAAAGATTAAGATATCACCCGACATTGATTACGAAAAGGTGCCGGGCTTATCTTTTGAAATCAAAGAAAAACTTTCAAAATTCAAACCGCTTAATCTGGGGCAGGCAAGCAGGATATCGGGAGTGACGCCCGTTGCAGTTAGTATACTAATTGTATACCTTAGAAATTTAAAAGTGAGAAGTAAAAAGGAAAAAGTAGAAGAATGAAAGAGAAACAAAAAACATACTATAAATTTTCCGAATATTTAAAGGGAAAATTCGGATGCAGGGTTTATAAGGTGAGCATTGATGCGGGTTTTTCCTGCCCGAATAAAGACGGGAAACTTAGCAAAGACGGTTGTATTTACTGCGATAACAGGGCGTTCAGCCCCGTTAGAAATAGCGCGTCCCGACGTAACGTCGGGACTATTTCTAATGGGGTAAACCTAGAAAAGCAGATTGAAAACGGTATAGCGTTCGGAAGGCAAAGATACGGCGCGGAAAAATTCATAGTTTATTTTCAGGCGTATACAAATACATACGGGGACATTAAAACACTAAAACAAAAATATGATATCGTAAAAAAATTCAAAGACATTGTCGGGATATCAATCGGCACGCGCCCCGACTGCGTTGATGAAGAAATATTGGACTTGATTGAAAGTTATTCCAAGGACTACGAAGTGTGGATTGAATATGGTTTGCAAAGCATTCACGATAAAACATTGAAACTAATAAACAGGCATCATACATACGAGGATTTTGTAAAAGCGATTAAGATGACACGCGAACCCCGAACCACGTTGGGTTCGGGGCAAGGCATAAAAATCTGCGCGCACATAATTATCGGATTACCCGGCGAAACTAAGGAAGAAATGATGCAGACCGCTAAAGCTCTGGCTAAATTTAAGATAGACGGGGTGAAAATTCATCCCCTGCATGTAGTAAAAGATACTAAACTGGAAAAAATTTTCAAGGAAGGAAAATATAAACCTTTGGAACTGGACGAATATGTAGATTTAGTGACGGAATTTCTGCAGTATCTTCCGCCGACAACCGTTATTCAGCGACTAACCGCCGACTGCCCCAAAGATTTACTTGTTGCTCCGTTATGGATTCTTGAAAAAAATAAAGTGTTGAATTTGATAGAGAAAAAATTATAATAACAAAAAATGGAAATTTCTTGACTATAAGTACAGAATATAATAGAATACATACGAATACAAAAGATAAGGAGGCTTACAAATGCCTAAAGTAGTAACATTGAGATTAACGGATGAGGAATACAGGGAAATATCGGCTGTGGCAAAAAGCGAACGCCGGCCCATTTCCAATTTCATCACATCAAAAGTCCTAAAAGATATTGAAGAATCTTACTTTGTAGACCCCATAGAAATGGCTCAAATCAAGTCGGATAAGAAACTGTCGGAAAAACTTAAGACAGGGCATCGCCACGCAGAAAATATGAAAGGGAAATTCGTTGAATAACTTCCGAATTTTCGAAACAATCCAATTTACAGAAGACATCCAAAAAGATTTTAGCGGACAACAGCAAAAAATAATAAAAAAACTTCACTCTTACGTCTACCCCCAACTAAGAAAACAACCCTACTTTGGGAAAAACATAAAAAAACTCACCGATTATAAACCCGAAACTTGGCGATATAGAATAGGCGGTTATAGATTTTTTTATGAAATTGACGACACGAAAAAGATTGTTTTTATGCTATCTGCCGATAATCGGGATAATGCGTATTAGGGCGCTCTTTGTTTAATAGGCCCCGTATCGTAACCCATCGGTTTTTCCCGACTCGTAATATACTGGGAAATTCTCCCTCATTATATCTGCATATGGAACTCGATAATTTCCCAGCACTCGTCGGGACAATCCGAGCATAGCTCGGATTAGAAAATTTTCTCCGCATTTTTCTTGAATTCTCCAAAAAATTCTTCATATCAGCAATATTTTATGTTACAATGCCACCCGATTATTTAAGGAAATTTTTACCACGACGCCGTGGAAGGCGCCGTGGTTTTTTTAAATCGGAACACTGTTCCGATTATCCCACAGAGTATCCCGAAAATTTGGGGGAAATTTCTGGCCCTCTGGAATTTTAAAAAATTCCGAAGACTAAAGTCCCGGGAATTCTCCGAATTCCTAGGGGAAAATTTTCGGGATGGTTTACGATGCGGGAAGTCATTAAATAAAGAATTTCCTGCGCTTTATTATAGAGGGGTTGGTTTTTGCTAAAGGTTGTTAATTTTGATAAACTTCTACCTAAAATGTAACCGATGAAAGCAAAATTAGTGTTGGAAAACGGCAGTTGTTTTGAAGGGATTCCCATCGGTGCACACGGCGAAAAAATCGGCGAAGTAATTCTCAATACCGCAGTCGTAGGTTATCAGGAAATGCTTACCGACCCCGCAAATGCGGGCAAAATCTTAGTCCTCACTTATCCTCTTATCGGCAATTACGGCACGGCAAAAAAATTCAACGAATCAAAAAAATGCCACGTTGAGGCGCTGGTTATCAAAGAAAACAGCAGAATGTATTCTAATTGGCAGGCGCAAGATAGTTTCGATAATTTCCTAAAAAAAGAAAAAGTTGTCGCGGTTTCGGAAATCGATACAAGGACGCTTGCCGTTCACATTAGAGACAACGGCGAGATGCTTGGGATAATTTCCGCAAAAGAAACAGACGAGAAAAAATTACTGAAGAAACTGCAGGCGGGAATAAAAGATATAAAGAATAGTTACATAAAAGATATCTCGGTAAAAGAATTTACAAAAACAGAAAAGCAGTCTTCGGGTCCCAACATAGGCATATTGGATCTGGGAATTACAAATAGTCTTATTAGACAATTAGAAACGATGGCTTGCCCGCGTGCCGCTGGCAAAGCCTTTGGCGACGCACAGCCGAATTTTAGTAGGCGGGGATGCGGTATTACGCTACTGCCGTATAATACGGATGCGGACAAGATATCGAAGTCGCAATTTGACGGGTTAATTATTTCCAACGGCCCCGAAGACGACGAAGCAATTCCGCTTGTTGCTGAAACGATAAAGAAGTTACTCGGCAAAATTCCAATCCTCGGTATTTCCACGGGGCATGAGATTATCGCTCTTGCTCTGGGAGGAAAACTAAAAAAAATGAACCTGGGGCATAGAGGCGTGAATTATCCGGTCCTGCCCGCAACCGACAGGCAGGCGGGAAAAGCACCCGATTCGTTTAAAGGCGAAATTACCGTGCAGAATCATTCTTTTATCGTTGATGAAAATTCCATAAAAAATAGAAAAGATATAGAGATAACATTATGCAATGTAAACGATAATTCAATCGAAGAGATGGAAAGTAAACGTTTAAAATTCATTTCAACACAATATTATCCGGTTAGTCCGGGGTTTGATGAAGTGAATGAGGTGTTTATGAGGTTTTTGAAAATAATTAAAACAAAAATATAATGGATATACATAGATATATGTAGAAATATGATAGAAATACATTGTAATAAGGCAATATATTTCAATTCATTTCCATATATTTCAATTTATTTCTAATGAAATTATGCCCAAAAGAACCGATATACATAAAATTTTGATGATAGGGTCCGGGCCGATTGTTATAGGCCAGGCGTGTGAATTCGATTATTCGGGTTCGCAGGCGTGCAAGGCATTAAGAGAAGAAGGTTACTATACTATTCTTATTAATAGCAATCCCGCAACTATTATGACCGACCCTGAAATGGCGGATAAGACATATATCGAGCCGCTTACCGTGGATATAGTCACGGAGATAATAAAGAAAGAAAAGCCCGATGCTATTCTTCCCACATTAGGCGGACAGACGGGGCTTAACCTAGCATTTTTCCTGATGAAAGAGGGGATACTTAAAAAATACGGCGTGGAATCCATAGGCGCAAGCGTTGACGCTATATCAAGAGCCGAAGACAGGGAACTTTTCAAAAAAGCTATGCGGGAAATCGGAGTCGGCATGCCAAAGAGCGGGATTGCGACAACTGTCGAAGAGGGTATGAAAATCGGGCTTAATATAGGGTTTCCGCTGATTTTAAGGCCTGCTTATTGTTTGGGCGGAAGCGGCGGTTCAATTGTTTATAACAAAGAAGAATTAGAGGAATCTCTCAATAAAGGTATTGAGATAAGTCCCGTAGGGCAGGTGCTTGTTGAGCAATCCGTCCTTGGCTGGAAAGAAATAGAATTTGAAGTAATGAGGGACCGAGTCGATAACGTGATTATGATTACTTCCATGGAAAACGTGGACCCGATGGGTGTGCATACCGGGGACAGCATAGTTGTTGCGCCTTCGCAAAGTTTAACAAAAGAAGAATACGGGCAGTTTGTAAACTTATGCAAAAAGATTATAAGAAAAGTGGATGTGACCGGAGGCGGTGTAAATATTCAGTTTGCGCAAAATCCGAATAACGGGCATATCGTCATTATAGAAGTAAACCCGCGGCTTTCCAGAAGTTCGGCGCTTGCTTCAAAAGCTACCGGGTTTCCGATTGCAAGAGTGGCAACTAAACTTGCGATAGGTTTGACTTTGCCCGAAGTCATGAATCAGATCACCGGGAAAACAACTTCTTTCTTTGAACCTACGGTTGATTATTGCGTGTTTAAAATATGCCGGTTCACATTCGAAAAATTCGCTCTGGCAAACAGGACACTTAACACGTCTATGAAAGCCGTCGGGGAAGCGATGTCTATCGGCAGGAATTTCAAAGAAGCGCTGCAAAAAGGGTTAAGGTCTCTGGAAATAAGCAGGTTCGGCTTCGGTACGGATGGGAAGGATAAAATTTCGGATGAGATGTTGTTAACCCCGAACCGAACTTGTTCTGGTTCGGGGCTGAAATCGCCGTCGAAAGAATTAGCGGAAACTATAAGAGAAAAAATCAGAATCCCGAATGACGAGAGATTGTTTTATATCAGGTATGGCATCAAGATGGGATTTTCTACGAATGAAATATATGAACTGTCAAAAATAGATAAATGGTTTATAGACAATATGAAACAAATAGTGGAACTGGAAGAAGAGATAAGAAAATACAGAAGACAGAAGTCAGAAGACAGAGGACAGAAAACAGAAATCAAAATGCCGATAGAGTTACTCAAGAAAGCGAAAGAAAACGGTTTTTCCGACGTGCAAATTGCATATCTCATAAATTCTACCGAGAAAAAAGTCAGGAGTTACAGAAAGAAACATAATATAAAAGCGGTTTATAAATTGCTGGATACCTGCGCGGGAGAATTCAAAGCACAGAGGCCTTATTATTATTCCACTTATGAGACAAAAGACGAAAGTATCCCGAGCGGGAAAAAGAAAGTGTTAATTTTGGGCGGGGGACCGAACAGAATAGGACAGGGGATAGAATTCGATTATTGCTGTGTTCACGCATCATACGCTCTGCAGGAAGAAAATATAGAAAGCATAATGGTTAACTGCAACCCTGAAACCGTCTCCACGGATTATGATACTTCGGATAAATTATATTTCGAGCCGCTTACCGTTGAAGACATAATGAATATTGTTGATTTGGAAAAACCCGCCGGGATAATAGTCCAGTTCGGCGGTCAGACTCCGCTTAATATATCCGTTCCGCTATGGAAACTGGGAGTTAATATTCTCGGGACAAGCCCCGATTCCATAGACAAGGCGGAAGACAGGAAAAGATTCCAGCAGATGGTCAAGAAACTTAAAATTATTCAGCCCGCAAACGGAACGGCGAATTCGCTTGAAGAAGCCAAAAAAGCAGCGAAGAAAATAGGTTATCCGGTGATAGTAAGGCCTTCGTATGTACTCGGCGGAAGGGCAATGGAAATAGTTTATGACGACGAAGGGCTGACAAATTTTATGGAGAAGGCAATTGAAGTTTCGCCGGGACATCCGATACTTATAGATAAATTTTTGGAGGATGCGATAGAAGTTGATGTTGATGCGATATCGGACGGAAATACCTGCGTCATCGGCGGAATTATGGAACATATTGAAGAAGCGGGTGTACATTCGGGCGACAGCGCTATGGTCCTGCCGGCATACACTCTTTCAAAGGAAATACTGAAAACCATCAGGGAAAATACGTACGCTTTGGCAAAAGAACTTAACGTGAAGGGACTATTAAATATACAGTATGCCGTGAAAAACAGCACCGTCTATATCCTGGAAGTAAATCCCAGGGCAAGCAGAACCATTCCATTCGTAAGCAAAGTCATAGGCGTGCCTCTGGCTAATCTTGCGACAAAGATAATGCTCGGGAAAACTCTGAAAGAATTAAATTTCACCAAAGAGAAAGAAGTTAATTGCGTCGCCGTAAAAGAATCGGTTTTTCCGTTTATACGCTTTGCGGGTGTAGACGCCGTGCTGGGACCCGAGATGAAATCCACCGGCGAAGTAATGGGGATAGATTCATCTTTCGGAATAGCGTATTTAAAGAGCCAGATAGCGGCGGGACAGCATCTGCCCAAAAAAGGGAACGTATTTATCAGCGTAAAAAATTCCGACAAAAAAAAGATAATCCCTATTGCCAAGAAATTATCCCAACTCGGCTTTAAAATATTTTCAACTTCCGGAACCGCAGAATTTTTAAAAGAGAACAAAATAGAAACAGAAATCCTTGCAAAACTTTACGAAAGTTTAAGGCCTAATGTAATAGACCTTATAAAAGATGGTAAGATAGACCTTATGATAAATACTCCGGCAGGCAAAGCGACAAAAGAAGATGAAACGAAAATAAGGTCGCACTCGGTGCTTTATAACGTGCCCTTGATAACCACCATAGCCGGAGCTTTGGCTTCCGTAAACGGGATAGAAAGTCTTATAAAAAATCCTTCTTTGGGTGTAAAATCTATACAGGAATATCATAGAAACACAAAATAACTGATATACATAGATATATGTAGAAATATGATTGAAATACGTTGTATTTAAGGCAATATATTTCCATGTATTTCTACTGTATTTCGATTTATTTCAATTTTGTTTTTTAACATAGGGGGAAACATGAGCGGAATTTTCGGAGTAATCAAGAAAAAAGGTAACTGTGCTCAGGACTTATTTTACGGTACGGACTATCATTCGCATTTAGGCACCGAATACGGCGGGATGGCGGTGCTGGGCAAGAAATTTACGCGACATATCCGCAGTTTAACTCAAACCCAATTCAAATCGAAATTCTTTGAAAACTACAAAAAGATGAAAGGCAACAAAGGAATCGGCGTCATAAGCGATTTCGACGAACAGCCGATTTATCTTGAGTCCAAACTTGGACCTTTCTGCATAGTTACGAACGGGCTGCTTAGAAATTCCAAAGAACTTATGAAAAAATTACTGAAAGAAGGCGCGTCTTTCAGCGAAGTAAGCAAAGGAGCGGTAAACATTACCGAACTTGTTGCCAAACTTATAAGCAACGGCACCGATTTCGCCGACGGAATAGAAAAACTATTCGATATAATAGACGGTTCGTGCTCGCTTTTACTATTAAACAAAGACGGCATTTATGCGGCAAGGGACAGGTTAGGATACACTCCTCTTGTGGTCGGAAAAAGCAACAATTCCTGGGCAATAACGACGGAAACCAGCGCCTTTCCGAATCTTGGGTTTGAAACAACAAAATACATTCAGCCCGGAGAAATCGTATTAATCAATGAAAATGGGATGCAGGAGAAAAAACCCGGCAATCACGCAAATCAAATCTGTTCTTTTTTATGGATATATACGGGATTTCCCGCATCCAGTTACGAGGAAATAAACGTCGAAATAGCGCGGGAAAGGTGCGGAAGAACTTTAGCAAAGGCTGATAAAGATATAAAAGCAGATATGGTAGCGGGAATTCCTGATTCGGGAATTGCGCACGCGATAGGATATGCAATACAGTCGGGAAAACCTTATAGGAGGCCGCTCGTAAAATACACTCCCGGTTACGGGCGAAGCTACACTCCGCCGACACAACAGACAAGAGACTTAATAGCAAAGATGAAGCTTATCCCGATTAAAGAAATAATCAAAGACAAAAAAATAGTAATATGTGAAGACTCGATTGTCAGAGGAACACAGCTAAAAAATTATACGGTTAAAAAACTATGGGACTGCGGTGCAAAGGAAGTACATATAAGGCCCGCATGCCCTCCGCTTTTATTCCCGTGCAAGTTTAATCTTTCCACCAGAAGCATCAACGAACTGGCGGCGCGCAAAGCTATCAGAGCGCTTGAAGGCAAAGAGATAAAGAACGTCTCGAAATACATCGACTATACTTCCAAAGAGTATAAAAAAATGGTCGATTGGATAGCCAAAGACCTGGAAGTTACCACTCTTAGATATCAAACCGTAGAAGATATGATAAAAGCAATCGGCCTTCCCAAGGAAAAACTCTGCCTTTATTGTTGGACCGGCAACGAACAAAAATGTTTTAAGTAATAAGTTTACTCACGACTTAAAACCTAAATCATATAACTGCAGTTTAATATGTGCGGAATAGTAGGTTATATCGGCAAAAAAAATGTTGTTCCCGTTATTTTGGGAGGACTAAAAAAATTAGAATACAGAGGTTATGATTCGGCGGGTATAGCCGCCATAGAAACAGGCCGATTATCCCTCTTAAAATGCAAAGGACGAATCCGCGATTTAGGAAAACTAGTCAAAAAGAACCGCATTTCGGGAAACATCGGTTTGGGGCACACGCGCTGGGCAACTCACGGAGACCCTTCTGATACGAACGCGCACCCTCACACCGATACCTCCGGTACAATCGCAGTAGTTCATAACGGCATCATAGAAAACTACGCATCCTTAAAAAAATTATTGACAAAGGAAGGGCATAAGTTTAAATCCGACACCGATACGGAGATATTCGCTCATTTAATACAAAAATTCTACAAAGGAGACATTCTCAATGCCGTAAGAGAAGCTCTCGCCTTAACCGAAGGGGCTTACGCATTTGCCGTGATATGCGAAAATGAACCTGATAAAATCGTGGCCGCGCGTTTCGGAAGCCCCTTAGTTATAGGTATAGGGAAAAAGGGAGAATATCTTATTGCTTCGGACCCCGTTGCAATAGTCAAACATACGCGCAAGGTAATATATTTAGCAGACAGGGAAATGGTATTGCTTCAACCTTCGGGTTACCGCATAACAGATACAAATAACGTCGAAGTCAAAAAAGAAATCGAGGAGATAACATGGTCGCTGGATAAAATTACAAAAGGCGGATTCCCCCACTATATGCTCAAAGAAATATTCGAGCAGGAACAAACTATATATGACGCGATACGGGGACGTATAGTACCTGCCTCGCCTTCTTCGGCCCGTAAAGGCGGGAAAGAAAAGGGCACAGTCAAACTCGGCGGGTTGGAATCCCCACTGAAAGGAATAAGCGATAAAAAATTAACCGGGTTAAAATGTCTTCTTGACGCAAAAAGAATAATAATAATCGGTTGCGGAACATCCTGGCACGCGGCGCTCATCGGCGAATACATGTTTGAAAATATCATCGGCATACCCGTAGAAGTTGAGTATGCTTCGGAAGCAAGATACAGAAATTTTATAATCGATAAAGACACCGTAGTTATAGGTATCAGCCAGTCCGGAGAAACGCTTGATACGCTTGCAGCGCTTCGTGAAGCAAAAAGAAAAGGCGCGGTTACTTTGGGACTTGTCAACGCAGTCGGCTCCACGATTGCGCGGGAAACTCACGCAGGAGTATACCTGCACGCGGGCCCCGAAATAGGGGTGGCATCCACGAAAGCTTTTACTAGCCAAGTCTGCGTTTTGGCTTTAATAACTCTCTTGATAGGACAGAAAAAAAATCTTATAAGCAAGAAAAAAGCCAAAAATATTATCCGTTCACTTTTAAAAATTCCCTCACAAATAAAAGAAATTTTAAAAGACAGCGACAAGATTCTAAACATAGCAAAACACTATGTTAATTTTAATAATTTCCTGTATTTAGGCAGAGGTTATAATTTCCCCATTGCGTTAGAGGGCGCGCTGAAATTGAAAGAAATTTCTTATATTCATGCCGAAGGATACCCGGCAGCGGAAATGAAACACGGGCCGATAGCACTGATAGACAGGAACATGCCCGTTGTATTTTTAGCAACCGATACGGAAAACCAAATATACAAAAAAATAATTTCCAATATAGAAGAGGTAAGATCGCGCAAGGGACAGGTGCTCGCGATAGCAAGCAAAGGGAATAAATCCACAGGGAAAATCGCGGACGCAGTTATTACAATCCCGAAAACAATCGATTTTCTCACTCCTCTTTTAACCGTTATACCTTTACAACTTTTTGCGTATCATATCGCGGTATTAAGGGGATGCGACGTGGACAAACCGCGCAACCTTGCTAAAAGCGTAACCGTAGAGTAGAATAAAAAATGCGAAAGAGAATCGGCTTTGACAACAAAAAATATCTCCGCCAGCAGAGCAAAGCCATCCTGCAGCGTATTGAATTATTTAAAGGCAAACTCTACCTCGAATTCGGGGGGAAACTTCTGTACGACTATCATGCCTCAAGAGTTCTTCCGGGATATGAGCCCAGTATAAAAGTAGAACTCCTTAAAAAATTAAAAAATAAGATTGACATCATTTTGTGCATATATGCAGGAGATATCGAAAAAGGAAGAATAAGGGGGGACTTCGGAATAACTTACGACGTGGACGCTTTAAAACTCATCGACGATTTAAGAAGCCACGAGTTGGATGTTACTGCAATAGTGATAACACGTTTTGACAAACAACCGCAGGTAATCAGTTTCAAGAATAAACTAGAAAAACGAAACATAAAAGTTTACCTTCATTCCGCTACAAAAGGCTATCCAACCGATGTAGATACAATCGTAAGCGAAGAAGGTTACGGCAAAAATACTTACATCGAAACGAAAAATAGAATTGTCGTGGTAACGGGGCCGGGACCCGGCAGCGGAAAACTTGCGACCTGCCTTTCACAACTTTATCACGATTATAAAAAAGGGCTGAAATCCGGCTATGCAAAATTCGAGACATTCCCGATATGGAACCTGCCGTTAAAACATCCCGTAAATCTTGCTTATGAAGCCGCAACAGCCGATTTGCGCGATATTAATATGATTGACCCTTTTCACTTAAATGCCTATAAAAAAAGTGTAGTGAATTATAACCGCGACATAGAGATTTTCCCCGTGCTGAAAAGCATACTTGCTAAAATAATGGACGGGCAAATGCCTTACGAATCACCAACCGATATGGGAGTGAGCAGGGCAGGTTTTGCCATAGTAAACGATAAAATGGTAAAAGAAGCGGCGAAACAGGAAATTATAAGAAGATACTACAGGCACAGATACGAGAATATTTTGGGCATATCCAACGAAGAACCGGTGGGGAAAATAATGCTGCTTATGGAAGAGTTGAAGTTAAAACCCGAAGACAGAAAAGTTGTTCTTCCCGCAAGAAAAGCAGTTTCCAAAATAAAAAGAAGGAAATTATGTAAGATTAATTGCGGCGCGGCGATAGAATTAAGGAACGGAAAAATCATAACGGGCAAAAATTCTCTTCTCATGAGCGCTTCGGCAAGTGTAATTCTCAATGCGATAAAACAACTGGCAAAGATTCCGGACAAAATCCACCTTTTGTCCCCGCATGTATTAAACAATATCGCAAACTTAAAAAAAGATATTCTGGGACTGAACCGCGAAACTCTCGACCTTCAGGAAGCGCTTACCACCTTAAGCATATCCGCGGCAACAAACCCGACAGCAGAAGAAGCTATGGAAAAATTGAAAGAATTTTCCGGCTGCGAAGTTCACCTTACTCATATACCGAGTTCAGGCGACGAAACCGGTTTAAGAAGATTAAAAGTCAACCTCACCACCGACGGCAACTTCCCGAATAATAATTTGTATATGATATAGTTCCTAATCAGATGTCAGAAGACAGAAAATAAGTTAGAAATAAATTGAAATATAATTAAAACACCCCTTTGAAATACATTGAAATAAATCGCTTCTTCACATACTCCTATATATTTCTACCATATATCATATCCACTGTATTTCTACTATATTTCCGTTATTTGTTTTCTGTTTTTGATTTCGTAAGATACAATAATTGATTCGGCGATTTCTTTCATCGGTTTTCTTGTTTTCATTGAATATTTTCTCATTAGGTTATAAGCGGCGTCTTCGTTCATGCCTTCTTCTTTCATAAGAATGCCCTTTGCTTTTTCCACTTTTTTCCTCGTTTCAAGCTCCTCCTTCATAACTTGAGTTTCAAGCATGAGCCTTGAGTTATCTATGACAATAGCCGCCTGGTTGGCTATAGATTCCAAAATATGGATTTCAGAGGGCGTGAATTCGTGCTTCCCTGAAGTATAAAAATTTAAAACTCCGATTACCGTACCTTTTACATTTAACGGTAAAGAAAGAAGCGCACACAAACCTTCGGATTTGGCAATATCCCTATTGATGTAAAGAGGGTCTTTTCTTACATCCGCTGAAATAAAAGGTTTATTTTCTTTAGCGACTTTGCCGGCAATCCCTTCGCCGAGTTTTATGGGAGGTTTTTTAAGGTATTGTTTACTTACTGATTGCGTTGCTTTTATGGAAAGTTCACCTTTCACCGCATCAACGAGCATAAGAGAGCATGTCTTAAACCCCATTGACTCGGCCGTGAGTGTTACTATCAGCTTTAAAATATCTTCGGTATACCTTTGAGAAGTTATAGCGTAAGATATTTGCGAAAGCGCCTTTAATTGTTTTTTTAATTCTTTATCCATAATTTGCCAGAGCAATATTAGCACACAAAATGATTGTATGTCTAAATCTTGCCCCGTTAGAGATTTAATAATATGCCATACAAATATTACATAGCACAATAATTATTTTCTTTGTCAATAAATACACAGTTGGTTTTTAAATCTCTAACGGGGTTTGACGCTTCTTATATTACACTATAAAATACCGCTTCGGAGTCAAAAATGAAAGAGTCGATTCGAATAGAAAAAATAATAAAAATTCTACGGGATACTTATCCAAACTCTAAAACTGCTCTAAAATACAAAAATCCTTTTCAACTTCTGGTCTCAACAATCCTTTCCGCGCAATGCACCGATGAAAGAGTGAATAAATTGACGCCGTCTCTTTTCGCAAAATACCCAACCGTCAAAGATTTTGCCCGCGCAAAACAAAAAGAATTGGAAAAAGATATTTACTCGACGGGATTTTACAAAAATAAAGCCAAAAGCATAATCGGAGCATCGAAAATAATACTGGAGAAATTCGGCGGAAAAATGCCGGATAATATGGACGATTTAATCAGTTTGCCCGGCGTGGCAAGGAAAACAGCAAACGTAATTCTCTCGTCGGTTTTTAAAAAATCGGAAGGCATAACGGTGGATACACACGTAAAAAGATTGGCCGAACGGCTTGGCTTAAGCAAAGAAAAAAACGCCGACAAAATAGAAAAAGACTTAATGCGGGCTATCCCTGAAAAAAACTGGCTTGAAATAAGTTATCTTTTAATAGACCACGGCAGAGCGATTTGTAACGCGCGAAAACCGTTATGCGAAGAATGCCGGATAAGCAAATTCTGCCCGTCGGCAGGGAAAATATAAAAATTGCAAAGAAAAGAATTAATGGGTCAAGGTAACGAAACCCGTATCGGTAACGGTCAGGGTAACGTAACCCAATGACGAAATGGGACACCACGTGGGGTATCCCACTGTGGCGGGCATCTTAACCCTAACCCTATAACGTTCAGTAATATTATGAACATAAAAACAATTCCCTTTGATGCGCCTTTTCTTCAGGTACTGGCAAAATACATAGCCGAAAAACACGAAAAAATTTCGCCCGATTTCGGCTCAATTCTCGTGGTTTTCCCTTCCGAAAGGAATAAAGTTTATTTCCGCCATTATCTGCTGGAAGAAACAAAAACACAAGGGATTATTCCGCCGTGCATTTTAACGATGGAACAACTTTACGATTACATTTTAGAAAAAATTATCAGCGACTTCGTCTCTAAGCGAACTTGCGATATGCCGCAAAAGGGACAATTCGAAAAAAGCGCAATTATCTCGGAAGACATAGAACGCAATGTTTTCCTAAAACAAGCGGTGGAAGAAATAAAATTTAAGAATTTCGAGCAATTGCCCTTCGTAAAATTCGTATCCATAGGCAGAAAACTGCTTGCGTTTTTCGACGAACTCGCAAACTGGGACCTTTCGATAAAAGATATAGAAAATATAAAAGATAAATTGCATTTCCCCCCGCAATATATAGACGAAGAACTTTCGATTTTCGGAAAAATCCACAAGAAATACGAAGAACTTCTAAATGACCGGGGGCTTATCGATATAACTTCGGTTCATCTCTCGGCAGCCAAAAACTTCAAAAGCGAATATTTGAAAGATTTCGAGCATATTTATATAGCGGGATGTCTCGCTTTGACACATATTGATATTATGCTTGCCAAAAAAATTCTGACTGATTTGCCGTCAGAACTCCTAATACACAGCGAAAAAGGGAGTTTGTCGGATGGTTCGTTGGACAATATTTTTTACCATCACAATAAAATATTAAAGATGCTCGATGCCGACATCCGGGACATAAAAAGCGTCCAGATGAAAACTGCAAACAAAAAAACATCCGTTTATATCCAAAAATGCAAAAGCGCTTTGGACGAAGTCTATTTCGTTATAAAAGCCGTATCCGAACTTTCTCCGAGATATCCGCTTAATAGAATCGGCATAGTCCTGCCGGACGAGTCTTTATACCTGCCCATTAAGGACGCTCTGGAAAAATTCAAAATCCCCTATAATCTTTCTATGGGAATACCTTTCAGACATACGATGTTGTATTCATTTTTAAAGGATATTTATGATTTTATAGACTCCGACTTCTCCGCCGGGAGATTCCTGACGCTAATAAAAAATCCCGTTATCAAAGGAATAACCAAAGACGGAGAGTCTTTGAAAGAACTTGTATATAAAGTTGATGTCAAAATACGGGAAGCAAACTTATCTAAAATCTACGGCGAATTCAGTCATGCCGAAGCTCAAAAATTAATAGATTATATATTCGGGATAATAAATAAATTAAACAAGGATTGCCCCTTTGGGGAATACGTAAAAATCATGCGCGAAATCATACAGGGAGTAATTGAATCGAACCCCGAATTACACAGGAAAACCTCGGCGCTTTTAACCGGTCTAATGGAAAAACTATTAAAAATAGAAAGTTTTAAAATTCCCGACCGGTTCTGTCTGAAAGGGAAAGAGAAATTAAAATTCATAATAAGCGTCCTGGAGACAATAAGTTTCCCGATATCAGGGGATTTTTTAAGCGGAGTGCAGGTTATCGGCATTCTCGAGTCCCGTAACATAGATTTTGACTGCGCAATAATTCCGTCATGCAACGAAGGTATCTTTCCGCAAAAAAGCGAAAAAGACCTTTTCATGCCGTCCGGTTTAAGGCAGGAACTTAAACTACCCTTTTATAAGGAAAGAGACGCGCTTTACTCATATTATTTTCATCAATTGTTAAGCGGCAAAAAAGAAGTTTATCTTTCCTATCGCAGTGACGAAAAAACGCAACTGGTATTAAGAAACAGATGGATAGAAAGACTTATTGAGGGCGGCGATGAACGCTTCGCAGTTAATGAAATTAAAGAAACACATCTTGCGGATTTCAGCCGACTTTTTGCCGCAGGCAGTAAAAACTTTTCCTATAGAAAAACAAAAAAACACAAAAAAGGAGCAGATGCGTTAAAAAATGATAAGATTTTAAACACCTTGAAATCCTTCACGTTTTCCCCTTCTATCTTGAAAACCTTCAAGCAATGCCATTATAAATTCTATCTTTCATATATTTTGAAATTAAAAGAGCCGAAAGCAATAATAGAAGAATATAACGCTTCGATATGGGGGAAAATTTTCCATAACACGCTTGCGCGCTTATACAATGAGAAATATCCGGAAGGATATAACGAAAATCTAAAACAACAAGTCATCAAAAACTTACTGAAAATAAGCGAAGAAGAATTCAAAAAAGCATATCCTGAAGCAAAACCTTCGCTTTATTGGGACTGGGAAGCGGGCAAACAAAGAATGCTAAATTTGATAGACAAAGAAATCGCGCATTTTAAAGAAGGATTCAAACCTATAAAGTTAGAGAAAGAACTCACCCCCTATGAAGTTACTATAAATAATAAACAAAAAGTAAAAATCGGGGGACGTCCGGATAGAATAGACGCGAAGCCCGCCACTCCTGCCCGGCAAGATTTGGCAGGCGGGACTACTACGGCGGGCAGGTGCGAAAAATTTTACATAATAGATTATAAAACGGGCAAAAAACCCGCTTCTAAAGCGTACAGGATTCCCGCCGCTCCCGCCACTGAAACGTTGGCGGGCAAGGTCAAAGATTTTACCGAGTTTCAATTACCTTTATACGGCTTAACTTTTGCAAAAGGCGATACGCAAAAAATCGGCGGTTTGCTCTATTATTATTTGGACGAAAACATGCGGGACTTTATCCAACTTGATATATTAAAGGAAGAAGGTCCTGGTTACATAAGAAAATTCCAGGAAGAAATATTACTTCCTACTTTAACAGAACTGTTCAATAAAAATTTACCGTTTTGCAAAACAGAAGATTTCGACATTTGCCAAAGATGCGCATTCATAGACCACTGCGGAAGAAGAGTATAGGTCGGTTATCTCCCCCTGCATTTCTTCGAAATGCAACAGGGGGACTGTGGGTTTTCGGTTATCGGTTTTCGGAGAAAAAACAACTGAAATTATTCGGTCTTAATTACCGAGAATATTGAGAATGAAGTTATTACCAATAAAGAAATAACTGCTCCGTAGATAAACGTGTAAATTACGTTTAAATCCCAAAGATACCCCGCGATAAGCCCGCCGGGCAGAGACACCAAACTAATCAACATGTGGAATGTGCCCAAAGCAGTGCCGCGGACAGATTCCGGCGCTAAGTCCGCCACAAATGCTCTTTGATTAGCATCAACTAATGCATAATTTAAACCGAAGAATAAAAATAATATAACAAGAAAAGGTAAGGATTTTGCGAAAATAAAACCTAAGCAAACCAATCCAAACAAAGCGTATCCCATAAATAAAACCGATTTTCTTCCGATCTTGTCCGATAAAATTCCCGAAGGCACGGCAAATAATGTGTAGGAGGTATTATAAATAATATATAAAAGTATTGGGATTGCAACTGCGTTCCTGCCCGTAAAATACGGCTGGCTTTTCAAGACAAAAAACATATAGCTGAAATTACCCAGCGCAAATAAAGTAGCGATTGCTATAAAAAATTTAAGAGTTGTCGGCAGACTTCTAAGTCCGAACTTAAGAGTTGTTGTTTTTTGTTCTATGCGTTTCTCTTTAACAAACAAAAGCGGAACGAGGGAAACAAAACTTATAATACCCGCCATTAGGAATATGTTTTTGAAACTTAAGTTAAAATACCAGAATAAAATAAGCGCCAAAATGGCGCCAAATACGGAACCGCCGCTATCGAACGCCCTGTGAATGCCGAACCATCTGCCTCTGGTTTTATTATCAGTTGAAGAAGCAAGAATTGCATCTCTGGGAGCCGACCTCAAACCCTTGCCCAAACGCTCAAGGGAACGCAGGATTAGAACCTGCGGCCAAACTTTTGCGAAGGCGAATAAGAACTTGCAGAAAGAAGATAGCCCGTATCCCAGGAAAACGAACGGTTTTCTCCTGCCTAATTTGTCAGACCAGAAACCCGCCAGCATCTTAAACAAACTTGCGATACTTTCGCCCAACCCCGAGATTACGCCTACGGCAATGCCGCCTCCGCCTATATTCTTTATAAACAGCGGCAAAACGGCGAGAATCATATCGCTGGCGGTATCGTTGATGAAACTCACAATCCCCAGCCACCAAACATTCTTATTGTTTTGGTTCATTTAGAGGGATATTTTAACCGATTTGCTGCCTAAATAGAATACCTAAAAGAAGAACCCTTCCTGCCTGCAAATAATAACACTGTTATTACAGAACCTTCGGACAACTAATAATTCTGCTGGATTTAAAAATAAAAACTCTTCTCTCCCTTTTGCCTTAAGGAAGAGAAGAGTTTAAAAAATGATTGATATCGAACTCTTTTTATGTCAATTACCCCGCCCTTTAGGGCGGGGCTTGCGAGAACTGACTGTCAACTAATTGTCACAACAACCAAGGCGCCTCTGCACCCAATTTGCATCGGGAGTGTTTAGAGTCGCATCACACTCAGGCCCAGTCACGTCTCCAGATTTCGCACAATCTAATGTCGTCTGGTTTGCCCATTTTTTAAATTCGGAATGCCCGTCAACAAAAGACCAAGTCCCGCCATCGCCGTGCCTGTACGGAGGAGGATCCCACTGAAATTTGCCTCGACATGTAGTTGGAGCTGTATTATCCTGCGAATCGAAACTCCAACTCCAAGGAGTTCCCTGTCCTTCATCAAGGAAAACCAATCTCATGGATGTATTAGAAATTTCGGTTATTTTCCTTACATAAGGACGAGACGTAGGAGTAGGAGTAGGAGGAATCGGGCATCCCATGAAATTACCATGCATATTTTCAACTATACCATAAGTTACCGGAAATCCCGGCTCACCGTTAGGGCATTTGTAAATGTTTAAAGTTCCCACATAAGGCCAAAGTTGTCCGCTTTGAAGAGCTGATTCCCATTGCTGCTGCGTACAACTATCCCACGCAGTACATCCCCATTGAAGCGGACTATCAAACCAACAATTTCCTGAGACAGAACAATCTGGCTCGAAACCGTTAAACGAAATAGTCCCTATATTACCACCGGGTAGCCAACCGTTCCAATCTTCCGCATACATCAACCATCCCAATTGCAACTGCTTCAAATTATTTAAACAAACGGCGCGTTTGCCTTGTTCGCGGGCTTGGTTCAGCGTCGGGAGCAATACCGCCGCCAATATACCTATAATCGCTACTACCACCAAAAGTTCGATTAGAGTAAACCCCGTTCTCTTTATATTTTTATTCATATGAGAACCCTCCTTCCTCAAACGTTTTTATCTTTGCCGATAATACTAATTTTACATCGTTTTCTTCGGATTTTTCAAGTTTTTGTCCCATTAAAAATCTGTCACTTTCGGGCGACCGCACAAAAATATCAGAGGAATTTCTTCCTATTTCTAAAGGGTTTGCCCCGTAAAATTTATAATAATACCCTAAAAATTCTGTAAACTGGGAATCAGCAGACCTTTTTTTATTAACCTGACCAATTCTGTTATAAATTAACGGGGTTTGCACATTCCCGCCCGTTTTATCGGCGCTCATTTCCGATTCTATTCTCATCCTCAAAGAGGATAAATATTTATATATACTGTTTTGTGTTTCTTCCTGAGTGAACTGAAGCGACTTGATTTGCTGGTTTTGGGCATAGATAAGACCGCCCAAAAAAATGAGCAGAGCAAGCAGAACCCCGTTAAAAACGAAAGAAAATCTGGGCAATAAATTGTAAGAACCATTTATTTTGCCGGGCGCAGTGACTCCCGCCAGTTTGCTCTCCAAATTTCGCCGATAATTTTCGAAATATTCTTTAGGCGGCTTTTCTTCGAGTTTTAGTTTTATTAGTTTGTCTATTTCTTTATTCATATCTATCCTCCTCACTCTATTAGACATATAAACTTAATTTTTCTTTGAGTTTTTTCCGCGCCCTGAATAGCCTCCAAGATACGGTTTTTTCCATACAACCGAGAATCTGCGCTACCTGCTTATGGGGCAAATCCTCTAAGATAGCCAACTCAACAACCGCTCTTTCTTTCGGCGGCAGGGAATTTATGGCTTTTGTTATTTGTTCGTGCAACTCGCGGCGCTGGGCGGTTTTTTCGGGGGAATCCGGGTCATTAGCGATACGAATATTTTCGTCCAGTTCAAAAGGCCGGTTCCTGCCAAACTTTTTAAGATGGTTTATAGTGATATTTATGGTTATCCTATATAACCATGTAAAAAACGAAGATTTTTCCCTGAAACTGCCGATAGATTGATACGCTTTGATGAATGCTTCCTGTGAAAGGTCGTCGGCGTCGGCATGGTTAGAAGTCATTCTGTAAGCAACGAAATACACTCTTTCCTTGTATTTTTCAACAAGTTCGCAAAAAGCATTTTTGTCGCCTGATTTTACTTTTTTAACTAATGCAAAATCTTCTCTTGCGATAGGCATATCTTATATATTAGACAATTTTTTTCGCAGATACCTTGACTTGTCCATCTATAAATGCAGGATGGTGGAAAGTTATTATTGTGAAAATTCGATCTTTCCGCCTACAATTACACACACAACCTTACCTGTGAAATTCCATCCTATAAACGGGGAGTTTTCTGAGAGCGATTTTATGTCCTCATTCCTAAATTGCCAATTTTTCTTAGGGTCGAAAATAGTTATGTCAGCGTCCTCTCCCACTCTTATTCTGCCTTTTTTGATATTAAGTATTTGGGCGGGGTTTATCGTGAGTTTTTCTATTGCTTCCGCAAGAGTAAGGACTTTCCTTTCAACCAATTGTTTCATAACAAGGGGAAAAGCCGTCTGCAAGCCGAGCATACCAAACGGCGCGTTTTCGTATTCCAGTTCTTTTTCCGTAGAAAGATGAGGCGCGTGGTCGGAAGCGATTACATCGATTGTGCCGTCTTTCAAACCCTTTTCCAGCGCTTTGACGTCTTCTTTCGTTCGCAGTGGCGGATTAACTTTCGTATTCGTGTCGAAAGTCTTAACGACTTCTTCAGTCAACGTGAAATGGTGAGGTGTTACTTCGCAAGTAACTTTCACGCCTCTTTTTTTCGCGGAGCGGATAAGTTCGACGGAACGTTTTGTTGACACATGGCATATATGAAGCCGCGCGCAGGTAAGTTGCGCAAGCATTAAATCCCTTGCAACCATTATTTCTTCCGACTCCCTGGGTATTCCGGAAAGCCCCAAAACGGTAGAGATATATCCTTCGTTCATGCTCCCGCAGGAGGAAAGACTTTCGTCTTCGCAGTGGCTTATTATAGGGACGTTAAGCATAAGCGAATATTCCATAGCCCGCCGCATCAAATGCGAATTCTGAATTCCGCTTCCGTCATCGGAAAAACCGGCCGCGCCCAAACTTTTAAGTTCCGCCATTTCGGAAAGCGTTTCGCCTTTTCGCTGCTTTGTTATCGCGGCAATAGGATAAACATTACAATGCGCGTTTTTCGCTTTTTCCAGAACAAATTCCAATGTGGAAGCATTATCTATCGCCGGAGTAGTATTCGGCATGCAGCAGATGCTCGTAAATCCGCCGTGGACTGCGGCGATGCTTCCGGAAAGAATCGTTTCCACATTTTCTCTGCCCGGTTCGCGAAGATGCGTATGCATATCGATCAAGCCCGGCAGAACTATTTTATTTTTTGCGTCCAAAATTTTTGCGCCGGATGTTTTAAGATTTTTGCCTATTTTAGAAATCTTTCCGCCTTCGATATAAATATCTAAAATTTTATCTGTTCGCGAAGCGGGGTCGATTACTCTGCCGTTTTTTATTAAAATAGCCATTACGTTTATTCTCTCAATTCGAAATCAGTTTTTCAACTTTATTTTTCCATCTGCCTTCAGGATATTCTTTCAAGTATTGTTCAAACAAAGAACGGGCTTTATCCCTGTCCCCTTTTTCTAAATGAGTTAATGCCTGGAAATAATAAATATCCTCTTTTAAATCCTGCGGGAGAGAACTTTTCATAAGTTTGCCGAATCGGGCGATTGCTTCTTCGTACTCACCCTGAAGGTAATCTAATCGTCCTTCTTTATATAGAAAAAAATACGGCAATTCCTTTTCAACGTTAGCAAGAAATTTGCCGCTGAAATAGTATTGTTCCAGTCTAAAAGGATAAAACCATACGCCTGCTCTTACTTTTTTGTCATCTGTTTGAAAAAGCATGTCATTAGAGGTAACTCGCGAAATCGAATCAGGATTCAAAAATGTCCTTATTGCAAAATCGATTTCTTCGGATAAATCCCAGAAAATGACAGGCGCTTCTTCAATAAATCCATTTATAATTTTCTCAATAATCTCAAGTTTCGGGAAATAACCTCTCGATGTCCCGGGTATCCAAAGTATCCCTTCTTCAAACGCTTTAATAAAACTGGGGTCTTTGGGATAGGCTTTTTTTACAAGCAGCGGGTTTTTCAAGATTTCATCAATCCCGAGGGAAGAACCGTCTCTTGAACTTTTCAGAATAACTTCCTTGTAAGGGTCGAAAACACACCATTCGTTATTTAGATAAAGCAGAGCAACCGTATGAGGAGAAATTTTTTCTTTAGGGTCTATTAGATAAAAAATTCCCCCTTTGATGCCTAATTGCCTTGCCAATACCGTCAGGACCCAGGCGCTCCTATCGCAAACGCCGTATCCCCTGAGCATTATATCTAAAGGTAAAGCAGGAAAATCTTCTCTGCCGGCATCTTGCGCAATATTTCTAACAGTCCACTTAAAAAGTTTTTCCGCTTGTTTTTCAAGAGACAATTTTTGACCTTTTACTATATTGTCCGTTATTTTTTTATAGAGAAAGCATCTTGCAATATACTTTATATCCTGTATATTCAAAAATTTCTCTTGAAGTTCATTTTCTGAAAATCCGTATGGCCTTAAATTTTTTTTAAGCAGTTCTTCTGCCTTTAAACTATTAGATTCAAACCTTCTGTCAATAGAAATTCCTTTATTGAAATAAGCGCAAGATTTTTCAAGTTGGTTTTCTAAAAGGCAGGAAACGGCTAATCCATAATAGGCATCTATCATGAGCGGATTTTCAGAAATAGTTTTTTCGAATTCCGCGATAGCTTCCGTGCTATTACCATGTTTCAGCAGAGTTCGCCCTTTTTTATAATAATCTTCCGCAATAACTTCGGGGAATACTATACTTATGGAAATGAGTAAGAAAAAAACACAATTGAGAAGGAGTTTACTTCGCATTACTTAGAATTAAACTTATTTACCCCGCGCATATAAAGCCCCGTGCTTTAATAAGGAGAGCGTGGTTTACTCTTGCCTCCGAGCCCCCACACCAAAATCTTTAGTGTGGGGACCAAGCAAAACATAAAGGACCGCCATTCTCACAGCCACACCATTTGTCACCTGTTCCAATATAACAGAATGTTTACTATCGGCAACCTCGGGGTCCATTTCAACGCCTCTGTTTATAGGTCCTGGATGCATGGCTAAAACATCTTTCTTCGCTTTCTTTAACCTGTCCATCGTAATACCGAAAAATCGCCTGTACTCTCTCGCTGAAGGAAAGAAACTGCTTTTCCCCGCCTCGCCGTCTTCGGCGAGTCGAGGCAGGCCCGCCTGCCGAAGCATTGTCTCAGACGCGCCAGAGCCGCTTTGGCGACGGAGCGGCGAAGGCAGGTGTCTCTCCGTCTGAATGCGCAGAGCCATTAAAACATCCATATCTTTTATTACATCATCAAGCGAGTGGCATATTTTTATATTTAAATTTTCCAAATACGGCGGAATAAATGTCGGCGGGGCTACGATATGAACTTTAGCGCCCATTTTTGTAAGACCCCAGATATTTGAGCGCGCAACCCGCGAGAAACGGACATCTCCGATTATCGCGACTTTTAAATTTTCAAGCCTGCCCTTCATTTCTCTTATTGTGAACATATCAAGAAGCGCCTGTGTGGGATGTTCATGCGCGCCGTCCCCGGCGTTTATAACCGGAACCGAAAGTTTTTTCGCCAACATGTGCGGCACACCCGCGCCGGAATGCCTTACTACCGCGGCATCAATTTTCATTGCTTCGACATTAAGCGCCGTGTCCAGAAGCGTCTCATTTTTCTGAACCGATGAGCCATCCGTGGAAAAATTTACGGTGTCTGCGGAAAGGCGTTTTTCCGCAAGTTCGAAAGATATGCGTGTCCGGGTAGAGGGTTCGAAGAAGAAATTTACTATAGTTTTGCCGCGAAGCGTGGGAACTTTTTTGATGGGGCGCTTAAGGATTTCTTTGAAAGAGACGGAGGCATCTAAAATATGAATAATTTCACCCTGAGTAAGTTCTTCAATGCCAAGAAGGTCTTTTCTCTTCCAGTTCATCGGGATTTTAGCCCGTTAGAAATAAGTCGCCATTGGCGACTGTCCGCCACTTATTAAACAGCGGAATTTTTAACGGGTCTTCACTATCATTATTCCTTCTTTTCCGTCTAACTCTTTTAATTTTACTTCCACGATTTCGCCCTTTCCCACAGCCATTTTCCTGACCGAGTAATCAGGCTGTATCGGAAGTTCTCTTCCGTCCCTGTTAATCAAAACCGCAAGCCTTATTGAGGCAGGCCTGCCAAAATCGATTAAAGCATCGAGCGCCGCCCTTATAGTTCTTCCGGTGAAGAGAACATCGTCGACAAGTATAACATTTTTCCCCGTAATGTCGAAATCAATTTTGGTTTCGCGCACCAAAGGTTCGGGACCGACGGAAGTAAAATCGTCCCTGTAAAGGTTGATGTCCAAAAAACCCAAAGGAACATCCAGCCCCGATATTTTCTTAATCTCTTTTGCAAGTCTTTCGGCGAGAATGTCGCCTCTGCATCTTATTCCTATTATTGCAAGATTAGAAGGGTCCGCCTCAACAATACGTTTGGCTATTTCCTTCCATGAATGCGTTAATTCTTCCTCTTCCATTAACATTTTGGCAGCCATTTGGGGGAAAATATCAGAATTAGCGGTAATAGTCAACCCCGTTAGAAATTTGAAACACTACTAAAATAATTATTAACTAGGTAAGCACCTATCGCCTTGTGTAGCACATTAAAAGCAACTCATCAAATTTCTTTACGGGGTGAAATTGACTCGTTGGTTTAAAGATGTTATGCTTCCGCAAGTTTTTAATTTGCTCTTTTGAAAATTATTCCTCGGTAGCTTCCGCCAGAGGCGGACAAGCAATCGGCCTCCGGCTCTAGCTCCGCTTCTATGAAGCGTAGCTTCAGAGAACGAGCCGTAGTCTCCGACTCTATAAGTCGTAGACTCAGAGAGGCTAGGAGAGTAGAGCAGAGTAGTCGCTGGAGAATAAATAATGTATTATGTATACGTCTTAAAAAGCCAAAAAGATAATAAATTGTATACTGGTCACACGGAAAACCTAAAGAGGAGGCTATCGCAACATAATAGCGGTAAAGTAAAATCTACTTCTACCAGAAGACCTTTTATATTAGTTTATTCAGAAACTTTCCCTACTCGTTCAGAAGCAAGATGGAAAGAAAGATTTTTAAAAACAGCTTGGGGGAAGAAACAATTAAAAATTTTTTTAGAGAACTATTCCTCGGTAGCTCAATCGGTAGAGCGGGTGGCTGTGGACATAAAGTTAGCAGCCTCCGATGGAAACATCGGAGTGAAAAAGCGAGTAAATTCAGGGAAACCCCACCATGCTTTCTTGCGAAAGCAAGAATGGGGGGCAATCCTGAGCCAATCTTTCGCGAAAGGACAAGCAGGCTTGCCTGCCGAAGCCTTGTCTCCGACGCGCCAGAGCCGCTTTGGCGACGGCGCGGCGAAAGCAGGTGCAGAGACTAGACACTCGCTACCTAATGTCTGAAACTTATTAGACTATGGTAAAGGTATAGTCCGACTCTTCGAGCAATCGAAGTCAGAGTGTAACCACTAGGTCGGGGGTTCGAGTCCCTCCCGAGGAGCCAGTGAGTCCACGCTTCGCCGGAAAAATATGGCGAAGCGTTTGTATTTATAGTAAAATAGCCCAAAAGGAGGTAGATATGCTCGCTAAAAAATTTGCTTTAGGATTTGGTATTGCAATAATTCTACCTATGCTGGTTCACTATGGGGTTAGCACCTTTAGTCCCGCACCTAAATGGCAGGACCGTTATGATATGTATTCTTATCAGCGATATGATAATGCCACCCCCGAAGAAAAGGCACAAATGGATAAAGAAAGAGAAGAAAAAGACAAGATTTGGAGGGAAAAACAGAAAATTTTCCAGAGAAATCTTTTTTTTGTAGCTGTGCCGGTGGGTATAATTTGCATAATTGTCGGCGCTATTATGTCTATTCAAGCAATAGGAACAGGTCTTATGTTCGGGGGAATTTTTACGTTAACTGAAGGCTATATGTTTTACTGGTCCGCATTGCAGGATTGGATGAGATTTTTATCATTGCTAATTGCTTTTGCGGTGCTCATATTCGTCGGATACCGAAAGTTGGCAAAATAGCAACATCATTTCTGTACATATTTTATTTGTTCCCGCTTTTAGTTAATATATCAGTTTCAAAAGAAGATTCTAAAAAATAATAAAAAATTTTCATATGATAAAAATTAAATTCTTAGGCGCAGCAGGTAATGTCACGGGTTCAAGATTTCTGATTGAAAGCGAAAAGTCGAAAGTTTTAATAGACTGCGGACTATATCAGGAAAGAGATTACAGGGCACGCGACTGGGAACCATTCCCAGCCGATACTTCCAACATAAACGGCGCTCTTATTACTCACGCACACTTGGACCATTGCGGGTATTTGCCTAAATTAGTAAGGGAAGGATTCAAGGGTAAAATTTTCTGCACCCATCCTACGGCAGAAATTGCGCAAATCGCGCTTTTGGACGCGGCAAAGATACAAGAAGAAGATGCGCAGCGCAAAAAGAAAAGACACGAACGCGAAGGAAGAAAAGGGCCTTACTCTGAAGTTCCTCTTTATACTAGCGAAGACGCGGAAAAAGTTTTTCCTCTTTTTGAAAACATTCCATATAGACAAAAAATCCAACTTACAGAAGACATAACCGCTACATTCCACGACGCCGGGCACATCCTTGGTTCCGCAATGGTCGAACTGAAACTCAAAGAAAACGGCAAGGAGAAAACAGCCGTATTTACCGGCGACATAGGAAGATGGGACAAACCTATTCTCTGCGACCCGACAACATTTGAAAAAGCGGATTATGTTGTAATGGAAACGACTTACGGGAATAAACTTCACGACGAACAAGGGCCTTCCGTTGAAAAACTCAAAAGAGTTATATTGGATACGAAAGAGAAAGGGGGAAAGATCATTATCCCGACTTTTGCTATAGAAAGAGCGCAGGAACTTCTTTTTTATTTGAGTGGACTGCTGAAAGAAAACGAAATCCCCTTGATTACGATTTTTGTAGACAGTCCCATGGCTATAAATGTAACCGAAGTTTTCAAGAATTACACGGAATATTTTGATGAAGAAACAAAAGCGCTCATCAAAAGCGGCAAATCGCCTTTTGATTTCCCGTCGCTTAAAACAACAAGAACACCCGCTGAATCGAAACAGATAAACTCATCCAAGGAAACCTCCGTTATTATGGCGGGTTCAGGCATGTGCGTCGGCGGCAGAATAAAACACCATCTGGTAAACTATATAACAAGACCCGAGAACACCATTTTATTTGTGGGCTATCAGGCGAAAGGGACTTTAGGCAGGGAAATTCTCGAAAGACCGGAGAAAGTAAGAATTTTGGGAAGCATCTATCCGGTAAAAGCGCGAATTGAAAAAATAAACGGCTTTTCGGCGCACGCGGACAGAGACGAACTTTTAAAATGGGTTGGAAGTTTCAAGGAAAAGCCCAAAAAAATATTTCTTGTTCACGGCGAAGAAGAAGCAACGAGAGAATTCGCCTCCGTTTTAAAAAACGAAATAAACAGCGAAGTTATAGCTCCCGAATATCTGCAGGAACATGAACTATAAAAAATCAAGATATATATGGATATACATAGAAAGACATTGAAATATGTTGCCTTTGTCATTACTAAACTTTTATCAAGACAAAAGCAATGAGCGAAGAAATAGAAAAAGCTAAATCGTCCGCTTTTAAATTGCTTTCCTGCCGCATGAGGTCTTGCAAAGAAATCTCCGACAAATTAAAAGGCAAAGGATTTTCACAAGATACCATTACGGCTGTCATTCGGGACTTAAAAAGAATAGATTATTTGGACGACTATAAATTCACAAAAGAATTCGTCGAAAGCCGCCTGATTCATAATCCGAAAGGCAAAAAACTTTTACGTTACGAGCTGTTGAAAAAAGGCATAGAGGAAAGTATCATAGACGAATTGCTGCGCGAACAGATGCCTAAAGACAGGGAAGAAAATATTGCGAAAACTTTAGCCGAAAAAATCTGGCAAAGAAAAAATAACGTGGAAATAAACAAAAGAAAAGCACAGGTTTACAATTATTTGCTGAGAAGAGGGTTCAACGCTTCTTATATAGTCAAAATATTGGAAGAACTCTCAAGATAAGAAGAGCGAGGCGCAGGATATAATTCCCGCTTCTTTGCCCAATTTGGCGGGCACAACTTTCACGTCTTTGGCAAGAAGATAAAAACTTCTTTTATCAACCACTTTTTTAATTGTCGAGAAGAGAATATCGCCGACTTGGGCAATACCGCCGCCGATTATAATAATTTGAGGATTTAATAAATTAACAAGCCCGCTGAAAAAGGCTCCCAGATAAGTTCCCGTTTCAATCCAAACTTCTTCCGCCAATTTATCTCCCCTTTGATAAGCCTTCTCAATCGTTATGGGCGTGATTTTAGACAAATTTCCGCCGACAATTTCCGTGATCAAGGATTTTTTGCCTTTTAATTTTTTTCGGGCCATTTCCGCGATATACTCCGCTCCCACATACCTTTCTATACATCCAAGATTACCGCAATTGCATTTTGGCCCCTTGTAATAAATCGGCATATGCCCCATTTCAACCGCGGAATATTTATTGCCTTTAAGAAGTTTGCCGTTTAGTATAACGGCACCCCCGAAGCCCGTTCCGAGCGTGACGCATATAATATTTTTAAAACCCTTTCCTGCGCCGAACTTATACTCACCCCATGCGAACGCTTTAGCATCATTTTCTACTTTTACGGGAAGAGAATATTTTCTCTCGAAGATTTTCTTAAGATTCAGATTATTCCAATCCGGTAAATTAGGCGCAAGAAAAACTTTGCCGTTCTTATCCACCAATCCCGGGGTGCCGATTCCAATTCCGGTAAATTCAGTTTTATTATAGCTTTTCAGATAACTGTTTATGCCTTCAGACATAACTGAAATAATCTTCATTCTGTCGCGGGTTTTGGGGGTAGGGACTTCTTTCTTGATTAATATTTTGCCTTTTTCCGTGACAATGCCGATTTTTATAAATGTTCCGCCCAAATCCAACCCGATAATTTTATTCATAATAAAATGCCTCCTACTTTTCATAAGAATAATCAAAACTCTTAAGATGTATATTTGCAGTTAACAAAAGTTAATATCGGTTAACATTGGTTAACAAAGCCTGCCTGCTTGCGCAGCCCGCCCGCAACCGATAGGCAGGCGGACGGGCAGGGTTGCTTTTTAATTTTTTAGCAACTCTGCCTCCAACCGTTAAGTCGGAGGCATTATTAACTGTTATTAACCATTTTTAACCGTTGTTAACTAAAATTTTTAATTATTCCAGATTAGCGTGTTTCTCCCAAAGGGTTTGTTTTGAAATCTTTTTGGCTTTTTGAATCATTACGGCCACCGCATCGCAGAATATCAACAGGCACTGCTCGAAAAGGCTGCCCAGCGGTTGGAAATCCATTCTTTTCTTTGAAGGAATCGGGATATGAATTATCAAGTCCGAAATTTCGGCAATCGGAGAATTTTTCTCTGCGGTAATCAAAATGACCTTCATTCCGATTCTTTTCGCTTTTTGGGCAATACTTAAGGGGAAAATACTATCCCCCGAACCGGAAGCTACAATGATCAAATCGCCTTTTGAAGCAGACGGCTGGAGAATTTCTCCGACAATATGAACATCCATCCCCAGATGTCTTAAACGTTGGGCGAAACACTCTATTATCAACTTGCTTCTGCCCGAGCCAACCACAAAAATCTTACTTGCGGAAACGATTGTATCAACAAAAATATCCGTTTTTTCCACCTTATCCAGCGCGGCTTTGACAGATTCTATTATTTTATTTTTTACCCCTATGGAATCCATTGCTTTGGTATTATTGTATCATATTGCGGTAGGTATAAAATAACCCCCAAAAAACCCATTTGACAAGTTCGGCTTACATTGGTATGCTTTCCAACTCGCAAAGAGGAGATGTATGGAGCCTTACACTAATCCTGCCAATTCTATATTCCAAAAATTCTTTTAAACTTAAATGGATACCGAAACAAAAGAAGAATTAATAAAAGAAATCGAGCGTTTGCGCGAACAAATTGCCAAATTGCAGAAAAACACTGCGGAATGCGTCGTAATAGAAGAGGAACTGCACGAAACCAAAAGGCAAATAGAGTTCGTGCTGGGCCACACAAAAACCGGACTGGATATCATAGATTCTCAATTTAATGTTAGATACGTAGATCCGGAATGGCAAAAAATTTACGGCGATTATAAGGGCAAAAAATGCTATGAGTATTTCATGGGACAAAAGGATGTTTGTCCCGGTTGCGCCATCCCTAAAGCCTTCGCGACAAAAGAACTAACCGTAAGCGAACAAACCTTAATTAAAGAAAATAACCGGCCTATTCTTGTTACTACCATCCCTTTCCAGGACAAAAACGGCGAATGGCTTGTCGCAGAATTAAACGTAGATATAACCGAACGCAAACAAATGGAAAAGGAACTGGACAGATATCGCCATTATCTCGAAGAATTAGTCAAAAAACGCACTGAGGAATTGAAAACCATAAACGAAGAACTTGCTAAGGACATATCAAGGAGAGAAAAGACAGAGAAAGAACTCAGGGAAAGCGAAAAACGTTACAAAAACCTGTGGGATGAAGCGCCGGTGGCCTATCACACGCTGGACACGAAAGGCATAATTACGAGTGTAAATAAAACCGAAGCGAAAATGCTCGGGTATAAGCCAAAAGATATGCTCGGTAAATCTATCTTCGATTTTATACTGCAGGAACAGCGGGAAGAAGCAAAAAGAAGGTTTAACGAAAAATTATCCGGCAAAAGTTTAATAAAAGCCGAGCGCAGGATATATATCAAAAGCGATGGCTCTAAACTTTATGTTTCTATAGACGATGCGCTGGAATATGACAATGATAACAAAATGATCGGAATAAAAACGACGATGGTCGACGTAACGGCAAGCAAAAAAATGGAAGATGCCCTGCGGGAATCCGAACTGCAATATAAAACGACAATCAATTCCATGAGAGACGCAATTCACGTCGTTGACGCAGATTTGAAAATTCTTTTATATAACAAGTCGCTGCAAAAATGGTTGGAAGACATAGGAATTAAAGCCGAACTCACGGGAAAAACATTATTTGATGTCATCCCTTTCCTTTCCGACAAAATCCGAAACGAATATAAGCAAGTTTTTGAAAGCGGAGAAATACTGACGACGGAAGAACATGTAAATCTCACGGGACAGGAATGGGTCACGGAAGTCCGCAAGATACCTATTGAGGAAAATAGTAAAGTAGTCCGAGTTCTCACTATAATACGAGACATAACCGAACGCAGGAAAACTGAGGAAACAATAAAACATCTGGCTTATCACGACACGCTGACAAACCTGCCAAACAGAACGCTCTTTAATAACCGACTGGCTTTGGAATTAAACCGCGCGCAGAGAAATAAGCAAAAAGTGTGCGTTATGCTTATGGACCTTGACAGATTTAAAAAGATTAACGACACTCTGGGACACAGTTTCGGAGACCAATTGCTGCAAAGCGTGGGAAAACGTTTATCTGAAATTGTGCGTTCAAGCGACACCGTGGCCAGAATGGGCGGGGACGAATTTATTTTGTTGTTGCCGGAAGCAACACATGTAAAAGATATAACAAAAATAGCAAAGAAGATTCTGGAATCCATAAAAAAACCTTTTTTGATAAGCGGGCAAGAACTGCATGTCACCACAAGCATCGGGATAAGCGTTTACCCAACTCACGGTTCAGATGCCGAAACGCTCATCAAGAATGCCGATATTGCAATGTATCAGGCCAAAAAATCCGGCAGAAATAAATTTTTCAGATATAAAACTACTAGGAAATAAAACTGTTCCTTAATCAAGGAATCTATATTTCAAAAGGCAAAATAAAGCAACAAAGCCGTCTTTCGGTTTTATTTTTTTGCCTTCTTCGTATCCTCTTCCTGCGTAACTTATTGGAACTTCCCATAGACGATACCGGTTTTTCAAGGTTTTAGCCGTAACTTCCGCTTCAAATTCAAATCCGCTGGATTTCAATTTAAAAGATTTCAATATTTCTGACTTAAATAATTTAAAACAGGTTTCAAAATCCGAAAGGTTGACGTTATAAAGGAAATTAGCGACAAAATTCAACAATAAATTGCCCATGAAATGCCAAAATAAAAGCACCTTATGGGCTCCGAGAAAACGCGTGCCGTAAACCACATCCGCTTTGCCGTCAAGAATAGGCTTTAAAAGAAAAGGATATTCTTGGGGATTGTACTCTAAATCGGCATCCTGAATTATAACTAAATCGCCGGTAACGCGAGAAAGCGCCGTTTTAATTGCGGCGCCTTTCCCGAGATTTGAATTGTGGCGCAATAACTTGAATCCTTTTTTGCCCTGAATATTTTTTAAAATTTTTCCAGTTCCGTCGTCAGAGCCATCATCAACAACGACCAATTCCTTTTCTATACCGGCCAATTTTATACTAAAAACTTCATCTATCGCTTTTGAAATAGTTCTTTTTTCGTTATAAACAGGCATTATTACGGAAAGTTTCATAATTAAGATAGTTAATATAAGTTAACACAGGTTAATATGGGTTAACAAACGTTACTTTTTGCAACTGATATTAACTGTTATTAACCTTTTTAAACTATTGTTAACCTTCATTCCTTATATCCTCTCAGGACTTTCAGGAGTTTTTTTATTTTTTCCTGAATAATTCTTCTTTCTTCCTCCAAAACTTTTATTCTGTCTTTTAGCAGAATGTCTTCTTTGCTCCCTTTTGTCAATCTTGCGGTTTGTTTCTTTAATTCTTCGAGTTCGGCTTTAAGACCGTCTCTTTCTTTTTTTATTTTCTTGTGCTCGCTGACAAGTTGCTCAACTTTATTTGAAAAATCTGCCCATTTTTGTTCCAACATCGTAAATAATGAGACTATAGACATTAGACTTTAGTTGGTCTATGGTCTTTAGTCTAAGGTCTTATGTCTAGTTCTAACTTCTTAATTTTAAGCCCAACCCTTCAAGTTTTTTTATGATCTTATCCTGCAACTCTTTGGCTTCTTCGTCGGTCAATGTCTTATTTTGTGAACGGAAAGATAAAGAGTAGGACATGCTCTTCAAACCTTCAGGGACCTGCTTTCCCTTATAATAATCAAACAGATTAATATTCTCGAGAAGTTCTTTTGCTTCTTCATGCATTATCTTTTCAATCTCCTGAGAACGTATGTCCTCCGGGACCAAAAAAGAAACGTCGCGAACAACCGGCGGATATTTCGGCAACGGTCTTATTTTTTTCTTCAGCTCAATAGAAGATAAAAGCATCTCCATGTCGATTTCCGCCATATAGGTTTTTTCTTTGATGGAAAAATTATCCGTGACTTGTGAATTTATTTCTCCGAGCATCCCGACTTTAACATCATCCTTCCAAAGAGAAAAAGAGAATTCACTCACAAAAAGAGGCTGTTTTTCTTTTTTATAATTTAACTTAATGCCAAAATCACTAAAAAGTGTTTCGATTACACCTTTTAAAACGTAAAAAGACGATTTCACCCCTTCGTCGAGCCAATTCGGCTGCTGCCAATCTCCGGCCAGTAAAATTCCAAGATGTAAGTTTTCTTCTGGCTGCCCGTTTTTCTTATACCTATAAACGCTTCTAAGTTCGAAAATTTTTAAATTCTTTTCGCCTTTGGAAATATTTTCCTGCGCTGTTTGAAGAAGAGAAGGAATAAGCGATGTTCTCAAAATCTCGAATTCTTCCGAAATTGCGTTCTCTATTCTTATGGCTTCATCCGTAATTTCCACCAAAGATTTTTTCAGCAAACTTTTACTTAAGAAAGAATAATTCACCGTTTCGCCTAAGGAAAGGCGGGTTAAAATGCTGCGGCATTTATCTATGATTTTTGTGCGATTATCTTCCTTAAGAACCTGGGTTTTTCCAAAAGGGAGAGTAAGGGGGATACTGTCATAGTTATTCACCCGCGCTATTTCTTCTATCAAATCAATTTCTTCTTTAACATCGTTTCTCCAACTCGGGACTTGAACTTTCAAACATTTTTTGTCCTTTTCTACTGCAAATCCCAAACCTTTAAGTATTTTTTCATAGGAAGCAATCTCTACACCGAGTATTCTTTTTATCTGCGAAGGATCAAAGGAAATAGTGTTTTTCTCGCTTTTCCCCGGTATATCTACCGTTCCGGAAACAACTTTTCCGCCTGATAATTCCTGCGCAAGATAGCATGCCCGATTTGCCGCGAATACGGTTCCCTCAAAATCCACGCCTCTTTCGAAACGGTAAGAACTTTCGCTGGCGATATTCAATGATCTTGATGTTTTTCTTATAAGCATCGGCGAAAAGTTCGCGCTTTCAATAACAATACTTTTGGTGTTTTTATCTACTCCGGTTTCTTCTCCGCCAATTATTCCCGCAAGAGCAATCGGCTTTTTGCCGTCCGCTATAACAAGATTCCCGAAAGACAGCGTCCGTTCGATCCCGTCCAAACACAGAATTTTCTCTTTATCTTTTGCCTGCCTGACTATTATTTTCTTGCCTTCCACCTTGCCATAATCAAACGCATGAAGCGGCTGTCCAGTCTCAAGCATAACGTAATTTGTTATATCCACTATATTATTTATCGGCCGAATCCCCGCCAAAGTAAGCCGTTTCTTCATCCAGGAAGGAGAATCTTTGACTTGCACACCTTCAAGCATTCTTGCCGTATATCTGGGGCAGGAATCGGAATCTTGTACTTTGATCTCTATTTTATCTTTGATTTTTTCGCTTATTTCTTTAACCGCACTCTTAGGCATCTTTAATTTTTGAGAGGCCAGCCCTGAACCGAGCTTATTCTGGTTCAGGGTCGATGCGGCAAGTTCCCTTGCGATCCCCATTACAGACAAACAATCGCCTCTATTGGGCGTTATCTTAATTTCAATTACGGCGTCGTCCGTTTCTATTTCGTCGGATAACTCTGCGCCCACTTTGCATTTATCCGGCAAAATCCAGATGCCCCCCGGTTTTACGACCCGTAGGGGTCGGAGACCATCCGAATCACCCTCGATTTCCAATTCTACTTTGGAACATATCATTCCTTCCGACTCTATGCCTCTAAGCGAGCGCTTTTGTATTTTTAATCCGTTCGGTAGAGTACTTCCGGGCAAAACCACGGGGACTTTTATACCTTCTTTCACATTGGAAGCGCCGCAGATAATTTGTTTAGGAGAACCGTCGCCGACATCAACCATACAGATTGTAAGTTTATCGGCAGAAGGATGTTTTTTAACGGAAAGAACCTTGCCTATTTTTATGCCTTTAAGTGTCGCGGATTCTTCTATTCTTTCTACTTCAATGCCCAAACGCAATAATTTATCGGCAAGTTTTTCCAAAGAAGACCCGATATCTACAAATTCTTTAAGCCAATTAATCGGAATTTTCATTTTGAGGTATTATAAACTTTTTGCCTTTCAATTTGTAGTTTCCCTCTGAAATCTTGGCCCTCTGCAATTTGCACCCTGAAATTTCAGAGAAATTTCGGGTACTTAGTCCTTGAAATGCTTTGCATTTCTAAGGGAAAAATTGCGAGGACTAAAGTCCCGGGAATGCTCCGCATTCCACGGGGAAAGATTCCGAGGACTTGGTCCCGGAAATTCTCCGAATTTCTCGGGGTGACTTTTTACCCCCGCACCAGAAACTTTGTTTCGGTGCGGGACTAGTCCAGCACCGAGCTTTGCTCTAGTGCTGGGTTTGGTGATTGGAATTTGTTACTTGGAATTTCATATAAGTTACATCGCTTCTTCCTGGCAGGATTTTACCAAATCATCAATATTCTTTTGAAGTTCAGGAGGAAGTCCCAAAATAGCGGTATCCATGAAACCTCTTACTATGGCGGCTTGAGCTTCCTCGGAACTTAAGCCTCTGGTCATAAGATATTCAATCTCTTCCTTGGCAATTTTTCCGACCGCCGCCTCGTGAGACATATCCAAATCTTTATGCATACCTTCAAGTTCGGGGATAGCGTGTATGATTCCCTTTGAAGCAAGGATTAATCCTCTGCATTCCAGATGCGCTTTAACCGATGGGGCGTTGCCTACCAAATGCCCTCTGGCTATAATTTTCCCGCCGTTTGTGACGGCGCGGGATATTATTTCGGCTTTAGTATTTGGTTTATTCAAAATAACCCGGGAACCGACATCCAAATGCGAACCTGGATGTGCGTATAAAATAGAATTAAAACGCGCGGTTGCGCCTGCACCTGTCAAAGTAGCCGTTGGATACATCTGCAGGGAATGAACCGGTTTAAGGCAGACATAGTTAGAAAGAAAAGTGCCTCCTTCTTCTACTATCGCTTTTGACCTCGGGCGAACCACAACTTCTTGGGCCCAGTTATGAATCATTGTAAATTTTACGGTAGCATTTTTCTTTATATAAAATTCCGATATGCCGACATGCGCTCCCTTTTTTACATAAGAAGCAGCAGTGCAACCGGTTATTATATTTAACTCTGAATTTTCTTCGGCAATAATTATATTGTGGACATTCTGCAACAGGTTTTCTTTTTTCAAGAAAAGGCAGGACTGTATGGGGTAACTTGCCTTGACTCCGGAAAGTGCTCTTATAAAATAACCGTTACGCGAATCTTTTTCCGCTAAAGCCGTATATTCGTCGCTATCTTTGCTAACCGCCTTCCACCAATATTTTTTTAGCCAATCGTATTTCTTTAAGGCATCGCTTATATTCATAACCTCTAAGCCCTTTTGCAAACTCTTGGCATGAATAACACTGTGGTCTTGCTGTATAAAAGTGCCTGAACGCCCTTTTTCAGAAACATCTACTCCCGTCTCAAGTAAATTTTTCTTATCCGAAGTGGAAATTTTAGAAAGGTCTTTTTGATAAGAATGTCCCTGCGTGTCGTGTTCGAATTCTTCAGCCCTGAACCGTCCGCCATTGTATCGGTGGCGGACTGGTTCGGGGTCTATTTTTATATCTTTATTTGACATATTTAGTTCTCTTTAACAACTTTGGGTTCTTTCCTATGGCACTTGATACAACCCTGATAACCATGTCTACGTATCCTACTTAATATATCATGCGGGTCTCCCACACACTGCACTTTCTTGTTCGCTAAAACACATCCCTTGTTAGCATTTACATAGTCAAGAATATGTCCCGTATGAGTAATAATGAGCGCGGATTTCTCTCTTTTGGGTCCCTTTCCGAGTATCTTACTTATAACTTCCCCAAGCAAAACTATATTTTCTAAATCAACACCTGACTCCGGTTCGTCAAGCAGTAATAAGTCGGGCGACTGTGCAGAAAGCTGTAAAAGTTCCGAGCGCTTCATTTCTCCGCCCGAAAAACCCAGGTTCAAATCCCTGTCCAGAAATTGCTGCATATTCAGCTTTTCAGCCATCTTTTCCAGATTAAAACTCTTTGAAGTTTTCTTGTTTGCTATATCGCTTGCAATCTGGACCATCTGCTTCAGCTTAACACCTCTTACAGTTGAAGGCCTTTGAAAAAGAATGCCAATACCCATCCGGGCGCGTTCGTCTATGGATAATTTATTTATGACTTTACCTTTAAATATAATTTTGCCTTTGGTTATTTTATATTCGGGAAAACCCATTATAGCCATGACAAGCGACGTTTTGCCCGAGCCGTTCTGCCCGAACATAACAGATACATCGCCTTTTTCTAGGTTGAAATTTACACCGTCAAGAATTTTCTTCCCTGCCCGCTTCTTGTCGAAGCAAGCAGGCGGGCCCGATACCTCAATATGTAAATTTTCTATCGATAGCATATAACACCTTCAACTATAAATTTTAACCACAAAGGATAGCACGCCAATGAATTAGTAGCAAGCCCCAATAAATTCACTTGCAAAATCTCTATTTTGTTTTATAATGCACATAGTCATGATATAAGTGACTATATTGAGGTAAAAAGGGTATGCTATATCATAACTTTATAAATTTATATAAGAAATTTTTGCCCTCGGCGGTTTCGTGTCGGGGGTTTTTTATTTAGGGAGGGAAAATGGCCAAGAAAACTAAATTGCAGGCAACTATTGATTCCCTTGAATATGCTCAAAGTATCATAAACACCGTGCGTGAACCACTAGTAGCTTTGGACGGAGATTTAAGGGTAATCTCAGCCAGCCGTTTTTTCTATAAAACCTTTAAGGTAACACCCCGAGCGACCGAAAAGAAATTTATCTATGATTTAGGAAATGGCCAATGGAATATTCCCAAACTGCGGGTTTTACTGGAGAAACTGCTTCCAAAGAATGAAACTTTTGACGACTTTGAGGTCATACATAAATTTCCTAAAATCGGCAAGCGCGTAATGCTTTTAAACGCGCGGCGCATTCCTCCCCCGCCGCTGAAGCCGCAGAGAATCCTTTTGGCATTTGAGGACATCACCAAGAGAAAGAAGAGAGAAAATGAATTGACTAAATACCGCGGAAATTTAGAAGAAAAAATAAAAGAGCGCACTGCTGAAATTTCTAAAATCAACGATTCCTTGCACATTGAGATTTCCAAGCAGAAGCAAACAGAAGAGGGAATAAGAACTTCCGAACTTCGTTACCGCAGACTTTTTGAAACAGCCAGAGACGGGATATTGCTTATAGACGCAGATTCGGGAGAGATATTAGATGCTAATCCTTACATAAAAGAGTTATTGGGTTATTCTCAAGAGGAATTTAGAGGAAAAAAGCTTTGGGAGATAGGTCTTTTAAAAGATATTGCCAAATCTAAAGCTGATTTCATAAAATTACAGGATAAGGGATATATCCGCTATGAAGACCTGCCCCTGCAAACAAAAGACGGCCGCTCTGTTGACGTGGAATTCGTGAGCAACGTTTATAAAATTAACCACGGTAAAATAATACAATGCAACATCCGCGACATTACCGAGCGCAAGAAAGTGGAAGCGCTGCAAAAGAAAGCCATTGAGAACCTAAAGAAAGTTGACCAGATGAAATCCGATTTCATTTCAATGGTCTCCCATGAGTTGAGGACCCCGATGGCAATTATACGGGAAGGAATAAACCAGATTTTAGACGGTATTCAGGGTGAGATTAATGAAAAACAGCAAAAGGTGTTGATTACCTCAAGAAACAGTATAGATAGATTAACACGTATTATCGAGAACTTATTAAATATATCCACGATTGAAGGGGGCAAAACGGAATTAAAAATAGAATCGGTTAATTTAACGGACATAGTAAGACAAACAGTGTTATCTTTTGAACATAAAATAAAAGAAAAAGGATTGGATTTAAGATTGGATTTACCCCAAAATACGATAGAAATCTATGTGGATAACGATAGGATGGTTCAGGTTTTGAGCAATCTTTTAGATAATGCGGTTAAATTTACTCTGCAAGGGTTTATCGAAATATCTGTTAAGGAAAAAGAAGACAGCGTAGAATGCACTGTAGGCGACAGCGGCATAGGCATCTCCCAGGAAGATTTACCCCATATGTTTACTAAATTCCAGCAGTTTTCCGAAACTTCGGGTAAAGCTGAAAAAGGCACAGGTCTTGGGCTTTCCATCACTAAAGGAATTATTGAAATGCACGGCGGCAAGATTTCCGTAGAGAGTAAATTGAGCAAAGGGACAAGGTTCACCATTACCCTGCCTAAATACGGCAACGAAGAACTTCTTGAAAAATACATCAATAATGCGATAAATAAGGCCAGAAAGGGCGGCGATAAACTTTCTATCGAGACGTTTTCCATCGCTAAAATTGCGGAATTAAAACAGAAATTTTCTCCTGAAAAAATTAAGTCTCTCTTAAAGGGTATAGAAAATGTGCTTAAGCAAAGTTTGCGTCGCAAGGGAGATGTGGCGTGCAGGGGAGACATGGCATATAAAAAAGATTCGAGCGAGATGGTGATTATCCTGATGAGTTGCGATAAAGAAAACGCCTCAAAAGTAGCAAAAAGATTAGATAAAGCGGCGTATAATTATTTTTCCTCCCAAGGTTTAGGCGAGCAGGTTAAACTGCGTTCGGGCTGGGCTACTTATCCCGATGAAGCTGAAACCAGCGAGGAATTAATGCGTAAAGCAAGAGAATATAAAAAATAAGAAGATTTTTAAAAAGGATTGTTTTGCTTGAAATTCTGGCATATATAGATATTTTAAAGTAAATCGTTTTTAATAAATTAGGGGGGTGATTAAAAATGGATAAGAAACGTATTTTAGTGGTAGACGACGAGAAAGACTGGGTATCTCTAATAAGTACGAGATTACAACATGAGGGTTATCATGTGGATGTGGCATTTGATCCAATAGAAGGGATGGCACAAGCAATAAAACTTGTGCCGGATTTAATACTTTTGGATATTATGATGCCTGGCGGAGGCGGGATTTCGATGTTAAAAAGTGTCAGAAATAGTTCGAAAACCTTTAACATTCCCATCATAGTCGTTACCGCGAAGTCTGATCAGGAAACTCAAGAAGAGGCGGAAAAACTGGGTGTTTCGGCTTATTTTTATAAACCGTTAGATACAGCTAAATTAATGGAGAAAATTAAGGAAGTTTTACAGGATAAGTAATTAAGACGGGAAGAGTGGAAAATTCGCTGGTAAATTTTCTTACTTCACCAATTAAATTTTATATTTCTTCTGTTGTTCTAACGTTTTTTTAATCGGAACATAGTTCCGATTATCCCGCAGAGTATCCCGAAAATTTTTCCAAAATTTTCGGGATGTCTTACGTTGCGGGATTTATCCAATAAAGAAACCCCGTGCTTTAGCGCGGGAGAAATTCTTTACAACCTTCCCGAATTTCCGGTCTTTTCTTCTTTTTTCCAAATCTGTCATCTTGTAATACTCGACTTCTTTCTTTAATTTAAGATAATTTGAATATTTATCCTCATCTAACTTGCCGCATTTTACGGCGTCTAAAACGGCGCATCCGGGTTCGCGCATATGCGTACAGTCGCCGAACTTACATCTTTTCGATAAAGCGGATATTTCATTAAAAACAGTTTCTACTCCGGATTTTGAGCCCGCCATCCCTATTTCTCTCATTCCCGGATTATCTATTACAATCCCTCCGTTTTTTAAGAAATAGATTCCCCTGCCGGAGGTGGTGTGTTTTCCTCTGCCGGTATGCTCGCTTATCGTATTGGTTTTTATATTATCCGTTCCAAGCAGTTTGTTTATCAGGGACGACTTTCCCACCCCTGATGAGCCAAGGAAGCAATATGTTTTTCCTCTTGTTATATATGCCGTCAATTCATCTAATCCCTTATCGGCAACGGTACTGGTGGGAATAATATCTATATCGTTAAACCTCTTATTTATTTGGGTTATTTTGGAATTTAGTTCCGCAGGGGGAAGTAAATCGATTTTATTCAGTACTATAGCAGGTTTTATATTTCCGTCTTTTGCTATAGCAAGACATCTTTCTAACCGATTCAGATTATAATCCCTGTCAACCGACTCCACGGCAAAGGTAATGTCAATATTTGCGGCAATAACTTGAGTTGCGTTTTTATCGCTATATTTTCTCTTTAACATTGTTTTTCTCGGCAATACTGCGTGAATTACGGCCCGTTCCGAGTCAAGTCCGGTAATAGCCACCCAATCCCCGACGGCGGGATAATCTTCTCTTGATAAAGCATTAAACATTTGTTTTCCGGTTATTTTCGCCAAGTATTCATTAGTAGTATTTTTTACTCTATACGCTTCTTTGTGCTCGGCAATAACACGCGCAACCGAATAGGCGTCCAGTCCCAAAGTTTTGCGATTAGATTCAAAAAAAGCGCTATAACCTAAATCTTTCAGTTCCATTTTATTATTCCGTAATTTCTAAAAGATGAGACATTTTCGTCTGTTTGAAATAACCGAAGTGGTTTGACATAAAAGCAAATGATAACACAACTTCTAACCTCTAAACCGTTTTGGTCTATTACTTCCTGACCGCCCCGAAGCAGGATGGGATGAATGACGGCGATTATGGGAAAAGCGGTTGGGGCGTGAATCATCCGGATGATAACGACCTGAGCTTGAACCGCTGGGGCGCGAACTACCCGAACGTGAACTGCTTGAGTGCGAACGGTTGCGGGAATGTGGCGGCCCCTGATATCTGCCCCCTCGGGGTGAAAATTGATGAGTGGCGCGGGCAGGAGGAAGGCCCGCCTGCCTGTTGCCTGCGGGCAGGCCCGCCGGAAGCGGTGAAATCGGAAGACTTTTTCTTATCAATCTCTCAATACGCTGCAAATCACGTCGCTGGTCCGAAGTAGCAAATGAAATAGCGTGTCCGTTAGCGCCTGCGCGGGCTGTCCGTCCGATTCTGTGCACATAATCTTCAGAGTTATCGGGAAGGTCATAATTAATTACCAGTTCAATGCCGATTACATCGATGCCCCTTGAGGCAACATCCGTAGCGACCAATATGCGATATTTCCCCGATTTAAATCCTTCAAGCGCCTCGCGGCGCTGATTAAGGGAGCGATTGGAATGAATCTCTGCCGCTCTATGGCCAATATTGCGGAGCGACTTAGTTAGTTTGCCGGCCCTGTGTTTCGTTCTGGTGAAAATAAGCGTCGGGCCGTGATATTGTTTAAGAAGTTTCTCCGCCAGACGTGATTTCACGTCTTTGGAAACAATAAAAATTTCCTGTGTTACATTAGCAACTGTCGTCCCGGTCGGCGCCACTTCTATCCTAATCGGCAGTTTCATATATTTTGTAGCCATATTCATGATGGCGTGAGGTATTGTCGCGGAGAAAAGCATTGTTTGCCGGTTATGCGGAAGCACATTAAAAATTCTTCTGATTTGCGGCTCAAACCCCATATCCAACATGCGGTCGGCTTCATCAAGCACTACAACGTTAACGTTTGAAAGCCGCGCTGTCCTCTGCTCTAAATGGTCGTTTAGCCGGCCCGGCGTTGCTATTATAATGTGCGGATTTCGGTTAAGCGCCTGTATTTGAGGGCGTATTGCCGTGCCGCCTATCAGAACTGCCGTTTTTAGTCCTATGTCCAAGCCAACCTGATGTAAGGCTTCGTCAACCTGGATAGCGAGTTCGCGCGTGGGAACGACAACCAGTCCCCGTCCTTTTGTTTGTTGCAACCGTTGCATCATCGGTATACCGAAAGCAATTGTTTTTCCGGTGCCTGTCTGGGCAATTCCCACCACATCCTTCCCCTGTATTGCGACCGGCATGGCCTGGCGCTGAATCGGGGTCGGTTCTTTAAATCTTAATTTTTCCAGTGTTCTCAAAAAAATGGGTGAGATACCTAGCCCGGAAAACCTGGTATTTTGAGGCTGCAAGTTTTGATTCATATTTCTCACATTAGAGATTTTAGATATAAGAATCTTAAAATAAATAACGCAGATAATAAATATACCAGCCAGGAAACTTTTCTGCCTTGCCCGGTAAATAATTTAAGCGCTGAATAGCTGATAAAGCCAACTGCTATGCCTGTTGCGATACTAAAAGTAAGAGGCATAACCAGAATTACCAAAAACGCGGGGATAGAATTGCTGTAATCCTTCCAGTCAATCTTTGTAATGGAATGAAGCATCATACTGCCGACAATAATCAGAGCGGGCGCTGTAATGGGCCTTAGTATGGTTCCTGCGGCTGTCTGATATCCGCCGCCTATCATCTTCACCAAAGGCGAGAAAAACAGCGCCGCCAAAAAAGCAAGTCCCGTGATGATATTTGCTAATCCCGACCGGCCGCCGCTTGATATCCCTGCGGCGCTTTCAATGTAACTGGTTACTGTTGGTGTTCCGCAGGCTGCCCCCACACATGTTCCCACAGCATCGGACATCATCGCCCTTCCGGCGCGGGGAAGCTTGCCTTTTTTCATGAATCCCCCCAACTCTCCAACCCCGGCCAAAGTGCCGACGGTATCGAAAATATCCATGAACAAAAATACGAATATAATCGACAAAAGTCCCCAATTTAGCGCTCCTAAAATATCCATTTGTAAAAACGTAGGCAACATCGATGGCGGAAGCGACATAAAACCCTGATACTTGACAATACCGAAAGGAATCCCTGCCGCCGCGGTAATCAGTATTCCCCAAAGCACTGCGCCTCTTATATTTCTAATTAAAAGCACGCCTGTAACGATGAGCCCAAATAAAGCCAAAAGTGTCGCAGGACCGGTCACGTCTCCCAAAGTAACCAAAGTCGCAGGGTCGGAAACTATTAAACCCGCATCAATAAGCCCGATAAATGCAATTAATAACCCTATTCCGCAGGCAGTGCCGTATTTGATACAAGCAGGTATCGCTTCGATAATCGCCTGTCTCGCTTTTGTTACGGTAAGAATAATAAAAAGAATGCCCTCTATAAAAACACATCCTAAAGCTATCTGCCAAGAAATGCCTAATTTAAGGCAAACTATATAAGTGAAAAAAGCGTTCTGTCCCATTCCCGGCGCAAGTGCGATGGGATAGTTGGCATACAAACCCATCATAATCGTCGCAATTGCCGCTGCAATACAAGTTGCCATCATCGCAGCGTTAAAATCCATTCCAGTCTGAGAAATCATAGTAGGATTCACAAAAATAATATAAGCCATTGCCATGAAAGTAGTTATGCCTGCAATGACTTCAGTGCGGATGTTTGTATTTAGTTGCTTGAGTTTGAAAAATTTTTCTATTGCTTTGTACATTGTTTGTTTTAACGGGACCATCTTCGCAACCTTTTTAGCGGACTGCGTCCGCTAAGATTGTTTTATCTTTGAACAATAGAACAATGGAGCATTAGACCGCAATTGAGTTTTTTATCTATTGTTCCATTTTCTATTGCGGCACGTAACACCCCGTAAGAAAATAAATTTTCAACGGGGTTAATATGTAAGCCACGTTTAAATTTCGGACTATTATTATGGCGACACGTAATGAATTATTGCATAATTCAAACGTGCCTGCCACGTAAAAATTTACAATTTAACGTGGTAAAACCACGTTTAAATTTCGGACTATTATTATGGCGACACGTAATGAATTATTGCATAATTCAAACGTGCCTGCCACGTAAAAATTTACAATTTAACGTGGTAAAACCACGTTTAAATTTCGCAGAAATTTATTACGTGGCGGAAAGGCAGGGATTCGAACCCTGGATACCTTGCGGTATACACGCTCTCCAAGCGCGCGCTTTCGGCCGCTCAGCCACCTTTCCAAGTAAAAAGTTAATACCGGTTAATAATGGTTAATATGGGTTAACATAGGTTGCTTTTTGTAGTTCTCCGTTTGTGTAACTATTGTTAACTGTTATTAACCTCTTTTAACCTTTGTTAACCAATAAATTATTTATCCTAACGATTCTTCTATCTTCTCAATTTTTTACATATCCTATTAGCCAACTGCAACGCTTTCAATCCGTCTTCGCCGCTCACTTTAGGCTTCCTATTATACGCCACGCAGTCAAGAAAATCCCGCAGTTCTTCTTTTAACGGTTCCTTCTTTTTTATCGGAACGGAAGTTTTTTTAATTGTATTGTCAGGCCCCTTCCCCGAAACATCTATGGTTTGATTGAAATAATCAAGGGAAATATAAGATTTCGGCCGGAAGACCCTGATTTTTCTTAACGGTTTTTCGCTTACCCGTGAAGCTGTAATGTTTGCTACGCAACCGCTATCAAACTGAATTCTAGCATTGGCAATATCTGCGGTTTTCGAAAGGACTTCCGCGCCAAAAGCAGATATCGATTTAACGGGAGATTTTACGATTTTCAAAATTATGTCCAAATCATGTATCATGACTTCCTTAACGATATTTGTTTGCGTGCCCCTGCCGGGATACGGTCCCACGCGATGGCATTCTATAAAAAGGGGTTTTGAAACAAGTTCGTATAATTTTATAACCGCCGGATTATATCTTTCCACATGCCCCACTTGAAGGACAAGATTATTTTTTTTCGCCAGTCGGATAAGTTCAAGCGCCTCTTTCTCTTCCGAAGTGATTATTTTTTCTACAAGCACATGGACGCCGTTTTTTAAAAAATCTTTGGCTATCGCATAATGAAACTTGGTGGGGGTAGCTATGCTTACGCAATCCACCTTTCCTATAAGTTGGCGGTAATCCGGATATGCCGTTGTGCCGTAAAGCAAAGAGATACTGTTTCTACATTCTTCCGACTTATCGCATATGCCCGCAAGAGTAGTATGCTTAAGTTCGGAAAAAATCCGCGCGTGCCTCTGTCCCATATAACCTACGCCGATAACCGCAACGCGCATGTTTTTCATAATAATAGTAAATGTAAAATGTAAGAATTAAATATTGGATAGAAATATAATTGAAATATATGGATATATATTGAAATAAATTGTCGGGCTACATATCTCTATTGTATTTCTATGTATATCTACCATATTCCCATTCTGTCGTCTGTATTCTGTTCTCTGACTTCTGTCTTCTGTTTTATTACAGCCCTATTAGTGCAACACCTTTGGCGTTGCATTTTTTGATAAGGGTTTGTTTTTCCAAAACAATGGTTTTTTCCGCTTCGAAGGCAATAGCGGAAATCCCGGCCTTGAGCGAAACAGCCAAAGTATTCAAACCTATAACAGGGGGGTGGTCAAAACGGGCATCTTGATTTGGTCTTGCCACTTTTATAACAACGGCGCCCTTCCCGGCCAATTTCCCCCCGCGCAATATGGTTTCGTCGGTTCCTTCGATGGATTCCACCGCGAAAACCATTCCCTCCTTAACAACAACCGTATGCCCTATATCTAGATGCGCGATATTTTTTGCAATGTTCCAGCCCAAACTTATGTCAAGATTTTCTTTGGAAGTTGGTTTTCTTTTGCTTAAAACCCTCTTGCCTACAAGATTAGATTTAAGATATTCATACGGACTTACAAGTTCTATGTCTTCCTTTTCGAAAATGTTTGCGATATGCCAAAGAAGAGAAAAATCGCCTTTGTCTTCCATCTTATACAGGAACTGTTTAACGTTGTTATCAAAATGGGGATTGTCAAGCAGGAGTTTTTTGTCGACTTTGCCTGAAAATATGAGTTTGTTTATGCCCGATTCCTTTAAAATGGCTATAAGTTTTTCAAGCTCACCCAAATGAAGCCAATAAACTTTGCTGGTCAGTTTATCAACTTCTCTTTTGGTGATGCCTTTTAACGCTAAAACCAAGAAGTGTTCGCGTCTTTTCTTAATTTTATTTATAATAAGAGCGGGTAATTCGCCCGCTCCCGCTAACACGGCTATCCTTTCCATATTCCTAACCAAAGATAGATAGAAATAAATTGAAATACATGGGAATACATTGAGATAAATTGCCTCCCTGCTACGTATTTCTATTGTATATCTATCATATTTCTATATATTTCCATTTTATATTTTCTGTCCTATTTCGTTATCCCTCTTTTGGATTTTTCTATAAAAGAGATCACATGCTTGACTTCTTCTTGACCCGGGAATTGCTGTTTTAATTGAGCCACTGCTTGAGACGTGTTAAGTCCTGCGCGGAATAGGATTTTAAATACTTCTTTAAGTAAATTAATCACCTCTTCCGAAAAATTATTCCTTCTTAGACCCACTGAATTAAGGTTATATGTTTTCAGCGGATGCCCATCAGCTTTTGCGTAAGGAAGAACGTCTTTTACGACCTTGGAGCAACCTCCGATAATGGAAAGTTTTCCTATGTTTACAAATTGATGTACTCCCACAAGTCCGCCCAAAATAGCATGGTCTTCTATATTAACATGCCCGCCAAGCGCGGCGGCATTTGCCATCACGATGCCGTTTCCGAGCCGACAATTATGCGCCACATGTGAATAAGCCATCAGATAATTATTGTTGCCTAAAATAGTTGCTTTTCCTTCTTCAGTAGACCTATTTATAGTCACATATTCTCTTAGGATATTGTTATCGCCGATATCAAGATATGTTTTCTCGCCTTTATATTTGAAATCCTGAGGGGAAGTACCCAAAACAACGCCTTTGGAAATACGGCAATTCCTACCTATAGTTGTCCAACCTTCTATAAACACATTGGGGCCGATGGCGGTATTTTCGCCGATGCGGACATTTTTTTCTATAGTAGTGTACGGGCCTATTTCCACTCCGTCGGCCAAACAGGCGTCTTTATGAACTACGGACGTGGCATGAATTTTCATATTTGATTTTACCTTGGAACCGTTTTTTAAAGATGTATTAATCATTTATCGTTTCCCTTATCTTATATGTAAGTTATGTCTTATCAACCAAAGAAAACACAAAATCCGCTTCCGCAACAATTTTATCCGCAACCGTGGCGGAAGAATGAACCTTTCCCGTTTTTTCTTTAAGTTTTATTATCTGCACTTCTATAAGCATTTGGTCGCCGGGTAAAACGGGTTTTCTAAATTTAGCATTTTCTATTACCGCGAAAAACGGCAATTTGCCCTTTCTTTCTTTGTGTTTACTGAGTAAAAGGACCCCAGCAACCTGAGCCATGGATTCGGTAATCAGAACAGCGGGCATTATGGGAAAATCCGGGAAATGCCCCTGGAAAAATTCCTCGTTGCCGGTAACCGATTTAAGCCCTACCACGCGTTTTTTCCCAAGTGAAAGAATTTTATCCACAAATAGGAAAGGATATCTATGCGGCAGTATTTTTTTGATATCTTTTAAATCCATTACTTCCCCCATATCTCCTCCTCCCTGTTCATCCGCCTGCTTATTCCGACGTAATGTCTTAGCAGGCAGGCCTTTGTTTGATTGGGATTGACAGTTATTAACTATTTTTTTCGCCATTTTTATATTTAAATTATGTCCGCTTTTAACTCCTATTATATGAGTGTTTTTTAGATGTTTTCCGCTTAAGAAAAGGTCTCCTATCGCATCCAAAGCTTTATGGCGGGCAATTTCGTCCGGAAATCTTAAATCTTTATTTAAAACTTTATCTTTATCTATCACGACGGCATTTTCCAAATTTCCGCCTTTTATCAATCCGCTTTCTTTAAGCGCATTTACTTCTTCTAAAAAACAAAATGTTCTCGCCGGCGCAATTTGCTTGGCAAACATTTCTCCGTCTTCAAAAAATACGGAGCAAGTATTCCCAACCAATTTTTCCCTGCCGCAACCTAAAAAACTCTCCGGGAATTCAAAAGTATATGTAACATTCCTTGAATTGGAGGGCAAAAGAATAAGATAAGAATCATTCTCCGTATTCGAGACGATATAAGGATGTGAAGGAGTAAACGTTTCCTTTTTTTTATTATAAAATTTTTTCTCGGCTTTCAGAAGAATATCCGTCCAAGATTTTGCGCTTCCGTCCAAAACAGGCGGTTCGCAGTTGTCTATTTCTATCAATAAGTTGTCAATTCCCACGCCTGCCACCGCCGCCATAACATGTTCTATTATGTAAACGATGGCGCCGTCTCTTTCTAAAGCGGTAGACCGCTCTTTATGGTTTGCATAATCAACGCTTGCGGGAATTCGGGGTTTCCCGGCCAAATCTTTCCTGACAAAAACTATCCCCGAAGATTCGGGCGCTCCTTTAAATGTAAGATTTGTAGTTTTGCCAGTATGGAGCCCAATCCCCTTAACAGAGATTTCCTTATTGATAGTGCATTGGAATTCGTCCATTATTCTGAAATTTTTCCCTTTATGTCTCTATTGATTATTGTTTTTATTCACGTATTCAACCATTTCCTGCGTAAGGTCAAGAGTTGTATCGGAGAAGATAAGTTCATTTCTGTCAACAATCATGGCATAACCTTTTTCTTTTCCGTAATCAGAAACTTTTACCCTTAATTCTTCTATTATTTTGTCTATTGCCTCTTTTCTTTCGTTTTCTATTTTCAATTTAAATTCCTGAATGTCTTGATTCACTTTTGTTTTGAGTTCTTCCATTTCTTTGTTTAAGTTATCTTTTTCTTTTTCGGAAAGGATGCCGGAATTAATCTTTTTTTCCAATTCCGTAATTTTATCTCTATCTGCATCTATTCTCGCCTGGAATTCCTGGCCTTCTTTTTTCAATCGGTCATCCTCCAGTTTTGTTTTTGAATAAGAATGGTAAATCATCAGAAAATCGGCAAATCCTATTTTTTTCGTCGGTTCGTTTATTTCCTCGTTATTTAAAGCAATCGGCTTATTGTTCTGGCCCAAGACAGCAACCGATGTCAAGCAAAAAACTAAAAATAAGAGCAATATAAATCTAAATTTTATAGAATCATTATTCATCATTAGTATTACCTCCTTTATATTTTCGAGTAAAAATGAGAAAAATTCGAATACTTTTTTGTAACTCCTGCGAATTTTGTGCCCGTTATTAATATCGATTAAAAAGAGTAACCCATCGAAAAATGCAATCTGCCTTTCTTATCATCAACACCATAACCGTAATCTAACTTAATAGGACCTATCGGAGTCTGAAGCCTAAACCCAACTCCAAATCCGCTGGAAAGGTCATTAAAATCCATTTCTTCCGGTTTTTCCCATGTATTACCTATGTCATAAAATAACGCACCTCTTATTATCCGTTTCCATATAGGGAAAGTATATTCGGCATTGGCTATATAGAAGGATTTGCCTCCGATAGGATTATCGTCCTCATCTTTAGGCCCTATGCTTCGTTCGGGGTAACCTCTTATGGTATCGCCGCCGCCAAGGAAGAAACGCTCGCTTATAGGGACATTATCCGAATCGCCGAATTCTTTTACTATTCCTGCTCTTAAACGGACAGACACAACATGTTCAAATTCCTCTTTTTTGACAATAGGGAAAAACCACGTGGCATCTACCATATTTCTTGTAAAATCTCTATCCGCGTCCAAAAACCCGCCTGCATATTCAGTTGATATCGTCCCCAAAAAACCTCGGGTCGGGATAAAAACATTGTCCCTTGTATCTCTGGTAAATCCAACACCCAAACTTGATGTGGCAAATTTGCCTTCCTCTTCCTTTATAGCATTAGTAGCATCCGAAGAAACATTGGATATCTCGACATTCTCGTATTTATAAACTGTATTCAAACGCACATAATCGGTAAGTTTTTTACTGAGCCTTATATCTCCGCCCGTATTCCTTTGGTTATAAGCGACCCATTGACGAGTCTTATCATAAACATCGAAACCTAAAGATAAAGGATATCCCAAAAAATACGGTTCTGTAAAACTCAAAATATATTCTCCTGATAATGAACCAACTTTTGCTTTAGCCCTAATTTTTTGTCCGCCCCCGGTAAAATAGGGCGGATTGTTTATATCAAAATTAGTTTGCTCTAACTGAACAAATCCGACAAGGTCTTCAATGCTGGAATAACCTAAACCAAAACTGAGCGAGCCCGTCTTTTGTTCCTCGACTTCAAAAACTAAATCTCTTAATTCTATTTTGTCCGTTGGTTCGGTATAGGCTTTCACATCGCTAAAATATCCCAAATTATAAAGTTTTTCTCTCGACCGTTTTATTTTATCTCCGTCAAAAGCATCGCCCGGCTTTATAGTAAGCTCTCTGCGTATTACATGGTCTTTAGTTTTTGTATTCCCTGCCACTCCTATAAGACGCACATACGTCTTCGTCCCCTCATTAATACGATATGCTGTCGTGACTTCCTTTTTATCTTTATCTATGGACGGTTCATCCCAAACTTGGGTAACAATATACCCTTTTTGCGCATAAAGATTTTTTATTGTGTTTATTTCTTCCGGGACCGCGTAGGGATTATACGGCCTGCCCTCTCTATTTTTAAGTCTTCTTATCAATTCTTCCGTTTCAAAAAGACTATTTCCGCTAATACTGACTCCTTTAACCGTATAAAGTTCGCCCTCATTAATTTCTATAATAATAGAAAGAAGCCTCCCCTCGTGCGTATATTGCAAATCATAATCAATTACTTCTGCGTCTAAATAACCGGAAGACTTGCAAACAGCTACTATTCTTTGAAGGTCTCTTTCGAATTCCTCCCTGCCGAAAATCCCTCTTCTGAAAAATTGCGCGGTTTTGGTTTCCATTTTGTCTAGTATCTGTCTTTCCTGAATATTTTTATTGCCCAAGATTTTTATGCTTTTTACCTTCGTTCTGGGTCCCTCTTCAATGTCGATAACAACGGAAACACTTTTTTCTTCTTCTTTTATATTCACTTCGGGCGTAATTTGAGTTCTATAATACCCTTTCTTTTCATATAATTCGGTTATCCTTTTTATATCTTCCTGCAAAGCCCTCTGAAGATAAATATCTCCCTGGGAAATTGCCGTCACTCTGTCTATTTCTTCCTGTTTTATTGCACGGTTGCCTTTAATCTCGATATTTTCCAAGTAAGGCTTTTCCTCCACAATATATGTAACTTTGACACCACCGGATACCGGAACGGATTCTACGGATATGTTCGAAAAATAACCGAGTGCATAAATGTTCTTTATATCTTGCGATATGGTTTTTCCAGAAAGCACTTCCCCTTCTCTTGTTCGCACTCTTGACAGAATTATCATGGGTGAAACTCTTTTGTTGCCGGAAACCTCCAGGCTCTTTACAATATTATTTTCAACCTGGGCAGATTCTTCCATTAGATTCTGTGAGTCAGCCGTTATGTAGAAACTATCAGAAATATCGTCGCCTTCTGCGGCAAAAATATAACAAGAAAAAAATACAACAAGAATTATACATATTGCAAGACGACAGAAATAAAAGGGAAACAATCGTTTAATATTATTATTTTTCATTTATTTGTCCCTGTTGTAATATCCCGGATAAAAGTGTTTTCTTTTTCGAATTGTTCCCCGCTCCAAATGCATTATTTGGGCGGTGAGACCCATCATTTATAAACGCATTTGACGCAGATTTAACATGAAATAGTTTAAAAATCTTTAGTATAGATGATTTTAAATTTTTCCTGTGAACTACCATATCTACCATGCCGTGTTCCAATAAAAATTCCGCTTTCTGAAATTTATCGGGCAGTTTTTGCCTAACGGTTTGCTCTATTACGCGCGGACCGGCAAATCCGATTAAGGCGCCGGGCTCGGCAATAATAATATCCGCCAAAAAAGCAAAAGAAGCGGACACGCCTCCGGTCGTGGGGTCTGTAAGAATAGAAATATATGGTAATGCTTTTTTGCTGTAACGGCTGAGAGCGGCAGAGGTCTTAGCCATTTGCATAAGGGATAAAATTCCTTCCTGCATTCTCGCTCCGCCGGAAGCTGAAACGATGACCAGGGGAAGTTCCTTTTCTTCTGACATCTCTATCAAACGACAAACCTTTTCGCCAACTACGGAAGCCATGCTTCCACCCAAGAAAGAGAAATCAAAAAACCCGACAGCCGCCGTATATACTCCGATTTTACCTTCTCCGGTAATAACAGCTTCTTTCAATCCTGTTTTTGTTTGCGCTTCCTTGATTCTATCCGGATATTTTTGGCTGTCTTCAAATTTTAAAGGGTCACTTGATTCAAGATTTGCATCTATTTCTTCGAAACTGTTTTCCTCCAATAATTGCGCTAATCTTTCCTTTGAAGATAACCTGAAATGATAATCGCATTTAGGACAAACTTTAAGATTCTTCAGTAATTGTTCCGTATAAAGAATCCTTGAACAAGAAATGCATTTCATCCAAAGCCCTTCAGGGATCCCTTTTCTCTTCTTAGGTTTTAATATATATTCTACGCTTTTTTTCCAAGCCATCTTCCCCTCACCAGGTTCGGGAGTAGCAAGTAACAAAGTAGACCTGCCCGCTTCGCAGCAGGCGGGGAGTAGAGAGAAAAATCACAACCCTTCTCGAATTCTCGCTACTTGCCCCGTAAAGAAATTTATTTCTAACGCGGGCTTCTTACTCTCTACTCGCTACTTTTTTCTGTTATTGTATTGTAACGAAGCAGTTTACTAAAGGACGAAAGCCATTGTCAAATACCGCGCATATGGAGGTTCCACACGCCAGTAATCAGTTTCTTTCCGCTAAAAGCCGATATTATTTTCAGAATCCAACTGCTTCTTTTATTATCTTTTTTACCGTATTTTTAGCAAAATTTCTTTTTATTTTATATTGCGGCAATACCAAAATAGCGGGCGGAAACCTTTTAATAATCTTTAAAAACGCTTCTTGGTTCCCATCGACTATATCTTCCGCAATAATTATGAGCCTAAAGCCGCGAGCACTTAAATCTTCTATTAAATCTTCGGCTTCCTGTAAATTTTTACAGCCAAATATAACAAAACCCAGCGATTTTAAAGGCAAAAGCTCTTTTTTGTTGCCTAAAGCTGCAAGTCTTGCCTGTTTACCAGTAGGCACGTTAGTTTCCATATCAGTCTTTCGCCTCCTGCCTACCCGCCACTGAATCAGTGGCGGTCGGGCAGGTTTTACGCGTTAAACGGTCCTATTCTTGCCTTTATTTCTTCCGAAGGAATATTGTGCGTTTTCCCGATGATAACTGTTCTTAAGTTTTTAATTTCGTTATTTTTTAAGGACACATATCTCAAAATAGGCTCGTATCCAAAAGAAGTATACCTTGCGCATAACAAATATTTTAAAAGAGCAAAATGACATTTGTTTTCTATTTCATAAAATTTCTCAAAATTTGGAGAAATTTCTATATCTGTTAACAAGTCATAAGGGGTAGATTTTAAACGTTGTAATAATTTATCTATAGACTCTTCGCCAAAAAAATGCCTATCAAGCAATCCCCCGTTTATAAATAGGCGGCCAAATAAATCTCCCCCAGCATCACTGTTTTTATATCTTATAAAAGTTTTGATATTGATTAGGTCTATCTCCGATTTAAAGAAATAATTTGCGAAAGGAAATTCTTCCGTAATATTTAAAATTTGTTCATATAGCCTTTGTTCTAAAAACGAGTCTAATATTTGCCAATCCTCTGTTTTTTCGTATATTTTCCACGCTTCATTCAGAAAATCTTGATAATTTTTAGGAAGAGATGTCAAATCCCCTCCGGAAATCGCTTGCTCAATTTTTCCCTTTTCAATAAGTCCTTCTTTTAACCGATCTATTTCCACATCAGTAAATTTAGACTTTGCGAGCAATTTTAAATTATAAAAATCTCTTTTATAAAAAAACGGGAGCAAAAATCTATCGTCTTTTAAAGTTTTTTTTAACTCTTTCAATACTGTTATTTCTTCCGTGTCTAACACGTCATCAAAACCCGAAATTGCAAGCTTGTAGGCAGTGGGACTTAATATAGATTCTAATTCCGATAAATTTCGGGCATCAGCTAATTGATAAAATAAGGATGCTGAAAGCAGTTTAGATTCCCAAACTCTCACCCTGCCAACCGCGAAAGTATAATCCAGACTTTTCTTAAGTTTTATATTAGGAGATAACATTTCATCAATAAACTATAGATTTTTAAACAAAACCTGGCTTATTTTGAGTTTTATATCGTTGCGTTTTTCTTCAAGGAGCGACTGAAACGAACAATTTACTTCTTTTTTTTGTTTTTTTAGTATAAAGCCGCTTTTTAATTCTTGACTGCTTTTGGAAAGTTTAACGCGGCTTTTGCCGCCGAGCCCTTCATTGATATTTTTAAAAAATTCTTTAACATTAATTTTTGCCAGAAAGTGCTGCGGCAATATTATTTCGTTCTCGCCTGGTTCTATTACTTCCGACATTTTTTCCCCTACCCACTCTATATATTCTTTAACGGATAAGTTTTCTAATGCATCAAGCGTTTCTTTAAAAACAGAACTTATTACCTCGCTTTTTTTTATAAGTATTTCTTTTGCCATTTTAAGCCTGGCATCTTGAAGTATTTTTTCTTTCAATTTTTCGGATTTCAGGTTTGCAGCATGGCGATTCTTTTCTCTAATTTCTTTAATAATCTGTTCTGTTTCTTTATTTATGCCGTCGCATTTTTCTTTTGCTTCTTTTTTTATAAGAGCGATTTCGGCTTCGTTATCTTTTTCTATCTTTTCCAAAATATCTTTTAACGCCATTTAAACCTCGTATTTACTATGTGACATCTAATTACAGTTTAATACTATTTAAAAACAATATACTGGATAATAACCCTACTAAAGCATACGTCTCTATCAAAGCTGACAAAATTACTGCCTGTATAAAAGATTTTGGCTGTTTGGCTATTAAACCAACCCCAGCCGCCGAAGCTCTCCCCTGATAAATTGCGGAAAAAAGCCCGGATAAAGCTATCGGTAAACAAGCACCGAATATCTGCAGCCCCTGGGAAAACGCAATATTTGTAATAGGTTCGCCTCCAAGAAATCCTAATTTGGCAATAACCATAAAACATACTATAAACCCGTAAAAACCCTGCGTTCCCGGTAAAGCCACCAAAATAAGAGCATTACCGAATTTATTGGGTTCCTCTGAGAGCAATCCGTCAGCGGCCTCTGCGGCAATGCCTATGCCTATCGCCGAACCGATTCCGGCTAAAGCAACGGCTAATGCTCCCCCTAGAACAGACAAACCCATACCTAAAACCAAAGCGGTTTCCATAATTTACCTCCCTCCGGTTCTACGACCCATAGAGGTCGGAGACCTTTAATCTTTTGATACTACATATTTACTTTCCCGCGAAAGTGGTTGAAATGCTTCCCCTCCCCCTTGAAAAAAATACGAAAAAAACTCAACAAATTGTAACCTTGTCGTATGAACGAAAGCCCCCAGTGTATTTATAGCCAGATTGAATGTATGTCCGCCAATAAGAATTATAACAGCACCCAATATACCTAAATATTTGAAATTGGCGGGAACCGCAAAAAGCATTCCGGCGGTAGTATTTATGACTAAAGCAATCACATATCCCGCAAGCCCCAATGCCATGAGCCTGGAATAAGACAGGACATTACCGATAAAATCTTTTGCTTTCCATGCAATTCCCCCCAAACCGATTAAAAGCCAAATAAGAGGATTCTTCCCTTTTCTGAACAACGAGGCAAGCACCATTGTTATAAATCCCGCAGATATGATCAATAAGCCCGTTGTATTGAATTGCTCCGACAGAAATTTTTGTGTCGCGGCTGTCCACAAAATAATTCCCGCCACAATTAAAATAAAAGAAAAATGGTCCGCAAAAGCCGCGGCAAAATTTTTAGTTCTTAATTTTTCGTACATCCCGACAAACATGCCAAAAAAGACCTGGATGACGCCAAAACAGAGAGCAAGAACAAAAAGCGCCATGACATCTTTTAAAGGGTCAAAAAGTATCATTTTTCTTAAAACTGGAGGTAGGTTACTAATATCTATTCCAAACCATCCTCCCGTAATCAACCCCCACATTATTGAAGAAAAACCGCATATCAAAAACAGATAAAAAAACTGTTTTCCGCTCTTTGTTACTGTTATTTTTCTCATCGCCAAAAGAATTAACACTATTAAAGCAACCCCATAACCAACATCTGCTAAACACAATCCAAAAAATATGAAGAAAAAAGGAGCAACAAGACCTGCAGGGTCGACTTCTCCAATTTGCGGAAAGCCAAAAAGATTTGTTACGCTCTGGAAAGGCCTGATTATAGGATGATTCTTTGTGGCTATAGGCGGCATCTCACCTTCATCGGGAGTAACATTTTCGATATAAGTAGCCGGGAACCTATCTTTAATAACTTTCTTAGAGGACTCTATCTGGTCTTCCCTTACCCATCCCTGCAATATGAAAGCGCTTTTGGATTCGCGCAAATGTGTTTGTGCTCTTGCCCTCTGCAATTTAAATAAACACCAATCATGTGTCATCATCAATTGGTCCTTATAACTAAGTATTTGTTTTTTAATTTTGGCGGCAAGCTTTTCCCTTTGCTTCAGCAAAGAATCTATCCGGTTTTTACTGCGAAGCAATGCTTCGGAAGGCAATTTATCGCAAAAAGAAAGGTTTGCATTCTCAAAACCCTCTTCCTTTAAGATAGATGAAATGTTTTCCTTATCTTCTTTGCAATATATTAAGAAAAGGTACACAAAAATTTCGTCTTCGGAAATAATTTCCAGATGAGTTGCCCCAAGTTCGCCAAATTTATCAACAAGCACAATATATTTTTCTTTCTCACCTTTCAAGAAAGCGGAATCGGTCGTTTTTGTCTCTTCTTTTTTGGCAGGAACCCAGGATAAATTCTGGAAAGGAACAAGGAGTGAAATATCGCTATGCAGTGACGCTATTTCCTCGTCAATTTTTGCAAATTTTTCTTTTATATGTTTAATATCTGTTACTATTTTTTTGTAATTGAATTTTTTTACTGTTTTTTCAAATTCTTTTTCTCCTGCTTCAACCTTTACGGGGAAAAAATTCTCGATTATCGATTTATTTTCATCAAATTGCTCAATATAAGATATTGTAGATTCTATATGCGAAAGTTCTTCCACAATATGTTTTCCTTTTTCGTCAAAAATATCGGCTGAAAAATATTCATCCAATTTCCCCTGCTGAAAATCTTTAAGGTGGATAAATTCGATTTCTTGCAATTGTTCGATAATCTTTTCTTTGTCTTGTTTTAAACCGATTATCCTGACTTTTTGCATTTTAACTACGGCCATAGTTTTACGCCTTTTTCATTTAAGTATTTCTTCAATAGTAATTTCTACTGCCTTTTGTTTGTTTTTTGAAGATATTTGTTCGATTTTGTTTTTTTCTGCATTCGTTTTTTGTATTAGGGAGTCTGTCTCTTTGTTTGTTTCTTGTTGTGTTTTTTCGAGTGATTCTTTAGTAAATTTAATTTGTTCTTTTTCGATATCGGCAAGGAGGTTTTCCCTCTGTTTTTTGACCCGAGTAATTGTTTTTTCAGATTCTTCGCGGGCTTTTGCTAAATTTCTCTCCGCTTTGCTTTCGGCTTGTTTAATCGCTTCTAATGGTGAATTGTCCACGTTTACCTCTTTTAATTTAAATTGTAACCTTCAATATTTCCAGTATCCTGTTTAAATCCTCGTCGGAATAATATTCTATGGTAATACTACCACCGTTTTTGCCTGTTTTCAGAACGACCTTGGTGCCGAGCGATTTTTGTATTTGTTCTTGGATGTATTCAATGTGGGCATCTTTTTTCCCGTATTTCTTTTTTCCCTGCGCAATATGCTCCGTTTCTCTAACCGAAAAGAGTTGCCCTGCCAATAGTTTCTTATATAGTTTTTCTCTTTCTTCGGGCGGCAAAGAAACTAACACCCTGCCATGCCCTTCGGTTATCGTGCCTTTCTTGATTTCATCCTGAATATTTTGGGGTAGTTTTAACAGTCTTAGCGTATTTGTCACGGACGAACGGTTCTTGCCGACTATTTTCGCCACGCCTTCCTGGGATAAACCGAATTCGTCAATCAGCGCCTGATAACCGCCGGCTCTATCTATTGCGTTTAATTGTTCCCTTTGAAGATTTTCTACCAAAGCCAACTTCAATTGGCTTCTATTGTCCGCTTCCCTGATAATGACGGGAACTGTTTTAAGTCCCGCTTCTTTAGATGCTCTCCATCGCCTCTCCCCGAAAATTATTTCATACCTGCCCGCCTCCTCGGGTCTGGCGGGATTGTCGCCGGCAGGCCTTACGACAACCGGTTGAAGAACCCCGTCTTCTTTTATCGATTCTACAAGGCCCGCCATCTGTTCGGGGTCAAAACTTTTACGCGGCTGGAACTTATTGGGAATTATCTTATTTATTTCAACAAATTTAACCGTTTCCGTTAAAGAAGGAATCAGGGCCTCAAGCCCCCTTCCCAATACCCGTTTTTGCATTTCTTTTAACCTCCTTTGCAAGGTTCAAATAACTTCTTGCTCCTTTAGAAAAAGAAGCATATAAAATTACAGGTTTTCCGAAACTCGGAGCTTCTGACAGGCGAATATTACGAGGGATTAACGTCTTAAAAACTTTATCCGGGAAATAGTTTTTTACTTCCGCTATAACTTCCTTGGTGAGATTTGTCCTAAAATCCACCATTACAAGAAGTATTCCCAATATCTTAAGCGAAGAATTAAACGAGTTTTTTATCTGATTTATAATACTAGTAATTCTTCCCAAACCTTCCAAAGCATAATATTCGCATTGAATGGGAATAATTACCGATTTAGCCGCCACGAGTGAGTTCACGGTCAATAAACCAAGTGACGGCGGGCAGTCTATAAAAATAAAATCGAATTCGTTTTTTATTCGTTCAAGTTTTCTCTTCAATAAAAATTCCCTTGACGGCATATCTACCAACTCTACTTCCGCGCCGATCAAACGTTCGTTGGAAGGCAACACATGAAGAGCCTTTATTTCGGTCGGAATTAACAGGTCTTTTGTTTCCGCTTCAGATATTAATAACTCGTATGCCGTATGCTCCATATATTTGCCGTTTATACCGAATCCAGCCGTGGCATTGGCTTGCGGGTCAAGGTCTATGAGAAGTACCCTGTTCCTGTTTATAGCCAAAGAAGCGGCAAGATTTACGGCGGTAGTTGTCTTACCGACACCGCCTTTTTGGTTTGCTATAGCTATTATTTCACCCATAATATTAATCAGAAAACAAAAAAATACGTAATGGAAATACAATAGAAATATATAGAAATACATTGATATAAGTTGTTTTTGGGCTAAATATTTCCATTATATATCTACTTATTTCTATGTATTTCTGTTTTTTATAAAATGTTTCACGTGAAACATAGCGTTTCATTTACTTAAATTTTATCTTAAATCTTCCTGCGGGCCTTTTTCAAATGTTCTTTCCAGCCCTTCCACAATCGCTCCTCCAATACCCAAAGGCAAAACCGTAAATGAGGGATTATCAATTGTGCCCGACAATTTAATTTTTCTTAAAACATTGCCGAAGTCGTCCAGTATAGCTCCTAAAAGTCTTGTAATAGGAGTCCCTTTCAACATTTCGGATGAAGAATATAAACCTAATATAAAATCCAATTTTTTATTCCAACCCGCTTCTCCAGTTGCGGTTATTCTTATGCCAGGCCCTTTGAGCTCGGCATTATCGGTGTAAGCATATCCTTCTGCAATAGTGAAATCGCTTTTAAAATCGGTTAGAGAAAAATCTCTAGAGAGAGCCGCAAGGGGGGAAAGGGTAAGCATGCGCCCAACCCAACCAACCTTTCCGAGTTCACCTTTATCAATATTGATTTTAGCCTTGCCAAAAATACCTGCGGGCTTACCGATTTCTCCCGAAAGATTTGCGTCGGAAAACAGCATTCCAGATATAGGACGAGTGTAACCCCAGCTTCCGGCAATAACACTGATATCCACCCCATCAATAAGTAATTTGATGTTGAAAAATGCGGGCGTTTTGCTAAAATCTATATTTCCGCTTACCTTCGCAATACCGCCTGCAATCTTTAATTCGCCCTTTTTAATAACAAGATTCTCCCCTTCAAAAACATAATCTGCTATTAAGTTTTGAGCCAACAACCTGCCCCATTTTACGTAATCGCTTTCGATTTGGCCGGTTATAGCGGGAAGGTCCTCCTTTATATTTGCTACAAATTCGCCCCTTATTTGGGAACACTCCAGGGGAAATAAAAATTTTTCCGAAGAAAAAGATACCTTGTCGGAAGAAAATTCGCCGCTGGCAATTGTTTGTGCATCTTCAACCTTCAACTGTGCAGATAAATCGATTTCTCCCTCATACGTTATATTAGGAGAATTCGCATTTAAAAAAGATTTTAAACTTAAGAGATTTAAATCCTCTGCGCTTATATCAAACCTGCCCGTCTTGTTTGGAGAATTTCCGCCGGTATTAGCTATGATAAAACCGACACGCCCAAACAGGATAAAAAGTAAAAGCGCTAAGGCAATACCTATTACTAATCGTCTGATTCGATGCACATTATGCGGTGAAACGGGATTTGCTTGCTTAATTTTTACTATATTTTTTTTAATTCCGGACGATTTATCCATATCTGCGATAATATAGTGAACACATTGCTACATAAAAAATATAAAACCAGCCCTGACGGAAAATTATAAAAAATGAATAACATAACAACAGGAAAAATCCACATCATCGATTGGGATGACCCTGCTGCCGTCCCGGAAAATTTCTGCTGTAAAAATGTAGCCGCAGTCATGAGTATTGGCAGAATATTCATTGCTGAACCTATATAAGGAACGTTAAAAGGCAGCGGTAGCGCATCCGGAAGCGAAAGGTCCTTTATCCATAATACGAAAGGAGCGCCTCTTAACTCTATAACGGTGCGCAAAGTTACAAATAATCCTATAAAAATCGGCAGTTGCAGGAGCATCGGAAGACAACCCCCCGCAGGATTTACTTTATGCCTCTTGTATAATTCCATAACCTCCATATTCATTCTTTGCGGGTCATCTTTAAATTCTTTTCTTATTTTCTCCATCTCAGGTTGCAGTTTGCGCATTTCTTTCATAGATTTAAAACTTTTCAAAGAAAGCGGGAATAGGATAACATTGATCATGACTGTCAACAAAATTATCGCAATGCCGTAATTTTTAGTCAATTTATGGAAAAATTTAAGAATATGAACTATCTGAAACAGGTTGCCGAAAAGCCCATAATCAACTATTTTGGAAGCTTGTTTGTCGACCCGGTATAACTGTTCCAGCTTCTTGGGACCAAGATACATATTAAAAGAAAATTCATTCATTTTAGAAGGCTCAAGAGTGGGGATTGCAGTTTTTAGTCCGGCTGTGTATTCTCCTTGTTCGCTCTTATGTAAATAAGCACTTTTTACGGCTTCTTCCGGTATTAAAATTTTTGTGAAATACTTATCCTGTAAAGCTACCCAATCAATTCTACCGTATTCGGTTTTCTCCGAATTTTTATTTTGAGAACCTCTCCCGAAATGTTTCCGTTTTATCTGGTCATTATTAAAAACTATGGGTTCGAATTTGGTGAAAGCGCGAATTCCCTCCTCAATTCCCACATCCGGGCCACAGGTAATAAGAAAATCTTTATTTTCTAAAGTTTCATTGCCTATATTTTCGACAATTACTTTAACATTTATCACATACGAGTTTGGGTCACCTGCCCGCCCTCCTGTGTCGGGAGCAGGCGGGAACGAAAACTCTTTTTTTATCACGATAAGGTTGGGAATTTCTTGAATTAAGAGGACTTTGTTTGGCTCGGGATTTGATAACTTATAACTGTCGGTTTCCGCCCATATTAATTTCTCATTTTTGTCCTTTATCTGCAAAAAGGGCGGCAGGGAACCGTGATACAGTTCTGAAAAAGATATTAATTCTACCCCTTTTTCATTATCAGATTCTTTAAGATGCGAAATTTCATATCTTGTTTTTTGTATTGAATATAAAAGGGGAGAGTTTTCATCAGCGCCGTATATTTTCGACTGCTTCCTGAATTGTTCTTGCGTTTTCTCTAACTGTTGCTGCAATTTGGCAATGCCGGCGTCTCTGGTCTTGTATTCATTCAAACGAAAACTTTTAATCCCGCCTTTTCCCGAGATTACTACACTATATAACGGCGAATCAATAACAATTTCCGCTGATTTTTCCGGCTTAAAAACAGCATTGCTTAAAAGGTTTTCTATCTTTTCTTCGCTTTCCTCTATTTTTTCCTTCTGAGGTTTAGGAGTATTGATAACGCTAAAAAATATAAGCACAAAAGTTATCAACAAAACAGCCAATATTAATCTTTTTTCCATAAATAATTCTCTTTTCCCTTAAAGCAGCAAGAATTAAGACATAAGCAAGTTATTTTTCTTTTTATACTTTCTGCTCTCTACTCTCTACTTTTTAACAGGATCATAACCGCCCGGATGAAGCGGATGACATTTCAAAACCCTAATAGATGCGCAAAAAATACCTTTGACGGCACCCTTTTTCTCTATTGCTTCGTAGGCGTATTCGGAACAACTCGGATAGAAACGACAACTTTTCAATAATAAAGGAGATAAAAACTTCTTATAAAAAATCAATAATTTTAATAAGATTAACCGCATATCCGCCTATATAGACAGAATTTTAACAGACAAGCGAGGTAGATAGGGCATTTTAGACAACTAATGGCCTTTCAGGATACCGAAATTCTCTTTCTACCCTTTTTTCTGCGTCTGGCTAAAATCTTTCTGCCGTTTTTAGTTTGCAACCTTTTCAAGAAACCGTGGGTTCTTTTTCTTTTTAATTTCGACGGTTGATAAGTTCTCTTCACTCTTTTCTCCTTTTGCTTAGTCGAGTATTATAAAATAACATACGATAGTCGTCAAACTAATGAATAGAAAAGTAGATTTAGGCCAAACCTGGACTAAATGATATAAACTTTTTAGGCAGTTAAAAGGAATACTGCTTAAACTCTTAACTTATTAATGTTTTTTTCTTTCCCTATAACTATCAAAACGCTGTCCGGTTTTATTTTGACATCGGCCCCCGGTATCAAAACAAGCGTATCCTGGAGCACATCCTTTATCGCGATTACTTCGACATTATATTTGCTGCGCAGTTGAAGTTCCTTCAATGATTTGCCCACGAACTTATCCGGAACGGCAATTTCCATTATGCTATAATCCGAAGCAAGCGGGATATGTTCTATTAAATTCGGACTGGTTAATCCTTGCGCTAATCTTACGGCCTCTTCTTTTTCCGGGAAAATTACCTCTGAGGCCCCTATTAACTTCAATATTTGGCCATGGTCGTCGTTAATCGCTTTTACGATAATCTTCTTTACTCCCAATTCTTTTAGGTAAAGTGTAGCCAAAATACTTGCTTCGATACTGTCTCCCAAACTGACAATCGCCGCGCCTATATCGCTATTTATAATTTCGGACAAGGCATCTTTTTCTTTCACATTCGCGGCTACCGCCTGCGTCACTTTGTCTTTAATCTGTTCAATTTTCTTGCTATTAACATCAATGGCGAGAACCTCGTTGTTCTGTTCAAACAAGGAAACCGCGACATTGTATCCAAAATTACCTAAACCTATAACCACAAATTGTCCCATTTGAACCTCCTTTGTCCGCCGAAGCTTTAGCAAAGGCGGACCAGATCATCCCACCAATACATCTGCTTCTGAATACTTAATTTTTGCTGGTCTCGGCTTGCCTACGAGGGAAAAACCGATAGCCAGCGGCCCCATTCTTCCAATCAGCATTGTAAGAGATATAACTATCTTACCGATACTGCTAAGAGATGAGGTAATTCCCGCGGATAAACCCACATTACTTAAAGCAGAAACTACTTCAAACAAAATCTTCAAAAAACCAGTTTTTTCCGTGAATACCAATATGCTCGTGGCGATAACTACCCACAGGATTGCGATGGAACATATTGCAAAAACCTTATTTATTATTTGGGCGGGAATTCTTCTTTTAAAAAGATTCACATCCTCTTTGCCTGTCAAAAGCGAAAACAAAAACAATAGGATTATCCCAAATGAGACCGTCTTAATTCCAGCTCCCGTTCCCCCGGGAGATGCCCCTATAAACATCAATATTATTATTACAAAAAGACTCGGAACATTCATCTTCCCGATATCCACGGTATTAAAACCGGTAGTGGTTGAAGCCGTAAACGATTGAAAAACAGCGCTCAAAATCCGGTCTTTAAAGGAAAATTCCAACTGGCTTCCCTCCGAAAAAAAGATTAGCAGTGCGCCCAATCCCACAAGAATAAGCGTTAACAAAATAACAAATTTGCTGTGCGTTCCTAACCGCAAGCATTTCTTTCTCTCAAGCACTATATTTTCTTTCCCAAAAGCAGTTTTCATACATAACCCACGCCGGAAAGAAAAGAATCCTGCTGCGTTCTTCCTCACCAAAGAAAAAATATCATATAACACGAAAAACCCTATTGCTCCGGCCGTAAAAATAAAAACGGAAATTATGTTAAAAGAAAAACTTTTTTCCCATGGGATAAAACTATCACGGAAAATTGAAAAACCCGCAGTGCAGAAAGCTGAAATCGAGTGAAAAACCCCTGCGTATATCGCTTTGTTAACGGGAAAATAATCCATCCAATAAATACTCAATAAAACCGCACCGACAAATTCTATAACAACAGTAAATATAACCACAATTTTGGTAAACCTTATCATATCAATTGAGGTGGGGTGAGCTAAGGATTCGCTTAAAAGCACTCTATTGCTCATGGACACTTTTCCTCCAACTCCCAAAATAATTAAAGTGATAAAAATCAAATACCCCAAACCGCAAATCTGTATAAGCGCAAGAATAACCATTTGGCCAAAAAGCGAGTAAAAACTTCCCGTATCGGCAACTATCAATCCTGTGGTAGTCACCGCAGAAGTAGCCGTAAATAAAACATCAACAAAAGACTGGGGAGTGTTCTCAACCGTAGCAATAGGCAGGGAAAGCAAAATCACGCCCGCAATAATCATTAAAACAAACCCCATCAATAGCGTTTGCGCAGGAGTGATCGTTTTCCAGAATTTTTGAGAATTATTCATATATTAAATCAGGAAATACAATGGAAATGCATTGAAATATATTGAAATAAGTTGTCTTTTAGCTAAATATTTCCATTATATATCTACTATATTTCTATTTATATCATCTGTTTTTTTAGTCGGGGCGATCCCGAATTCACTTCGGGACGACCTTCCCGACGTCACGTCGGGACGCGCTAAACCAAGCTGCGCCACGCCCCGGTACAACAATATAAAAAAACTAAAATTTAAGGTGAAATACAATGGAAATGCTTCGAAATACATTGAAATAAATTGTCTGTACACTACGTATTTCTATGTATATCTACTATATTTCTATTTATATCATCTGTTTTTTGGTCGGGGCGACTGGATTCGAACCAGCGACCTCTTGAACCCCATTCAAGCGCGCTAAACCAAACTGCGCCACGCCCCGGTTAACTAACTCCTCAATAAATTTCTTATTTTTCTTTTGTTTCAGTTCATTCTCGCGCTGAACCGCCTCAGCGCGAGTTGCAAACTCTTCTGTATAAACAATCTCCCAAGGTCTTTTTGCTTTGGTTGCTTTTGAATGCCCTAAATTATGGCGAGTCAATCTTTCCTCAGGGTCTTTAGTTTGGCCTATGTAATACCTGCCATCTTTTTCGCTTCTAATAATATACATATGATACGCCATAACCAGTGACCTTCCCGATGCCACATCGGGACGCGCTAAACCAAACTGCGCCACGCCCCGGTTTCAAAATAAAAATTACAATTTAGGGAGAAATACAGTGGAAATATATTGAAATACTTTGAAATAAGTTGTTTCACTACAATGTATTTCCATAGTATTTCTACGTATATCTATATATTTCAAGATTATTTTTACCTATTCACTATTTCCAAAATTTCTTCAAGTTCTTTTTTGACGATGTCAAGCGTATCGCTTAAATCACCGGCCTTCTCTGTCGCTCGTTTCAGCGTCTTTTTTACTCCTGCGGGTTTATAATTCTTGTCATATATTAATTCTTTTATTTTTTTTATCAACCCCACATCCGAAGATTTATATCTCCTCTTACCGCGAGAATCCTTCTCGGGGCGCAGCAGATTATACTCTTTCTCCCAATAGCGAAGAGTATAATCGGCAACCCCGGTGCGGTCGCTTACTTCCTGTATGGAATAAAATAATTTCGAACTCATAACAGGTTGCCGGGTTTTCCTTTATGCTCTGCCAACTGAAACATACGAAAAACCCATTCTCTTCATCTTTCCCGGGTCATACACGTTGCGTCCGTCCGCTATTACAGGTTTTTTCATGGATGCCTTGACTTTCAACAAATCGGGATGCCTAAAATGTTTCCATTCGGTAAGAATAAGCAAGGCATCTGCGCCCTTTGCCGCTTCGTAAGGGGAGTCAAAATAAAGAATGTCCGGAAATATTTTTTTCATATTATCCGTTGTTTTCGGATCAAACGCGCGAATATTTTTCACTTTTTTCTTAAGAAGTTCTTTGATGATATAAATAGCCGGCGCTTCTCTTGTATCGTCCGTTTCGGGTTTAAACGACAAACCCCAAATCGCTATTGTTTTGTCTTTCAAATTTCCGAGAACTCCTTCTATTTCTTTTATGAAATGTGTTCTGCGATGAGTATTTATATTGCGGACTTCTTCAAGCAATTTAAAATTGCAACCGCTCTTTTTTCCTATATGTATAAAAGCCGATACGTCTTTCGGGAAACACGACCCTCCGTAGCCAATTCCGGCCTTCAAAAAATCTTCGCCTATACGTTTGTCAAGTCCCATCCCTTTCACGACTTTGCCGATATCCGCGCCGGTTTTTTCGCAGAGGTTTGCCAACATGTTGGCAAACGATATCTTTGTGGCCAGAAAAGAATTTGACGCATGCTTTATAAGCTCTGCGGATTTAATATCCGTTACAAGAATCGGCGCGTTTAGCGGCGAATAAAGATGCACAAGTCCAGATGCCGCTTTCTGCGAGGATACGCCTATTATAACTCTGTCGGGATGCATGAAATCGTGTATGGCTGACCCTTCTCTTAAAAATTCGGGGTTGGATGCCACATCGAACTCTACGCATTTAGGAGCCTGTTTCTTCAAAGTTTTCAAAATCCATTCGCCCGTTTCGACCGGAACGGTGGATTTTTCGACTATAAGTTTATAACCACTCATTGCCTGAGCAATCTGCGAAGCCGTTTTTTTAACTGCCGACATATCAACTTCGCCTGTTTTGCGGGATGGCGTGCTAACACATATAAATATTATTTCGGAGCGCAAAACTGCTTTAACGGTATCTCCTAAAAATGAAAGCCGCCCTTCTATACGATTTGCATGCACTAATTTATCTAGTCCCGGCTCGTAAAAAGGGACTTTGCCGTTTTTGAGAGCCTGCAGTTTTTTCTTGTCATGGTCAACGCATATTACATCGTGCCCCAACTCGGCAAAACACGCCCCGGTAACCAAACCGACATGGCCTGCTCCTATAACCGCTATTTTCATTGTTTACTCCATCTAAAAGGAAATAAATAGAAATACATGCCTGCCCGCCAAATCTTGGCAGGCGGGGAAATACATTGAAATATCTTGCCTGTCTACAACGTATTTCTATTTTATATCCATCATATTTCTACATATTTCGTTTATGCCTTTACAAAATATATCTCGACAAATTCCTGTCTTTTGCTAT